>Ga0208383_1000058_pt1 | contig 24498 bp, 9 predicted proteins | sample CryBogCBE10Sep07_FD_184588 | JGI IMG/M metagenome (GOLD analysis project Ga0208383, IMG submission 184588) | Freshwater microbial communities from Crystal Bog, Wisconsin, USA - CBE10Sep07 (SPAdes) | ecosystem: Environmental > Aquatic > Freshwater > Lake | place: Crystal Bog, Wisconsin, USA...
GAGTTAACCCTGGCGGTAATTCTCCGTCGCCTGACAGTATACTGAATGTTAAATTATTTCCTAATGATAAATTCAAATCTGTAACTTCAAGTTGATAGGAAATATATGTTTGATCGGCAGTATATAATTGATTATTAGGACCCAGGGGCAAATAACCAGACGGTGTTACAAATGTAGGAGGATTGAACCCTACTATATCTATGGTAAATGTTCTGTCGCTAATATCAGTACCATTGGTAGCTCTAATACAAAATGTATAGGTAGTCTGATTGGCAACTATATAAGGACTGCCTAGTATTGTCGATCCTTTAAGGTATAGTCCACTAGGCAATGCACCTGATATAATAGAAAATGTTAAACCTACTGCACTAGCTAATGGTAGTGCAATACTAGTTGTCACTTGTTCTTGTATAGTACCTAAACTGTAACCTGACGGATGTGTCCAGATGTTTAATGCCATTTTAGGTTAGTCCTGTACCATTGATGAACCACACAGTCGCGGCCATCTTAATTGCTGTAGCCATTCCGTAAGCTGCCAATGTGCGTGAACCTGTCGTTCCTGTTCCTCCTAAGTACATACTATCCGATGCTTGTGCTATTGTAATTGTTGCACCTGTGCCTGCTACAAATGCAATACTTGATCCAACTGGCAAGCTGGCAGGAATAGTTGCGGTACAAGTTGCTGAAAAATAAATTACTTTACCTAAGTCGCCCACCACTACTGCATAAGTTGATCCACTTTGGCTATTAACCGGCATGCCCAAATAGCCTACACTAGATGCTGTACTAGATGCTGTAGCTACCGATAGTGCTCCGGCACCAATTCCCCATGTTACAGTTCCGTTGGCGCTTTGTGTTATGGCTACTGGTCCTGTAGAATTGTATACCGGTTGCATAGTCCACCAGTTATTACCAGATTTGGCTACAACAGTAATAGTGGCTAGATTAGGTAATACTGTTGGAATACCTCCTGTGCCGCTTTCAATAGTATGAGTGCCCTGCGGATATACATTAATAGATGCGCCTGTATTATTAGTGACTGATACTTCTCGACCTGTAGTTGCCGCTGGTAATACAACTCCACCGGTGCCACTAGTTACAAAATTATTGTCAGCATATAACTGTGTAGCTGTTCCTTGATTTGTACCAGCGGCTGCTACACTATTTGCTGAACTAAATTGCAAAGCACCATTATTAATAATTAGCGCAGTATTATTAGCACCTGTCCAAGTAATACCACCAACATTTATAGTTCCAGTTACACCAGCAAATAAATTTGCGGTTCCTGTAGTTACATTACTAGTCAATGTAGCGGTACCACTAGTGCCGTTGCCATATATGCTTAGTGTGCTATTTGTTGTTGCATTTGTTCCAGCATATACAGTACTGGTTCCCAGTGGATTGCCCCAGCTGACCGCTGATCCGTTAGTAGTTAAAAACAATCCAGCACTTGATCCTTGCGCTGGAATAATACCATTTGTAGTAGATAGTATTGTGCCATCTTGAAATCTTAAACTAACTGGTAAGTTTAATATACCATTACTGTCTAAACTTACAGTATATGATCCGTTTTTAATTGAACTTGAACCGCCCAGTCCTGCGGCACTAGTCAGTGTTGATCCATCGCTGAACGATATAGATCCGCCTGTTTGAATAGATACCGTTCCTGCTAGTGTTGGATTAGTATTGAATACCAGTTGGCCGGTTCCGGTTTCATCCGATATAACTGTGGCCAATGAAGAACTAGTTGTACTGGCAAATTGATCAAGTGTTAGACCGGTAGTTGCCAATGTACCTGAGTTAGGTAAAACTACATTACTAGTGCCACTAGTATTAAATGTAACACTTCCGCCACTGGTTATAAGATTGCCACCTAGTGTTAGAAAATTTCCGCCCACTTGTAAACTGCCTGCTACAGATAATGATCCAAAATCGTAATCATTGCCTACTGGATTTAAGAATCCTGTGCCACCAGTTCCATTAAAATCTATAGTATATCCTCTGGGAAAACTTGGATAACCAACAGGAGCAACAATACTGCCCATGTCTACAGTTGGATTGCTACTGCTTATGAGTGCTGAAAGTAAATTATTAGCAACAGGAACATCTAAACCAAATACTGTGGTTTGTGTGTCGCCGCCGTAGATATAATGATTGTTTAGGTTTAGATTATTTCCTAGTGTCGGATTAGCATCGTTTTGTACAACAGTCTTGGCTGATAGATCTATTCCATTGCTGGTACTATTAAAAACTACACTTGTGTCATTGCTAGTGAATGTTTTGAATTCTAAATTTAGTGTGTTAGGATTCTTTTGAGATAAAACTGCAACGCCATTGCCTAAATTAACACCGCTAAGTACACTAGATGTACTGAACAACATGTTAAAGTTATTATTAACTTTTTCAAACGCGGTACGTAGATCATCGCCTGATCCATCATTTGCGTATGATCCTATATTAATTGTTTGTATGGTCATTTTGTTAATCTCTTTTAATATTTATTAATAGCTAGGATACCATTTAGTTGTACCAGCATCATAGGTCATAATTAAGGCTTTGTTAACAACTGCTGTAGTTGCTAGAGCAATATTTCCGCTGGTTCCAGTAGTAAATGCACCGGTTGGAATTAATGTAATTTGTCCGCCATAAGTTGTAATACCACTTGGTGCTGTAATTGTTGTAATTTGTACTGTTCCTGATATAAATGTGATTGGGTTTGTAGGAGCAATCGTAGCGGCACTAGCAATGGTTCCAGCTGTCTGTGCTGTAGCAACTATACCCATTGTTGTAGTACCATTCATAGTTGGACCGTTGTTGGTCAATGTAATGTTAGTAGCACCGCCACCACTTTGTAATGCACCGTTAAATTTAACAGGACTAGCAAAAGTACTAGAACCGTTGAACTGAATTGTACTAGTACCACTTGCACTACCGATGGTAATAGCAGTTGTTGAACCAGCAACACCACCGTTACCAATCTGTATTGTATTAGTTTGTGCGTTAGCTGTTGCACCGCCTGCAATACTTACAGTTTGTGTTGTATTTGTTGATGCAAAAGTTACTACGGTAGAATTTAGTGTTGTACCGGTTAGTGTACCAGCGGTTACTGTTGCGGCAGGTGTAAATGTAAATACTGTACCACTTAGACTTAAACTACCAACACCACTTGCCGCCGCAGTAGATACAGTATATGTAGGTACTGTAGGAATAACTGGCGGTGTGAATGAAAACACGCCGTTTGAATAACTTAGACTGCCGCTACCACTAGCTGAATTTGTTGTTACACTAAACAATCCTTTAACTGCGGTTGCCGTATAAGCGGTAGTTTGTACACTAGTGTCAGGAAAAGTTAAGCTAGCGTCGGCGCCAAAGGTCCATACTGTTGTTAATCCGTTATTGCCAGTGTTTCCTTTACCCTTTAATGCTATACTGAAATTAGCACTATAATTATTATCATCTACGGCCTGTAGTCTAGCACCAGGTAAACCGTTACCTTGACCAACATAGGTAAAGTAATCAATAGCACTACCAGTACCTGCGTTGCCCACAGTATTAATTAAAGTAAGCTGTGTTTTAATCTGTCCAGCACTGCCGGTATTGTTTAGATTTAACGGAGCAGGAGTTACATTGCCTATACTATTGCTTCCACTATAAGTTGGGCTAGGCAATATACCAGTCCACGCCGTTGTTTGTACACTACTATCGCCACTAAATGTTATAGAAGTAGGAACTGTGAAATTTCCTGTGTTGCTAAAAGTATAAGTAGTGAAAGCAGGAACCGGAGTATTACCATCGTTGGTAGTAAGGGTAATATGTCCGTCTCTAAACAAATTGATAGCACTAGTTGCCACAGAAGAACTTTGTACTCCTCCTTGATTATTACGGTTGTATGATCCTGAAAATTTGGCTATGGTCAGCTGACTGTTGTCGCTTCCGTCGATAATGCTGGTAAAATTTTGGCTGTTAGATATAGGTAACGATACTGTGTGGTCGCTGTTTACACTAAGTGGGGTATAGCTAGAACCACCCGGACTGTTGACCTGATTAACGTAGCCTAACCACGCCGTTGTTTGTACGCTAGTATCTGGAAATGTTAAACTACCATTAGTACCAAGAGTCCATATGTTACCATTAGCTACAAGTTTAATACCATAAGTTGTACTTGAAGGTTGTATTACAGCCGCTCCTGCTGACGGTGCTTGAGGTAAATTTACCGTGCCATCGGCTCCTAATACTAGATTGTAACTACCATTAACTAATTGATTAGATGTTGACCAACTTAATGTCGTACCGTTAGTAGTTAAATATTTTCCACCGTTATTAGTCTGTGCTGGTATTTGAACATTAGCACTAGATAGTGAATACAACTCTGTAAAATTAGAATTTACCTTGGTAAACGCGGCACGTAGCGTATCGCCAGTTTTATCATTTGCGCTTGCGCCAACATTAACAGTTAATTGAGCCATTATATTCTCCCTACAGCAACTTCAATGACTCCGACTTCACCGTAGTCCTTGTCTTCTAAGGCTTTTCCAATAATGGCACCCAACGTCGGTGTACTTGCTCTTACTGCACATCCAGGTGTAGCACTTGTGGTCAACATGTCGCCTTTCTTAACACGACCAACAACACGACATGGAACTCTTCCGGCCAGTGCAAGACAAGCCTTGACACCTTCTAGTTCTGCGTTCATAGTATATGCTGGTGCAGTTGTTACAATACCAGCCGCACGGGTATCGTTTATTGTGCTGGTTGTTGTAACCTCAGCATCACCGCCAAATACTAGTACAGTACCAGGTTCATATTCTGCATCAGCACGATACCATTCGGCCAAGTCACTATAAGTAGCTTGCAGTTGACTTGCGCCTGCTAGACTCCAGTTACCAGTAATTGTACCGCTGTTAGTTGCTAGACCAGTTGACAATGTTGATGTTAATAGTGTACCACCATATGTATACAAGTCAATAAAACTACCACTTTGTACTTGATACTTACCAGTCATACTTGCTGTAGCTGTAGTTGATCCAGTAGTAAATGTTGTAGCTTTTAGTGTACCACCGCTAGTGTCTAATGTACCTGTTGTAGTAATAGCGGTATTACCTGGTGTACTACCTGAAGCAGTCATAAAGTTTACACCACCAGGTGTATAATGATTTAGTGTAGGAGTAGCACCTGTAGTGATAGTTAGTGTGCTATAAGTAGCAATCTTCAAACTACCAACGTCTACACTCTTATCAGAGGCACTTTGTACAATACTACTTGCGGCATTAGCAACACTAATGGCAGTCACACCATAAGTGTTACCCGCAGTGCTTACACCGTTGTAGGTCACAGTCATTATACCAGTAAGACCAAAACTGCTGTTTAGAATACCACCAGCTGAACTTACCACCGTAGCTGGTGTCTGTGCAGTTGGTGCGGCAGCGGCTCCTGTATTGTTAAACAATAGTGTACCTGCTGGTATATATTGGATACTAGATAATGGAACACCTGTAGAAGTACTTGTACTTGTTGCGTGAGTTACCCAACCAGTAGCACTGACGTTAAATTGATTGCTATTGAAAACTGCCAGACCCAAGTCTGCTTGAACAATAGCACCTAATGTACCACTACCACTTGTATTAGTTGCTAATGATTTAGCAACGTTCATTGCCAGTTTACTTTGTGCGATAGCCGCTGTGGCACTAACTGCTGTGTTAGTAATTGATCCAGCATTGTATGCTGTTACAATACCATTTGTACTGTTGTAAGTGACTGATATAGCACCACCTGAGTAGCTGGTAGCATTTACCCACTTAGTTCCACTATAAATTAATAACTGACCACTAGCGGCTGATGTTATAGTGACATCTGATAATTTGCTTATGGCATTATAACTGACAGCAGACGAATCCACATAGGCTTTGGTAACAGCATCTGTAGTATTTGTAGGAGTACCTAAGTTAGTTATTTTGAAACCAGCCATGTTGATGGTGTTCTTCATGGCCAATGAACCATCTAAGGCTAGATAGCCTGGACCAATCAGATTACTTAAAGCAGTTGGAGTACCGCCATATGTTAATCCTAAACGTGCATCAATAAAACTACGTATCGCACTTTGCACAGGTACCACATCGGATGCGTTGTTTGCCATAGTACCATCTGTACTAAACTCAGCAACAACCACACCTTTCTTGAATCCCAAACCGTCCAAGTTACTCAACGCAATTGACGCTGAGAATGTAACTGTACCAGTACCTTGGTCAACGCTAAAGAATTTACCAACTCGGAAAATACCGTTTTCGTCAGTTGAAACATAGAACACACGACCAACAGTTTCTTCTAAAATCTGTTTACTTGAATCAACAGGAATTGCTGGGTTACCATAAATTTGGAATGGATAGTTACTGGTGTTATAACCACCAGTACCAATACTCAAAAAGTCGTGTCCAGTTGCACGGCAAGTACTAATTTTAACAGTAATTTGTCCACCGCTGTTAGCTGAATAACCAAGACGTAAATTGGTCTGCACTGCGGTACTAGTGCTAAATGGTTTACCAATACCATTACTGCTACTAGTTGCACTGGTAACTTCTCGAGTTATAACAGTATTAGTTGTAGTTCCATAAACCCCTGGATCAAATGGATATGTAAGAGTTATACTGGTTGTACTACTTGCACTACACAAGAAATATCCGTTATACAACGCATTACTGTTTCCGCTTACATAGTAATATACACCAGTGGCCGGAGCAGTTGTTAGAGGTAACCCTAACACAATGCTGTATGTAGTTACGTTGTTGTTAAGCACCTTGGTTGTGCTAACGTATCCATTGGCAACTAGTCCTGATCCATAACCAAAACTCAATGTATAGTAGGTCATAAGACCTGCTGAAACTGATCCAGGATTAAATACCGGTCCGTTAAGAGATGCACTTAGCGTAATTTGATTACTATTCGATGCAACGTCTAGAATATAATAGGTATTACCACTGACCAAATTGCCCAATGCACTACCACCACTAGGAGTTGTGAACACAATACTGTTTCCAGGAGTCATGTTAGTGGTGTTGGATACAGTAACAAATTGACTAGTACCTGTAATTGTTGTACTAGAAACTACAAAGTTTGTATTTTGATTTGTAGTGGTTTGCCATGTTGTACCACTACCACTACCTCCTAACACAAATGTTAGGCCTGTAGTACTTAAAGGGAATCCTGATCCCGATGTAACAACTGCACTGCCTGTTGGTGTAGTAGACAATGTAAACGTGCTAGTGGTGTTGGTATTAATTACATAATAAACTGTACCAGATGTATAGTTATTGATTGAGCCACCGCCGCTATTGACACCAGTGACTGTTACAGTTTGACCAGTTGTAACAGTAGTACCTCCGGTATAACTAAATGTACCAGCGTTACTGGTAATCTGAACACCAGCAAGTGTAATAGGAATTTGGCTAGAGATATATGTATAGATATTGCTGGTAATAGTACCTGCACCGCTTACAAATCCATTATTAGAGTTAGTAGAATTGCTAACAGTAACACCACTTACTGTTCCGTTAATAGCTGAAGAACTAGTTGTTGCCTGCGCAACACTTAGATTGTAGCTAATACCAGAAACGGCAGCCGCTTGTGCAACTACAGCACTACTAATATTCAACGAATACGTACCAGCATTACCGTATTGATAAGTGCTCGTTGAACCACTTACTGCACCTGTTGTGTTATTACTGATTGTAATTACGTTGGTCAATGTATTGACATTAGTAATGTAAGTGTTATTTGGAATTCCAGTTATAGGAGCAATGAATTGTCCTACCGCAACAGAGCCAATACTACCAACAGTAAATGAACTTAATGTAATAGTATTAACACCAGTACTGCCCTGAGTAAATGTTGCAGTGGCCAATACTGTACTGGTAGCACCAGTTTGTCCAGTGATATAAGCGTTGAACTGTCCGGTGATATTGCTGTTTAGTTGTGTAGCACCTTGTCCAGCAGTAACGATATAAGCAAGACCGACAATATAATTTGAAGCATAAGTCTGACTTGGTGTAACATAATACGCACTATTGCTACCACCACCTGCCGCAAAGCTAGTATATGTACCGCTGGCTTGTGCATAGAATGGACGACTGATTGTAATTACAGCACCAGCTACGTTTGTTATATACGTGTCTGCGTAGATACCAGTACCAGTAATTAATTGTCCTACCGCAAAACTTGTACCAGCTGCCAATGTTACAGTCGAAGCACCTGGTGCACCTCCTGAGTTGAATGTTTGACTACCAACAGTACCAGTTCCACTTGTTACTTGTGCAGTAATAAATGTTGATCCTGCACCAGTCATTGTATTAACACCGGTAATTAAACTAATACCAGTTGGAGTTCCAGTTACAGTAGTTAATGGTGATCCATTTAATGCAGTCAATGTAAATGTTGTACTACCATCAGTAGCACTAATCAAATACATAGTAGGATTACTATAACCAGTAATAGCTGGTATAGCTACGGTAACAACATAACTATTACCACTTAAACTACCCTGTGTGCTTGGAATATAAGCTGTACCACCGTAAGTTGAACTTAGAGTAAAGTTGTTAGTACCGTTGGTATTGATAATGTAATATGTACCTGGAGTTAATACTGCGGTACTAGTACCTTGTGTTCCTGAAATGGTAACAGTTTGACCAATAACGTATGTGCCAGTTATACCAGTAAACAAACCGGCAGCACTAACACTACCACTAGTAGTTGTTAGTGTTTGTGGAGTATTTGTGATGGTACCATTAATAGAAACAGCTTGTCCAACCGTTAGTGCATTGGCGCTGGCAGTTATCTTAAATTGTCCACTAGTTCCTACAATTTGTAAACCAGCTTGCAACAGACCAGCACTTAAACTCATACCAGGATTAAATGTATTTGTCAACACTCCTGCCAATGTAAGAATGATTGGTGTAGCAGTGATTGCAATACTGCCTGTACCTGCATGATAAGTGCTAACAGTCCAGGTTCCACTTGCACTAGTTGGTGCATTATTGTTTAATGATGCAAGAACAAATGTTCCGGTAGTAATACCAGTTCCACTCAACACGTAACCTATATTGATACCTGTACCGCTTGGAGCAGTTGAAACTGTTAATGTTATGCCTGTGATACTACCAGTGAATGTAACAGGAGTACCTAAAGCGATTGTACTACCACCAGCTTGTGTTGCCGCACCAATGACGTTGGTGATATAAGTTGATCCAGTGGTAATAGTTGCACCACTTGTTACAGTCTGATTCAACAACATACCAATGTATGGTGTGTTAGTACTTGTACCAGCTAGAGTCAATACACCAGTTTGAGTGCCACTTGGATAGTAGCTCATTATCATTGCATTGGTGTTACTAAATTGTGGTACGTTAACAACCATACCAGGAGTAACAGTACCGCCTATACTTCCTGCAACTGTTAATACACCGCTAGCTATAGTACTTTGTGTACTGGTAAATGTGTTTGATCCAGTAATATAAGTACCAGCAGATATGTAAGTACCGCTTAGTACTGCACCTGATGTTAAATTAGCAAAGTTGGTAAAGCCACCGTTGAGTGTAAGAACAGAACCTACTGTTGAAAGTCCACCAAGACCTGCACTGGTTAAACCTGTGGTAACACTAAATGTGGTACCGTAGATTGCTTGAATTGCATAGCTACCGTTATATCCAGATGGTGTTACTCCAGAAATAACAATGTCTTCGTTAGCACTGAATGGAATATTGGCAACAGCTAGAACAAATGTTCCGGTGCTGGCACCAGATGCTAGTCCGTAAATTGGATAGCTGGTTGATTGAGCTAGTCCAGCACCAGATAGAATCATGCCAGGAACAATAGTTCCCGATGATAATGTGCCTACAGCCAACACTCCGCTACTGTTAATGGTACTAGCAGTCATTGTTGCAGTATTATTGGATACCGCAGTGGCATTGCCGCTAGTGCCTGGATCAGTTGGATATTGTAAGGTAGCTGTAACTGTATTAGATCCTGCTTGTGCAACTTGACTTACTGTAACAGTCGATGTGATCACCGCAGTCAAAATTGCACCATTTAATACTTGACTTAGTGTAATTGTTGGTGTACTAGTATATCCGTATCCTGGGCTAATCAATGTTACACTATTAATTACACCACCTGCCACTGTACATGTTGCAATAGCTTGTGTAGTTCCTCCGCCACCACTAAATGTAATAGTTGGCGCAGTAGTGTATCCAGTACCGCCGTTGGTAATAGTTACGCTGGCCACAGTGGCAATCAAACTACTACTGATAACAGCACCGTATTGTACCCAACATGCTGGACTTACAACAAATGTAGTAGCACTTGGAATGCTTTGAATAATACAACTTGCTGGAACATAGGCAAATGGAGTAGAAATAGTTCCGTTACTGCTCCATGCTCCTGAAGCAGAACTTACTACTACTACGCTACTAGGAGTACTACTATAGACTGTATATGTTCCATTATAACTAGCAGGGCTACCAATACCAGAAATTACAACTACAGCACCTGTTTGGAATGGAGTTGTTGATTGTGTATTAAATGTATAAGTTACATATCCACTGCTAGGAGTAGCTTGGCTAACACCAGTCAATGTTAATACGGTTGATATATTACTGACCACCATACCAACAGATAATGTAGTAGTACTAGGTACTGTAATAGTAGTTGTATTGGTCACACCAACAACCTGATACTGACCATTGTAAAGACTATTTGTTTGATTAGCTACAGTTAGATAGCTGTCAACAACTGGTAATACAGCATTGGGACTATAAGGAATATTGAATGTAATATTTTTTCTAGAACTATATGCTGTACTATAACCTGCAACAGTCATTGCATTAACGCTGGTTCCTACGCTTGATAAATTATAGACTGCGTTAGGATCAAGTGTCAAATATGGATTTGTAGTGGTACCTATAGTAATTGTACCTGAAGGAGTTCCAGTAGCAGGTGCAGTTAATATTATTGTTGCAGTAACACTATTGTTGCTTGTAACTGTGGTTACACTTCCTACCAATTGTGTACCATTAAATCCAGTTCCCTGAACACTTTGTCCTATGTTGATGTTACCAGCAACACCAGTAATTACAAGTGTAAGTGTACCAGAATTATATGAACTATATGCACCAGTTGCTTGTATAGTAGCTGGTGTATAACTAATTACACGGAATGATTTACCACCCCATGCAGTAATATAGATTCCTTGATTAATTTGGTTAATAGTTGTTGGATCTGAGATACCTAATACAGCAACCTTACTATCGCCCAGTGTTAGACCTTGTGTGCTTGTACTAAATGATACAGGACCGTATGGAGTAGCTGTAGGCACTGCTGACAAGGTCATTGAATAATAACCAACGTCAACTGCTAGGCTGTAACTGTTACCAGTATAACTACCTGTGGTAGAAGGTATGTAGATATTGTTAACACCACCATATTGTGTAGACAAACTAAATGTGCTAGAACCATTAGTACTGACAATCCAATAAGTACCTGCTGTCAACACAGCAGTGCCAGTTCCTTGGGTTCCAGTGATAATTACACGTTGATTAACTACTAGTGTTGGACTTCCTGCAACTGTAAATAGACCTGAACTATTTACGCTAGTAAGGTTAGCACTGGTAATTGTATATAAAGTTGTTGGTGCTGTAACATTACTGATCTTTTGACTTGTAAGACCTTGTCCTGATACAGTTTGTCCATTGGCAATCGTTCCAGTAGGATTGATTACATATAGTGTAGTACTTGTTGTGCTGTTTGATGGTCCTACTAAAGTAAATGTAAAATTGTTAGCAGGTGTAGTACCTCCTAAACTTGCACCAGGCAACACAATGGTGTCACCTGTAGCGTATCCATAACCTGGACTAGTTACTGTAATAGTAACAGTTGATGTAGAATATGAAGATCCGCCGCCTGTTTTAGTAACAGTAAAGACAGCGCCTTGACCTTGACCAGTAGTACTAACTTGTGTTACGTTTGTATAAGTTGCGGCACTGGTTATACTAGTACCAATAAATGTAGTATATGTACTTGTGCCGATGATACTACCAAGATAAACAACAGTTGCTTTGGCAGTATAATTAGCTAGGTCACCTGTGGCAACATTGCTACCGTCAACCGTAAACAAATAATAACTAAAACTTGAATCAATGGTCAGGATTGCCACGTGTGGCGCCAACTGTTCACCGGTACTGTCAATTAGTCCGTAGGCAATAATACGATAGATACTGCCCAAGTTTGTAATAAATTGTAGCGCAGTACTTGGTCGAACTGGTTTAACGTTACTAATGTTGTAGAACTTCCATTGTTGTAGTCCGCGAATAATAACACTTTGTTGATCGTACAATGCATAAGCTAGACCAGTCGTTACGGTAGCATTAGTGCCTTGAGTACTTAATCCCAATGCCAATACGTTAAGTCCGTTAACAAATACACTAGTATGACTTACAGTACTGATTAGATAACGTGTAATGCCACCTCCGCTAGCGGTGTGATCAATTTCTAATTCACTGGTGCCTTCTGGAATGAATTGCCAATTAATAATGAATACTTGTAGATTATGACCAGTAAGTCCAGTCATTTCATTAGCATAAACACCCTGTTTGTATACTTGTGCAACTTGCACCATGTCATTAGACAAGTTTACTTGGTTAGGTAATTCAGTGGCATCTGCACCGCTCGATCTCAAACCATATACACCATAACCGCTTGAGCCGGCCACGCTACGTATTTGTCCACCGTTCAATGCCCAATAGCTAACATAGTCATAGTAGGTAAACGCACTGACCGCTTCAACACCTGCACCGTTATTGGCCACAATAGCATAGCCTAAGTCGTTAACTTGTGTAAAGTCGTTACTTAACATGGACTTATTACCGCCCATCTCAATATTAATTGGAATTGCGGCACCATTCAATACAAAGTTATAGATTGAATCTTTGATATCAACACTGCCTTGACTTAAAATATAATTACCAGCTGCCTGAGCGGTTAAATTTTTAGTTAAAGTTACAGTAGTAGATCCAGCTACATAGGTATTAGACACATAGGTATTGGTAGGAACACCAGTACCACTGATTAATTGTCCAGGATTAACTCCGTAACCAACTGCAACGCTGAATGTTAGTCCTGTTGTTGATCCTGCTGTGGTTGTAATAGGAGCTCCGCCAGGAGTTGCTGACAAGGTGAATGTTGTTGAACTTGCACTGAATACAATATAGTATGTTGTTGTAGTACCAGTGTATCCACTAATTGTACCAGAACCAGTTAATGTACCAGATATTGTAACAGCATTGCCTAGAATCAATGTAGCAGTTGCACAACTAAAATTGCCAGCTGTGTCCAAAATAGCAACACTGCTTAGTGTAGTTGGAGTTGAACTAATTATAAAACTATTTGTACCCAATGTGCCACCGCCTGCATAGCTTACGGTTGCTTGAGGATATAGTGCATTTTGTACAGCATAAAAATCTGTAACAGAATTAGCAGATTGACCTGTGATAGTAGGAGGTGTACGCACCCATGCGCTAACACCTGCGCCACTCAATGTAATGACAGTTCCGTCAATGCTTGTACCACCAGTTACAGTAGAAGTTGCTGTTGCGGCTAGACTTAATGTGGCAGTTCCTGTGGTCAAGTTGACATTACTTAGTGTAGTACCTGCTTGTATACCAGTACCACTTACAGTGACACCGTTGGCCAAGGCAGGATGATAACTTAAATTAGTTACACTAAAACTACCAGCTGAAATAGTTCCAACTATTTGATTATTGAATACGCCATCACTTATAAAGTCAATAGCTATAGCAACTAGGGTTTGTAGTGTAGTTCCTTCTGTGCTAGTAGCGGCAGTATAAGTTGTTTTGTCTTGTGCGGCAAGATTTCCAACACTTGAAGTAACAGTTTGATTCTGTACAATTTGCGGTAAAATTTGTTGTAGTCTTGTTAAGGCAGCCAAATAAGCAGGACCAAAGTTATTCAATTGAGTCGATCCGTTAGCCCAGTAAAGCTGACTCAAGTCATAGATACTACTGTTACCGCCATACAGCAAGTCATAAGTTATAGCATCAACTATATACCCTACGTCTGTTTGTGTTTTAACAGCATTATATTGCGTTAAGGTATTGGTTACATAGTTAACACCGATAAATGCGCTGAGTTCATTTTGAATAAATGTTCTATTAGCAGTGATAATCTTTCTAGCATTGCTGACATTAGAAGAAACTCCAACAGGATCAGCCCATGTAATTGCAGGCAATGACACAGAACCGTTGATAATAACGTTGTTAATTATGGCAAGGCTAGTATTGATACTGGTCTGATTGGCAGATTGTAAAGATAGATAAGTTGAAATCAAATTACCAATCTTGGTAATACCTTGTGTAATAAATGTTTGGCTAGTTGCACTTACTTGGTTTTGTGGGAACAAATAGGCCAACGCTGTACGTACAGTTTGGTAATTGGTTCCAAACACCATGTCATAGGCCGAAGCCTGTGTAATAGCACCCACGTTGTTTACAAATGTACTAATAGTCAACAAGTTTGGTGGATAGAACGGTGTACCAACGTCTAATAATAAAGTTGCGGTATAGGTTAAAGGATTAAATGTTTGTACTTGGTTAATTTGATAACGGAAACCATTTAGATAAAATGCTGTTGGAACTTGAGGAGCTCTTACATCCAGACCGCTGTTTAATTTACCAGTGACTGTAATTGTGGAACCTAGTGTACCAACTCCACTAATATTACCAAATAGACGTCCTGCAAATCCGTCAACATACTGACCTCCGGCAAAACGTTGTTTGTTGATACTGCCTGAAAAGCTGGCAGATTCTTGACCATAAGGAGATTTAGTTTTGATCTGGCCTTCTGGGTCAAGTACCATCATAAATCCGCCGTGTCCTTGACATGAAATTAATTTAATACGAGTAGCATCGTTACATAAGAATACGTCGATTAATTTGTTGTTTTTTGGAGTACTTGTAACGTCTAATGGATTAGTCAAATAATGACGTCCATAATTAATAGTTCCCCACAAGTGCCAAGTTGTAGCCGCAAGTGTACCTGCTGACAAGAATGGATATATGGTAGTTACATTCAACACGTTACCACTGACTGTATTAACTACAGCTTTACCTACAGAAACATTTCCGTATGCCGTAGCAGTTACAGTTGCATTGTAATTGTACATGGTAACAGTGGCTACGCCTCCAGTAGCCGTACAACTTAACAGAGTGTATGTACCATTATAATTGGTAGGAGTCATACCTTCAATGTTAATAACATTATTAGCACTAAATGGAGCAGTAGTAATTGCTGGCGAACCAGCAATAGCTGTAAAGGTTATTGTGGCTATACTAGTTGTAGTATTAACACTGGCACCAGTTATAGCGTAAACACTTTCAGTTAGTACAAGACCAATCCAACTTTGTGGGGCTTGTATAGATCCGCCAAGCGTTGCTGTAAACGATCCACTAGTACTACTCAATGTTATGCTTGTATTTGATAACACAGAATAATCTTTAGAGTAATCGATTAAACCAATTTGTAATGCATCGACGACTGCATCTCTATAGAAGAAAATACTACGCCATGGGCTTTGACTCACACGGTCTAAAGGACGAATAATTGTACGACGGAAGTCATCACCACTAATAGTTACGTTAGTTGGAAGTTTAATTGGGTAATCTTCATAATAGATACCACTTTCAACATAGATAGTAATTTGTAAATTAGGTACAGTTTCACCAAAATCTAATGTTTCGCCCTGTTGGAAGAATCCAGGTTGAGATAAATTAACTGTGATGGTATCGTAAGCACTGTTTGATCCACTGCTGTTACCAGGTACGTAACTGATGATGGTTCCATAAGCACCACTGGTATTTCCTACCAATACTTTACCAGGAATAATGTGTACATCGCCAGGAATACCCTGATCAACATAACCATTACCTCCATTACTAAATGTTATGACATAGTATCCAGAACCGTATGTTGGTTGTGGACCCGCGCTAATACCATTTTTAATAATACTTAAAGTGTTACTGATTAAACTAGAATACAGACTTATACCTGCGTTCCACTGTGTCAATTGTCCTGCACTTGGTGCCAAACTAGGATCGAAAACTTGTGTTATAATAGATTGATTTCGACTTTGTGTTGTTTGATTAATTACTTGATAGATCAAACCAAGTGTGTTTGTAGTACCATTATAGCCGCCATCACCAAATGCAAACTGTAGGCCATCGACGGTTTCTGTCAATTGCGCACCAATAGCTAAAAGTGCTGAACTATTTTTATAATAACTTAGACCTGCATTGATACTTTGATAAGTTCCACCAGTTCTAATATCAATTACAATAGCATCTAATATTAGTCCTATATCCCTATAACAAGTATTTTGATTATAACTAAAACCACCTTTATAAGTGTTGTTTATGTAAAGAATTGTGTTTGTATTAATTGTTGAGGCATTGGCAACTATAATACTTCTAACATTTACATAGGTAGCATTATACACTGTTGGATCTATTACTGGAGTAGTAATTGTGTACTGTTGTGTTGTAATATTACCACCAATGTTGGTAGTAGTAGTTAAAGTAGTTATTCCGGCAACAGTATTAACTACAATACTAGACGCACCGATAATACTAATTGATTCATTGAATAAAATATTAATTGGTGCTACAGCGTTGACAGCATCATTCCATGTACTGCTAGCCTGTACCTGTGCAAAAATTATGCCTACACCTGATGTAAATCCAGCAACACTAGTATTGGCATTTGAAATCTCAATATAAGATTGTCCTGCTCCAGTAACCAGTACACTAGTTCCGCTAGCTGTGTTATAAACACTAGGTGTTAAATTTCCTATTGTTACATATTGACCAACAGTAAATGGAGCAGTTACTTGGCTGTCGAACTGTAATCTCACAGTGCCTACATTAATACCATTTCCGCCCGACCCTGTTCCAGGTACAATATTTGTAACTGTCTGATAATCCCCAGTGGTTGGAGTTACAGGAGTATTTCCTAAAATAGTAGTTACAATATTTTGAATATAGCTGATAGCGGCAATTGCAGTTGCAGAAGATAGCCCAGTATCGACTGCGTCGGCAGATTGCATAAACACTTGTGCCGACGCAGTAGTAGCACTATTGCCGCCATAAGTTATATCATAAGCAATGGCTTCAATCAAGTAACCTATTGCATTCTGAGCATAGGCTATTTGTGTTGATGTACTTAGTAGTCCATTGTAGTTAGCATTGATCCACGCTGAAAACTCGCCTTTAATAAAAGTTAAATTGGCAATTAATTCAGCTTGTGCGTGTGCATTGGCCGATGCCAAACCTGTTGGATTATTATAAGTTGGAACTGATCTAGTACTGTATCCGTTGATTAGTAAATTAGTTACTGTGCCAAACAATTGACTAATTTCGCCTTGACTAGTGCTGTCGTTTATTACAGCATAAGTGGCATTGATAAAGTTTATTGCTAGTGGTACCAAACCTGTACTTATTGTAGTACTTGCAACTGTTTGGCTATAATTTACCGACCAAGTAAGTCCACTACCGCTGTTGATTTGTGTATTAGTTTTAACACCAGCACCACTGATAATATCGCCTACACCAATACTAGGAACTGATCCAGATATGGCTAAATTATTTCCAGTGATAGAACCAGTAAATGTTTGCCCATTTATTTGATTCAATATTGAAGTTCTAATAGATTGAACTACAGAACCACCGTTAGCCACAGTAGGATATGTTACAGCAATAGATGTAGTATTGCTTACAGTTCCAAATGTTGTAGGAACATAATTACCGGTGATAGCAAAAGTTACCGTTGTGTTGGTACAACCGGTAACAGTGAATGTTGAATTAACATTTTGTCCTCCGCCAGTTCCTACGGTTTGTGCTGGTGCAAAACCAGACAATGTTATTGTTGTTCCCTGTGGGAATTGAACTCTAGGCTGTGCTACAAATGTTACTGTAGCAACACCACCACTGATACTAATACCAGTAGTGTTTAATAGATAACCAACAGATACACTAGCAGGTTCTCCAACTAGAGTTTTTGGAACAGGAGCTGTTATTGAACCTATGCTACCAATAATACTAATAAAGCTAGATATATTTGCCGCTAAACCAGATGCTTGGCTTGATCCATTAACATACGTTGTGTTTTGATATTGTATAACACTGGTTTGATATAGCAAGGTAGGCGGTGCATTATTGATTACATTTCCAATCAATGTGCCTAGATAGCCATATACACTTTCCCAGAAGGTAGGAGGATCTGCTTGTAGTGTGCTAGAATATAGCCAATATCTCAAACCAGCGTAAACAGTTTGACTATTACCTCCATACATCAAGTCATAGGCAAGACTCCATATGACATATTTCAAATCTCGTGTACAACTGTTTCTATTGTAATAAACTCCGGGATAGTTGGCTGTAATGTAGGCAATTATTTCTGCTTCTAAGAATGGAATATTATTAATAATTAAATTCAGAGCAGATAACTTGCCAGTTGATGTACTGGCCAATGCTGGGAACGTTGGATTTGGAGTAACACCTGTTTGAATAATATTACAAACATTTGTAATTGCATTTTGTAAAAATGCCACAGCACTAGGAGCACTTGTTAGAACAGTATTCCAACTGGAAGCAGTTCCTAAGATTGTTGATATTTCTTGCAACGCACCAACCATCTGACTGGCAGTTAATTGTGTACCGGCACCGTCACCAAATAATAATCCTGCTTGGATACTTTGATAGTTTGATCCAAAAACTAAATCGTAACAAACTGCATTAATGACTTGTGTAATATAAGTTTGTGTAGATGATACATTGTATGAAAAATCTAAAATTTGATTTTTAGCATAGTTTATAGCATCGATAACTTGAATCAATTGGTTCTGTGTAAGATTATTATTAGCAACGTTGTATAATAAACTAGCTTGTGTAGTTACATTATAGTTTGCTAATGTTCCACTACCATTGGTAAACACTAAATCGTATCCTACGCCTGATAAAATATTACCAATCAATGTAGTATAAACGCCAGTGTCAAATGTAAATGTGTTTACATATTTTTTATTTAGATACGCAATAGTTTCTGCTTGAATAAAAGATTTATTTTCTTCTATTAAGTTAGTTAAATTTATGTAAGGAGTAATAGCAGTATTGCCACCAACTAGAGTTACATTGTTGACAATACTCTTATACTGAGTTGCTCCCACGGTATAGGCAATAGTTTGACGATACGGACCTGGTTCTAAACTAGCAAGACTAATTAGAGTCTGTGCTTTTAAGGCCGCCGCACCAACAGTTTTATAAGCATACTGCCAAGCACGACCTTCACGACCTGCTGGAGTATTACGTTGTAGGTCATCTCCCTTAGCCGTACTTACATATAAATTTACACCACTGAAATAAGTGCTGTTATCTACATAAAATTTTGTTGCGGCTTGTAAATCGTTAGAACCGTTAGGAGTTCCATAACCCGCTAGTACTCCAGGATGATCACTAAGTGTCAAAGCACCAGTCATACTATCACCATCTCGACGAACAGCATGACGACGTTGAATAGCTTCAGTGGCTACATAATTTCCTTGTAGTGTTGGATCATAATCAGAATCTGTAGTCTGTGGTGTAGTTGGTTCGTTGCGCACCTTAAGTGCAGTGGCCACAGTACCAGTAGTAGTATTGATACTTAAGAAATTATTTTGCACCCATCCAACTGTGGCAGTTAATTGTTGTAGTGTTAGATTTGGAAACAATGCACTGTAGTTGGCTTTATAATTGGCTACTAGAGTATCGCTAGGGTCTGCCATGCCAATGATCTGGAATCCGTTACTTCTAATCGGCCCGGCCATAGTTGGCTGAGGATCATTTTGTAATTTACCAGTAGTAGAAGCAATAACTAATTGTCCATTGCTAGTGGCATCGATGCTTATGTTTTGTCCACCCACAATATCTCTAGCAGTCAAACCACTACCAGTAGTATTGGCCATAATGATTTGATTGGCCTGATATGCTGGATTAGAAATAGTACCTTTGGTAGTTGCTGTTCCGGTAACGCTACTGGTAAATGTAACTGTATTGACAGTTTCATTAGTAATGGTATATGTACCGTTGTATGCACTAGGACTGCATCCTGTGATAACAATATTTTGACCTTGTGTGAATGGGTGCGCAGTCAGACTAGAATTATTAAAGGAAATCGTAACTTGACTACCAGTTGAAGCAATATTAGTGATTGAATAATATTGAGAACCCGGAGCATCTGCTAGTGTACCAAATTTAATCTGTCCACCTTGTCCAAACACAGCATACAATTCTGTGAAGTTTTGATTAATTTTGGTAAAACTTTCGCGAATACTATCGCCCGTACCGTCGTTACCTTGGATACCTACGTTGACTATTTGTTGTGACATTTATTAAACTCCGAAGCTAGAACCACAGCCGCAAGTTGTATTTGCGTTAGGATTCTTTATGCTGAAACTGCTACCCATTAATTCTTCTTTATAATCTATCTCTGCACCTTGCAGATATTGCATGCTCATGCTGTCCACTAATACTTTGAATTCGTCTAAGGGGATTTCAAAATCGTCTTCGTTTGCAACTTCGTCGAATGTAAATCCATAGCTGAAACCACTACATCCGCCGCCTTGGACAAATGTACGTAATGCTAGTTGAGGATTGTTTTCTTCAAGCAGAAGATCTTTGATTTTTGCTTTTGCTGATGGTGATATTGTGATCATATTGGCCCTCGATGAAGTATTTATCAAAGGCATTTTATAATCTTAATGTAAATACTTGTATGTTTATTAGAACAGAATTTAGACAAAACCAGTATATGCGTACCAGCAAGCGTGGTACAAACCATACCTATATGCGTAAGAAAACCGTAGTTGTATTTTCTTGCGATGCTTGCAACGGAATCTTTTCAAGAGATAAGGGTAGTATGGATCCCAAACGTCTTAATAACAATTATTATCACGTGTGTAGAGATTGTGATGCTAAAAAGTTTGCCCAAGAAAAGGGAGTGGAAGCAAGGCGTGTGTGGGATATGCCGGTCAGCAGTCTTAAGACACTCGACCAATTCTAGAACTAATTAAGTTCCAGTTGATAATCTTCCATTGATTGCGCAGATAGCCTTTTTTGTCTGCTTGGTAGTCAAGGGCCCATGCATGTTCCCACCAGTCGATTAACAGTACTATATCCATCTTTATCTCGTGATTTTTGATAGTTTTGATTTCACCGTTACGAGCTAGATATACCCAACCTGAACCCTGTATACCCATGGCGGCTTTTTCAAATTTCTCTTTGAAATTATCAAAATTTTTGAAGTGTTTATTGATAAAGTTTTCAGAAATGTGTTCAGGTCTATTTGAATTGGTTGGAGACTGAAATTGTCTAAAATATATGTCGTGTAAAAAGGCTCCTGCTTCGTTAAAATCGGGGTCACCCTCACCTTTATTATATCGATCAACATAGCCTTTATACAACTGACCATAGTGATAATCTATAGTTTTTTTGCTTAAACTACGTCCCAAGGCATTTGCGGCATAGGGCAAAGGAGTTTGCTCTAAAGTAGTAGGAGTTTTGCCTTCATTTAAGCTGACATATCTAATAAAATTATACATGAAATATTTAGTTTATAAATAGACAGTCAAGCTGTCAACAGGGCGACCAAGGATCCCAAGGTTACAGGCTTTCCCTGTTTTCCAGTAACACAGCCAATGTGGCGACAGGTAAATTGGTGCTTGGCATTATATACTAGCATAAATAGTCTACAGGAGATTAACCATGTTACATCACATTAAAAAACTATTTGGCATTAAGCCTAAGGCTGTAGAAGCAGAAGTTCCATACAAAGTGGAAACACCTGCCGTGACCCCAGTTGCTGAACAAGCTACTCAAGCAGTTGTAGAGTCTATTGCTCCGGCTAAGAAAGCACCAGCGGCTAAGAAAGCACCAGCGGCTCCTAAAAAGCCACGTGCTCCACGTAAGCCTAAAGCAGAGTAAGTTGTTTAGCTTGCTCGTAAAGAGCAAAGCTGGCAAGATTCTTGCCTTTACTCTCCGCCATAATATCGTGCGTCTTTAGAAAGCTCAAAGCCCACTCGCTAACTTTTGTATTCCAATAAAAGTCAGAGTGTGCTCTGAGCTTTTGCTTTTTGTAGCCGTCTAGAAGAAGTTGCTTATGGTCTGGCGGAACCATTGGATCGTGTCCAACAAGATAGTCTTCTCTTGATATGGAGTAATGCATAGTAGGACGAACACCGCGCCAGCTGTCAACAACCCGTGCAACTCGGGCATCATCAGGATCCAAGTAGTCCCCTTCGCGAATCCAAAAATGATGGACGTCAAGAACAATAGGTATAATATCGCTAATAGTAAGACAGTCATTTAACCCCCATGAGTTTTCTTCGTTTTCAATTGTAATACAGTTGCGGGCCTCTGGTGATAGTCGTTGGTACGCACGGCGGATACCTTCTGGACCTTGACGACCTGAAATGTGAACATTAATCTTAAAGTCCTGAAAAGTTTTACCATAGCCCATCCAGCGGGCCATGTCTGTATGGTATTCAAATTCGTCTATGCTCCTACCGACAATACCTTCATTATCGCTAGCCAACACAACAAACTGACCTGGATGCATAGACAAACGTACATTACGATTGCGAGCAATGGTGCCAATGTGTGAGAAATTTTGCTCACAGTACTCAACCACATCCAAACGACGCCAAAAGTAAGACCAATCAGCGTGAGTATAGACAGGCAAAATGTCGCTACTAATACGCACCATACGAAGGTTATCATCTAATTCTCCTACTCGTTCTACGAGTTTACGGGTCGATTCGATGTTCTGAACCATTAAGTCCCACAGTTTTTGTTCTGCTACTTCCGTTGTTTGTCTATTTAACCAACTTACAGTAGTACCACCAGTGTTATACTGTTTGGCATCGTCTTTGGCTCCAATTCCGTCGACTTGATGAGGAAAGTCAATCCACTTACAGGCAAAGCCAATTCGTTTCATAATATGCAATCAATAAAAATGGACATAGTATATTATAACACTATGCCCAATAATAGTCAATGTAAACGATTAACCTTCGTATGTAGCCGAATTACCAGCATGTTCAAATACTTCTACACTCTTAATTCGAACACTAGGATTAATTTGATAACGATGGTTACCATTTACCAATAAATCTGCCATTTTGTCATAGCACATTTTGGCAAACAATTCGCATCCAACACCAGGAACAATGCGTAGATCGCATACACCTGATCTGCGGAATGGTTCTGTTTGTACACTTTCTGGATTGCCATCGTGCTCTGGATTTGAGCTCCAGCCAGACATTTCTTTGAATCGATCTAACAGTGGATCATCTTCAGCAATCACAGTAGTGTGATCAAACATCCAATCTGCCCATGCTTTGAATTCTTTTAGTCCACCAAAATCCATGCCCCAGTTCTTTTCGTCTAGTGTATCACATTCAAAGATTAATTTGATACCGATTGAGTATCCATGTAGTAGCGAGCAGTGGCTATGTGTGGCACGCCATTGTCTAAAACAGCATGATAAGCCGCGGTCGTTTCCGTAAGTTTTTGTTGAGTAAAATTTTGCCATTGTCTTCTCCTAAAAGTAGCAATGACATGCAGAGTTTATATTGCGGGATGAATGCCTAAGTCCGCATATAGTAATTATACACTTTTATAGTGTAAGGTCAAGTTTATTGATCTGCAATAAGTCCAAATGGTGTCCATATTCCAGGACTGCCGGCTACAATACATACCCACCCAATGTAACTGTTTGGACTTGGATTTTTATTCCAGCAGATATCACCATTGTGCCATGTTCCATTTGTTGGTGCATGATTGCCATTGGTAAATCGTTTGTCTCCAATACTGATATCTCCGTTTACACTGAAATCTAAAGTTGGATCTGGATTATTAATATTGACACTTAATTTACCAAAAACTTTTACAGGATTGGTTTGTTTTTCGATATCGCCCAGTACCACTTGATGACGATCTCCGTAGAACACATCTTGACCTTGTACTGTAATTCTGGTTAATAGTCCAACATCAATTCCTGTATCAGTCAATGAAAGATTATTAATAGTGATGCCACGAGTCTTAATATCGCCATCAACTGTTAAACTGCTCAGTGTTCCTAAACTTGTTAGACTAGAATTTGTAACACTAGCGCCTAGTTCTGTAGAAGTTAATACACTAACTCCACCAATCAAATACTCCTTGCCCGAATTAAGATCAAAACTTTCGCTAGATCTTAGCAAGTCGCCGGGCACTAAGGTCAGTTGACGAGTTCGATCATCACCTACCCATGCTAGACCTAGACCAAAAACGCTGGTGTCTTGGCTTGGGAAAAATGTTAGAGATTGGCTTCGATTAACTCTGCTGTCTGCTACAATTGAATCAACTTGTAGTGTAC
>Ga0208383_1000075_pt1 | contig 20775 bp, 35 predicted proteins | sample CryBogCBE10Sep07_FD_184588 | JGI IMG/M metagenome (GOLD analysis project Ga0208383, IMG submission 184588) | Freshwater microbial communities from Crystal Bog, Wisconsin, USA - CBE10Sep07 (SPAdes) | ecosystem: Environmental > Aquatic > Freshwater > Lake | place: Crystal Bog, Wisconsin, USA...
AAACACGAAAAAGGTTCATGGCAAAATATGGTGCCCTGGCCGACAAGAAAATCAAAGAGACTGCCGAACGCCTGAAGAGAGAAAGTTTGGATGATCCATTTTCTGGAACTATGGCATCGGCATCTGCTACATTAGGTAATGATGATGTCCGTACCAATACAGTTGGTGCTGAGGATGAAAAAACATCATTATTTAAGAAAAACAAATATAAGAAAAAGAAATATACTAAATAGTAGGAACACTTTATATTATCCGACTAGGACAACTTTCAAAGGAAACTAACATGGTATTCTCTAACAAATTTAACTCAAAGAAAGCAGACCCTTTGGTGGAAGCCGCCAAAGCCGCTATGGAACTAGGCCAGAAGCGCCGTGAAGCAATCAACGCCGTCAACGAAGAGTTCGGTGTTTATTCACGTAACGCAGTCGTCCGTGAGCAACTTGCCGCATATGATGCTCGTATTGAGGAAGTCTATAAGGGCATGATGGCAGGCAATCTTACAGAAGGCAAAAAACTTGCTGACAAAGACTATGACAAAGACGGCAAGATTGAATCTCCAAAAGACGAAGTATGGGGTTCACGCTTCCGTGCTGCTAAGGCTGCTGGCAAGATGGAAGAAGGATCACAATGGCGCAAACCAGGCCGTGAAGGTAAAACTTGGGGTACCGACTCATCAGAAGATCGTGAAGACGGACATGAAACTAAGTTTCAACTAAACAAAAAAGGTAAGATCAGTGATGGTCCGAATAAAGATGTGTTGGCTCACAGAAAAGATCCAGATAAATGGTACAGTAAAGCACAGCAGAAAAAGCACGGTGTTGATCTAAAAAGTCAGATCAAAAACCAAATCGGTAAGCATACAAAACCAAATCTACCAGAAGAGACTGATTACTCTGCTCCAGATCGTGCTGCCGTTACAAAAGATAATAAACCATCTGTTTCAACTACAGCACCAAAAGCAGACACATCAGGACCATCTGCCGCAGATAAGGCAGGTCTTGCTGCCAAGATCGGTGCTATGAAAGAAGCAAAGTTGGATGAACTAACAAAGCCAACTGCAAAGACAGCAATGAAGGCTTATCATCGGGCATATGATTCTGACGTCCGAAGTGGTGAAGGGGAACGCAGCAATCGTCTTTATAAATGGAAACAAAAGCATCTTCCAGGTAAGAGTGCAAGAAATCAAAAATCTACTGGCAAGGCTGATTTGCCTGATGTTAGTAATACTGAATTTCATAAGGCAGGATATCCTGGCCACGTAACAAAAGGTGGCAAACTAACAAAAAGTGCCTCAAAAGAAACCAAAGCAGACATTAAGTCGCGTCTCGGTAAGCATACAAAGCCAAAGCATCTACCAGAAGATGCACTTGAAGAAGCAACTCGTAAGCATTTTGTTTCCCACGCCGCAGACATTGCTAAGATTTCTGACCAAGGCGAAAGAAACAAAGCTGCTTCTGCCGCTGCTGATACATATGCAAGATTAAACAAGCGTTTTGACCATGCTAAGTTCCATAAGGCTGCTGGTTCAACCGCACATGAAGCAACTAAGACAGTAAAAGAGTCCGTTCTCTCTGCTATTCGTGTAAAAATGGAAGAACAAACATATGACCTAAAGTATGGACCTACTGCTAAACCAAAAACATCTGCTTTTGGTTCCGCATTTGCTGCTGCACGTAAGGCAGGCCAATCAAACTTCTCATTTGGTGGCAAATCATTTAATACACAGGTTAAGGGTGCACCTACAGCACCTAAAACATCTGCTGTACCATCTGTTCCTAAACCAACACCAAAAGCAGCTGCCGATACTTCTGGTCAAGCAAAAATGGATGCTATGAATAAGTTGGGCCAAACACCTGCTCCAACTCCAGCGCAAACTAAACAGGCTTCTGATATTGTCCGCGATAAAGGTCCTTCAATGACAAGACAATATTCATTCCCTGGTAGCACCGTTGCTCCTCCAAAAGCAGACGTTGATACAAAGACACCTAAAAATCCATCATCAGCGGCAGATGTATCTGGTGCAAGTAAAATGTCCGCTATGGATAAATTATCATCAGCACCTACTCCTGCTCCAACACCAGAAGTAAGTAAACAGGCTTCAGATATTGTTAGAGGTAAAGGTCCTTCAATGACAAGACCTGGAACACCTGCACCTAACTTGAATGAAGAAGTCCAAGTTGGCGCAAACAAATATAGGATCGTCTAATGAATAGACCTCCACAAAAAGGAGCAAACAATCAAGGCAGCGGGTCTCTCGGTGCCTTGGAACATCGTTATGGTTCATCCAAAAAGTTGGCACAGGAAGCAACTAAGGTTGCCTTGCAGAAAGCGACTGATCAAAAGATGCTAAACCCTGGCAAAACTGCCACAGGCCAAATTGCGGATCCAATTGAACTAGACCCTGCTAAAGCAGGTATGCAATCACAAACTTATAGCTAAATAAAACCTATCATAGAGAAGGAAAACTAAAATGCCATTATGGGGAACAGTAGACAACGCTGCTAATTCAGATTTTGCAGTAGTAATGCAAATGGGTATGCCAGTGAATGAGGCCAATGCTGCCTTAGTATTTGAGAATGTTACAGCTGGTGCGGTTGGTCCGCATCTTAATCCAAACGTCATTTATGGTCAGTTTGGTGTTAGCACACAAGAAATTCAAGCAAGTCCAACAGGTCATGGTTATCATGCTGGTTGGGTTCTTCGTAAAGAAGGTACAGGCGGCCGTGCAGGTCGTGTAACATATGAAACACTTGTTGCTACAAGTTCAATTCCTGGTGATGGAAGCAATGATGGCCTCTGGTTCCCAGACTATACATTGAGAATTGTTACACAACCAGTAAGCAGCACAATGAATGGTGCTCCACAGAATGTTACTTTCACCGTTGCTGCTTCATCTACACCAGCAGGTGCTACACTATCTTATCAGTGGCAGGTAAACACTGGTACATCATGGACCAACGTTACAGGTTCTGCTGGCAAGTATTACAACCCAACATCTGCTACATTTACTGCTAACAACAAGACTGCAAATGGTAACACCTTCCAGTGTGTTGTTTCGGCCGCAAACTCAAATACTGTAACCTCAACAAGCGCAACAGTTATTTGGTATACACCATAATTTAGAAGGATAAACCACTATGAAAAGTTTTAAGTCATTTATTAGTGAGGAAGTCCTTCCAACCGCAAATGTGGAGAATGGTAACTTTGACCTTGAAAACGACTCCGTTCGTGCCGAGGTTAATGCCATTCTTGCTGGCATCTGTAGTCATTCACATGTTACACCTTACATTACACTACGTAAGGTTTCTAAGGCCCTTGCTTACTTTAGCATTATCCTTCCAAAGAGAACATTCTTGGAAGGTGATAAAGGTGTAGAGGTCTATGAGATTAAGCAGTTCGGTGAAAAAGTTGGTATGACCGACCAAGGTGAGTTTGTTCGTGAAGTACCGGTTCAGTATCATTTATTCTTTCAATATGTCCAGGTTATGGGCCGCTTTATGGTTACCGCCAAGGTTGTTGATAAAGCAGAACTAGACAAGATGCTTGATACAGCTGAGATGACCATGAAAGAATGTTGGGACAAGGCAACAAAGAGTGAACGAGAGGCCATCAAAGAACCAATCCACACCGATGGTAACAATGGTTCACCAAGCACCAAACTTGCCATGGATACATCTGAAAGAACAAAAGATAAAAAACTTGCTAATGGTAAGTTAGAAAAAGAATGGCCTGCTGTTGTTAAGGAAGATAACCTTGATGAGGCTGATTATAAGTCTTCCTATGCTTACAAGAAGATGAAAACAAAAGTTGCCACAAAGGTTAAACGTGGCCTTGGTGTTGGTAAAGAAAAGACCTCTACCGTGCTTGTAACTAACAAAGGTGATCCAAAGGCTGCTACAGGTGGTGGAGTTCATCGTATTCCAAAAGATAAATATAACCCAGCAAAGCATAACTTGGCGTCAGAATAAAATGTAATGATAAATGATTTATGTGATGATAACTTTCTTATCTATGCTATAAAGTCTTATGATCGTCCTCATATCCTACAATCGGAGTTTGAGGACGATCTAAAGAGAATAAAGTATGTAAAAAGGTTATTGCGAAAGTATAGACAAACTGGTGAGTTCAAGGAGAGATTGGTTTTAAACCACGTTATCGTCCTTGCTAATGTATTTGGTGTTGAAGCTACCGTCAATATGCTTTTCTATAAAGTGGATCCTGAAGATTATCCACTCCTCAAAACTATTCTTATATTTCTTAACTATTTACCTAAAAGATTGACTGTCTCGTTTAATAAATACTACGTGAGACAAGAAGAAATACCAGTCAATCTGGAAATAGCACACGTATTAAGGAATCTACAATGAAACTAAAAGAAGATGGTGCACCAACCAACAATGCAGGTGGTGGATCCGTAGCAGGTATAGGTGTAGGCCCTAAAGGCGAACCAGGTATGCCTGTAAGTTCACAGAAGAAACGATATGGTAAGACCAGGTCACCTTTGTTATTTCCTGATATGATGAAACGCACAGTACCAAGTTTGGTTAAAGAAGAAACATTCGCCGGTGCCACCGTGTTTGAGGTTTCATCATCTGTGTTCCATAACCTTACTATGCAGAAACGCAAGGGTAAGCATTGGAGAATTTATTTGGAAGAAGATGATAGTTATATGGAAATAAGAGAGTGGGCCAAAAAAAATAAAGGTCCTATTATAGTTAGAAATGCTACAACTTCTGAAATGCGTTATGTGAGGTATGGAAAAGGCTAAATAGGTATGTCGCTAAGGAGCAGCATACTATGAAAATATATAGAGTAATTTACGAACAACACCACGGACCTATTCCAAAAGACGAAACAGGCCGAACATATGAAATACACCACATAGATGGTAATAATAAAAATAATGATATATCCAACTTGAAAGCCTTGACTATACAAGAACATTATGATATACATTATAAACAGGGTGATTGGGGTGCTTGTTCTAAAATTGCTGCAAGGATGAAGTTATCACCTGAAGTATTATCGGCATCTGCTTCTGAATTTACAAGAAAGAATAACATAAGATTAGCAAAAGAAGGAAAACATCCTTCACAAACCGAAAAGTTTAGAAAAGAACAGAGTGAAAGAGTAAGAAAAACCAATTTGAGATTATCCAAAGAAGGAAAATTATTCTTCCAGTCGGATGAATCCAAAAAGTTGGCAAGCAATAGAATGAAAGACCTTTATAGTAAAGGTCAGCATCCATTACAAAATGAAGAACATAGAAAGAAAATGACAGAATCTAGTGTTGAGAGGATGTCAAAAAAATACGAAATAACTTTTCCGGATGGCCGTGTAGAGGTTATTAGAAATCTAAAAAAGTTTTGTAGAGAAATGAACCTAACTGCACCAACTATGGTTGCTGTTTCTAAAGGAAGACAGACACACCATAAAGGTTATAAAGTAAAGGAAATACAATTATGACCTCGACACCAACAAACGCAAAGTGTAAAGAACTTTTTCCACACGAAGACGTTCTAAACCTAAATAAGTTTTTCGGGGATCCATCTGGCCGTAATGGTGATGTTGATTCCACCTGGTTCAAAGAAAACATCGTAAAGTGGACACCACCTTATCCTATGTTCTTTAATGCCAGTGGCCAGCAGTTTAAAACAATGAAACTACATAAGAAGGTAGTTGATGTTTATACTGCCGCATTTACTGAGGTGCTAGAACACTTTGGTAAAGATAACATTAAGAAGTTACACCTAGATCAGTCAGGTGGTTCATTTAACTACAGACTAATGCGCGGTGGTTCTAGATTATCAGTCCATTCATGGGGTATAGCCATTGATATGGACCCAGCAAGAAATCCTTGGCCATCATCATGGCATGAAGGTATGCTGAACCACGAGTTTGCAGATATACTAGAGAAGCACGGATTGTGGTGGCGCGGTAGGCCCGGCGATAACGACCCGATGCATTTTCAGGCTGCTTGGAGATACTAATTCGTCGCCCCGGTCCTGTGAGGGCGACGATTTATAATATGGAGGTTTAAACAGGAGAAAATAAACCAAAATGTCACAACACGACCACAACCAGAACGACGAGATTGGCGATGATGGAGGTGGATTCAATCTTATCAATTTCTTACCACACGCTATTACAGCTATAATTGCCGTGTGTGGTATTGGTGTATCACTACTATGGACCATTAGTGACCTAAAAGTGGGAGATATGGAACTTAAAACAAAAGTGACCTATCTTGAGTCCAGAGTCCAACATATTGAAGATTACCTTGGCCAAAGACAGAACTTAACAGATAATGACCGTAAAAGTCTTTGGGACGAGGTAAATGATATTAAGCAGTCCTTAGAAAACATAGAACAACAACATAAAAAGGAACTGCCACCAAGAAAGTAGTTGACACAGAGCCAACTACCAAGTATAATAAAAAACTTCGTTATGATTATGGTGAAATATGTCCTTATACATAGATAAAAAATATGTTTCCCTCCTTTCGCCCAAGTTGAAAAACTTCAAGCAAAGGGGGGAATTTTTATGGAACTTTTCTTGTAATGTTTGTGGTGATTCCAAAAAGGACAAACTAAAGGCCCGTGGTTACATTTATAAGAAGAAGGAACACCTCTTCTTTATGTGTCACAACTGCCATACCTCAACCACATTTCAAAAGTTCCTAAAAGATGAAGATCCGATGTTATATCGTGATTATGTATTGGAATCGTTCGTCCAGTCTAACTCAACAAATACCGTTGTGGACGCCAAGGATTTTGTCACCAGACCAGTCTTTAAAGAACAACCTAAGTCCCTACTATACAGTGATGCCGTTCGTGTTAATGGCCTTAATCCTTATCATCCTGCTAGAAAATATTTAGAAGATAGGAAGGTTCCTATTGATGATATGTGGTATGCGGAAGACTTTGCAAACTTCGTTTCTGTCACATTTCCTGCACACGCAAAAACACTATATAAGGAACCTCGCATAATAATCCCGTTCTATAACAGGGACGGCCAACTACTGGGAATACAGGGGCGATCCATTGACAGACATTCCAAGATCAAGTATATCACAATCAAAAGTGACGAAGAGAACCCAAAAGTTTTTGGTTGGGATAAACTTAACCTTGATATGCCTGTATATGTTGTTGAGGGACCCATCGACAGTCTTTTCCTTAACAATTCTCTGGCTACTATGGATGCAGCACTGTTTAATGCTCCTAACATTGTAGGTCTTGACAAAGATTACAGATTTGTGTATGATAATGAACCACGAAACAAACAGATTGTTTCTAATATGCGGAAAACCATTGACTTGGGTTATAAGATTTGTATCTGGCCCAACACTGTGAAAGAAAAAGATATTAATGAAATGGTTCTTTCAGGATTGTCTCCTGCCATTCTCCAACACATTATAGATATAAACACACACAGCGGATTTGAGGCTACGATGAACTTGAATATATGGAGTAGAGTATGAAGATGTTAAGATTTACAAATGCTTCAAATGATAACATGATGGATATGCCACTTTATATAAACTCGAATTGGATTGTTTCTGTATATGAAAGACCAAGAGACGGAGGAAGTTTAGCAACTACAATTTTTGGAGGTCCTAATGCCATGATATGGACCGTTGAAGAAAGTTTGAGTGAAGTTATTAAAATTATTAATGAAGGAAAATAATTATGACAGACATCGATCCAAATACATTAAAGGGGCGTGACCGTCCATTATACGTTAAAAAAGTTTTAGAAAGTTTAGGATGGAAAGATTACCAGGCTGCTGCTATGGTCGGTCAGTTTATGCAGGAATCCTATACAGACCTTCGTTGTTCCGTATGGGGTGACCATCATACAGCATTTGGTATTGCACAATGGCGTGGTCAACGCCTTGCTGATTTGGAACACTTTGCTAATAACTTAGACAAACCAATTGGTGACCTTGATACACAGGCCCGTTTTGTAAACTGGGAACTATTGATGGGTTCGGAGATTTCTGTAGGTAAAGAACTAAAGGTAACAACAAATATTGATGATGCTCTAAAAGTTGCTATTGCTTATGAACGTCCAAGAGGTTACACTAAAGACCATCCGGAGAACGGAGATGGGTTTGCTAATCGTTGTAAATATGCAAAGAGCCTACTATGAATACTGCGAAGATTATAGCACTAACACAACCGATACTTTCGGCATGGGAAACACAAACAGAACGAGCAATCGGTGCCGAGGCCTTTATTGCTTACACAGCCAGAGTATCAAACCCATCCAACCAAAACAACACACTAACCGCACCTAAACTTCTCAAATACCTAATCAAGAACAAGCATTGGTCTCCATTTGAGATGGTGTCTATCACTATGGATATTCAGACAACCCGTGACATAGCACATCAGATTATCCGTCATCGGTCATTTTCATTCCAAGAGTTTAGCCAGCGTTATGCCGATCCTACACAGGATATGGGTTTCGTTACAAGAGAAGCAAGACTACAAGACCATAAGAACCGTCAGAATAGTATTGAGACGGATGATAATGAGTTACAGGATTGGTGGAAAAGTTGGCAGGATGTTATCGTTAAAAATGCGTCAGATGCTTATGAGTTGGCCATTTCTTCTGGTATTGCCAAAGAACAGGCCAGAGCAGTTTTACCAGAAGGTCTAACCAAGACACGACTATATATGTCAGGTACACTTCGTTCTTGGATTCACTGGATAGATGTTCGTGCGGAAGTAGGCACACAGAAAGAACACAGAGATATTGCTATTGCTGCCCGTGAGGAAATACTAATGCATTTCCCATCACTTAGAGAATATTGGAAAGAGGAAGAATAATGGATAGTTTATATCAAGAGTTTATTTACAAGAGCCGTTATGCTCGTTACGTACCAGAACTAAACCGTCGAGAAAATTGGGAGGAGACCGTTGAACGCTATATTACCTTTATGTCTAATCACCTCGCCGATACTTATAACTTTGATATGGCACCTTATCGTGAAGAGATAAAAGATTACATTATCAAACTAAAAGTTATGCCATCTATGCGGTCCCTTATGACTGCTGGCAAGGCATTAGAGCGAGACCACACATGTGGTTATAACTGTTCGTTTCTAACTATTGATGACCCTAAGGCCTTTGATGAGGCCATGTTCATTCTATTATGTGGAACAGGTGTTGGTTTCTCCGTTGAGCGCCAGTTCATCAATCAGTTGCCAGAGATTCCGGAGAAGATGTATGACTCCGAAACCACGATTTCTGTAAGAGATAGCAAAGAAGGTTGGGCTAAGGCTCTACGTATGCTTATTGCTCTCCTATACACAGGTGAGATTCCAAAGTGGGACCTAACCAAGGTGCGTCCTGCTGGTGCTCCGTTGAAGACCTTTGGTGGTCGTTCATCTGGACCAGGTCCGCTAAATGACCTATTCAAGTTTGTTGTAAAAGTATTCCGTAATGCTCATGGTCGTCGCCTGACTTCCATCGAGTGTCACGATATAATGTGTAAGATTGGTGAGGTTGTTGTAGTTGGCGGTGTCCGTCGGTCTGCTATGATTTCACTATCTAACCTATCCGATGACCGTATGCGTCATGCTAAGGCTGGTGCGTGGTGGGAAGCAAACCCACAACGGGCATTGTCAAATAACTCGGCCGTATATAATGAGAAACCAGAGGTTGGATCTTTTATGTCCGAGTGGTTATCATTATATGAATCCAAGTCAGGCGAGAGAGGTTTATTCAGTCGTGAAGCATGTCAAAAAATCGCTGCGAGAAATGGCAGACGAAATTCAGACCAAGCATTTGGAACCAATCCGTGTTCGGAGATCATCCTTAGACCATATGGCTTTTGCAACCTTACTGAAGTTGTCGTGCGGTCAGATGACACGATGGAAACTATTAGAGATAAAGTTAAGATTGCAACTATCCTCGGTACTTTTCAATCTACTCTTACGGATTTTCCCTACCTAAGAAAAGTTTGGAAAAAGAATGCCGAAGAAGAACGTCTACTTGGTGTATCACTCACAGGCATCTATGACTCCAAGTTGTTTAACAATCCACAAGATAAAGAAATCAAGGAACGCCTTGCTTCTCTACGTGACTATGCTGTTGAGGTGAATAATGGACTGGCTGAAAAACTTGGTATTAATCCTGCCGCTGCTATTACTTGCGTCAAGCCTTCTGGCACAGTATCGCAACTATGCGACTCCGCGTCTGGTATTCATCCACGGCATTCTAATTATTATATCCGTCGTGTTCGGGCTGATAATAAAGATCCTCTAACAAAGTTTATGAAAGAGAAGGGTGTGCCTTGGGAACCAGACGTTATGAAGCCTGATTCCACAACAGTATTCTCCTTCCCACAGAAGGCACCAAAAGGTGCCGTGGTTCGTGATGACATTGACGCAATCAAACATTTGGAGTTGTGGGCGGTATTCCAGGAACACTTCACGGAACATAAGCCATCAGTTACGATTACTGTTCGTGAGGATGAATGGATGAAAGTTGGTGCCTGGGTTTACGACCACTTTGATGAAATGTCCGGCGTCTCGTTCTTGCCTTATGATGGTGGTAGCTACCGGCAAGCACCTTATGAGGCCATAACCAAAGACCTTTACGATGCTATGTTACCTTCCATTCCAACCGAAATAAACTGGGATGAACTCAAAGAGTTTGAGGATAATGTGGAGGGGGTGCAGACCTTGGCCTGTAGTGCGGCAGGCGGTGGATGCGACATCTAATGTTTTGATAGTTTGGCCTTGGATATAGCCTTACCAACTCTAAGGTTATATTCGGGGTCAGACCATCTTACTTTGTTTCTATAAGACGCAGCGCAGGACTTATTACAGAAATGTGCGGCCTTTCTATTATTGGCGGTATCTCTTTCTGTATGTTCTTTACCACAATGCTTACAATGCCAGGTGAATGTAGAAAGTATTTTGTTATAAGGTTCTAATCCTGGCGTTCCTTTGTTATAACGACCTTTTAGTTTTTCGGAAACTTTTTTGGCAATCTCCGGATCCTTCATGGGATTGTTAGTAAGGAATCTTTCACGCTGTTGTGGATTAGAAATACCTTTGTTAGGAGCAGGACGACCAAGTGCCTTTTGTCTTATCTTTTCTCTTGTTTCAGGAGAATGTATTCCAGTTTTTCCTTTATTAGGATGCTGAAAACCAGATTGTCCGTTTCCACCATCAGACAGATTGCGGAGAATACCAGTACCATTGTCTTTGCGACCATACCATCTAATGTAGAATCGTTCTAAGGCAAAAGCACCAAGTTCTGTTAGATTGGCCTCCATAATAATGATTTTGCTATGGTCTTTTGGTGGTTGAGCATTACATTGTCTATGACGGCGCCAGGCACGATTACTTTTGCCTTTACCAATGTAATAGACATTACCATTCTTGGAAATATATGCGTAAATATAGAACTCTGGTGGTAGATTTGTGGTAGAATAAATAGCCATGCTGATACCTCCGTATAAGGTGTTAGAGTAGGCAGGTTCCCCAACCGTGGCCTACAACCCTATTTAGTAAACATGAAAGTTAATATATGAGAAAACTACTAATAGCATTATTACTAATATCAACACCAGCAATGGCACTCGACCCTTTGCTGCCAAACCACCAACTAACACCAGGCGCAACTCTTCCTGTAACAGAGAAAGAGGTCTGCGTTCCTGGTTATGCTGGCCGTGTTAGAAATGTGCCACAGTTTGTAAAGAACAAGGCATACCAGATTTATGGTATTACATCTCGCAAACCCGGTCAGTATGAGATTGATCACCTAATCAGTTTACAGTTAGGCGGTTCTAATGAAATCAGCAATCTTTGGCCGCAGTCATACATAACGATGCCTTGGAATGCCCATGTGAAAGATAAACTTGAGAATAAACTACATGCCTTGGTGTGTAGTGGTCAGATGACCTTGAAAGAAGCACAGGATAAGATTTCAGGAGACTGGACTAAATCTTACTGTGAAGTTTTTGGTATAACTAACTGTAATGGAGACTGATGTGAAGAAACTACTTATTGCAATGATGTTACTTACTACACCAGCAATGGCACAAACTGATATCACTATCAGCAAGAGACACCAGATGATGCAGGTTGATACTGATGAAGGTTCATATCAGTGGCCAGTATCAACAGCTCGTAAAGGTTATTATACACCAACAGGAACTTTTCATCCTTATTCACTACAACCAATGCACTACTCAAGGAAATATGATAATGCGCCGATGCCTCACTCCATCTTTTTTAGTGGCGGTTATGCTATCCATGCTACTCCACATACTGGTGCTTTGGGGCGTCCTGCGTCTCATGGATGTGTTCGGTTATCTCCAGCCCATGCTGCGTTTCTTTATGGGATTGTAAGAGAAGATATGAATAATACAACTATTAAAATTGTTCCATGATATGTCTAATGAACTTGATGAGATTTTGGTGGAGATGTTGAGAACAACAAAAAAGAGTTTGAGAAAAACAAAAACATTATTAAGATTAATGCCTGATGATATACAACTACAAAAAGGTGTAAAAATAATAGAAAATAAAATAATGTTCTTTGAAAATATGATAGAAAATAAACAATTAATAAAAAAGAAAAGAAAAAGAAAGAAAGATTATAATCAAGATATACTAGAAAGAAATAAGATATATAAATGGTATAGAGATATTTTTTTTGTATCAACAATTGGATATAAAATTATGTTTGGTAATACACTCAATTACTTATCTTTATTTACGAAAAAGGACAAAAAATGAAAACTATAGGTTCTCAAGTATTAGACCAGATTATTGAAAAACTGGTTGATAGCGAAATTTCATATGATGATCGTAAAATCGTTTATGAAGTTTTGCTAGAGGTATTTGAGGACTTTGATGCTAAGAACTTAGAAGAATGCCTTGAAAATGATAAAGCATGGGATGAGGTGTGGAACGAAAAGTATCCACCTGAAATGGAAGACGAAGAGGACTGACACCTACATAGGTGTATGTGGTTATACAACAATACACCTTTTGAAGAAATACCAGATGGATATGTGGCCTTCGTCTATCTCATAACAAATGAGGTAACAGGCCGTAAGTATATCGGAAAGAAACTGTTTAAATTCACCCGCACAGCCAAACGAAAAGGTAAGAGGGTGAAAAAACAGGTTGACTCCGACTGGTTAGATTATTATGGTTCTAACAAAGAACTAAATGAGCATGTGGAACTATACGGCAAGGACAAATTCAAACGAGAAATCCTATATCTCTGTAAATCCAAAGGCGAGGCCTCATACCTTGAGGCTAAAGAACAGTTTGCTAGAGATGCCTTGATGACCGAAGATTACTATAATACATGGATTATGGTACGAGTAAGAAAATCCCATATCAAAAAGTGAGGTGATTATGAAAAAAATTATATTAGTATTTTCTATCATCTTTAGCACCTCTGCGTTTTCCGCTGGTGTTGGTGGAGCAGGCAAAGGGCAAATGTTAGATAGTATCTTTGGTAAATCTAAAGTCACAACCTGGTTGATAGGGCCTCCACCACAACCTGAACCACCTAAAAAGAAAAGCGATAAGATTATTTCAATCTTTGATCTACTGGAATCTGATAATATAAAGGTTGAGGTTTGTTGCTTACCAAAAGGTAAACCAGATTTCCCATTCTATCCAGTTCCACCAGGAAGCTGGTTTTAATCATAAGAAAGTGAGTATATTATGACAAATAATCAAGTTATAATAGCATCAGGCATATGGGCCGTTTTACTACTAGTAGTTTATAAACACATAACATTTGCCAAAATGAAAGAATGTTATGCTATGTGGTTTACAAAGGCATATTGGACAGATTACAATACTGTCGAGTTTGTTTCTTGGTTTGCTAAAGCCATCATTATTGTACCAGGTCTAATCTTTCATATCCAGATTTGGTGGTTATACTTCCTAACACTATTCACATCTCTAACCCTAATCTGGGCATCCAACAAGAAACTCCTTCCTACATTGGTAGGATTCAATACTCTTTGGGCCTGGATTTCTTGCATGGTATTAGCACAACACCTGTTATAAGGATTTATTATGAAAGAACCTGAAGATAATGTACCAGCATATTGTAAATATGACTATGTTGAAAACTTTGTAGTAACCAAAGAGTTTCTATCAAAACAAGAATGTGATGTATTTGTAAGAGATGCTAAAGAACTTGACCTTTATGATGCTGAAGTGGAAGTAAAGAAAGGTCCTGTTAAAACATCCGATTTGGTATCGGAGATTAGAGATAGTAAAATCCATTTTATTAACTATGATAATACAAAGTTTGATTGGTTCTTTCAGAAAATCCTACAAACATTGGTTAATGTAAATACTGATTACTTTAACTTTGACATTCTTGGATTTCAGGAAGACCTACAGTTTACAGAATATAATGCTCCTTGTGGACACTACTCTGACCACACCGATAAACTCCTTCAAGGCAATGTTCGCAAACTAACAATGGTTGTTCAACTAACCGATCCAGAAGAATATGAAGGTGGTGAATTGGAACTATGTCTAGGCGGTGAACCATTCGTGATACCAAAAGAACAAGGAACATTGGTAACATTTCCATCATACAATCTACATAGAGTAAGACCGACAACAAAAGGCACTCGCCATAGTTTGGTTGGTTGGGTAACAGGGAGACCATTTAGATGAACGTTATAATGTATTCAAAAGATGACTGTGCCTTTTGTGATAAGGCCAAGAACCTGCTAAAGATGAAAGCAATTGAGTTTATTGAGTATAAACTTGGTAAGGACTTTGACCGTGATACCCTTTTGGAACAGTTCCCAGAGGCACGAACATTTCCTGCAATAACACTTGACAAAAAGTATATTGGCGGTTATAATGAGTTATATGATTTGCTACTAACTCACTAAGGAACAGACATGAATATACTTCCTTTTCCTAAGATATCACCAGACATGCGTGTTGGTTATATTGGTACAATTGCCAAAAACCGAGATACCCGCAGGACTCGCCGAGAGTTCCTTGAAAAGGCCAAGTCAACATTACCTAATAAAGATTATGAGCAATTATTGATGGCTATTTTAGATCCGGAATACTATATGAATGGTGACCATCTTATCCGTAGAGCTGTTGATGATTATTATGACCATGTTGAAAGTAGGAGTTAAGTGATGATTGATAAATATGCTCTAAAGGAACAATTACAGAATGGAGTCGTTACGGTTGTTTTTGAGAAGACTGACGGAACGGAACGGTCAATGAGATGCACTCTTTCCGACCTATATGTTCCGCAAGTAGAACCTCAGATGTTATCGGAATATGATGGACAGGTTCCTAAGAACACAAGGCAGATTAATGATAGTGTCCAACCTGTATGGGACATTGACGCAGGAGGTTGGCGTTCATTCCGTTTGGATTCAGTCAAACAAGTGTTAAGTGAATAAACCCTTGTTCATGGCTGTTGTTCTATCAACGGCATTTTGGTTAGTGCTAAAGACCGTAGCATTTTTGTTATATGGTATAATCGTGCAATAAAGGAAAATAAAATGTCAGCAGATAATGGTATTTACGTTCTATTAACAGAGGCAGAAAATGGTCCAGAATATCGTGTTGCCCTAGCCAATGCTATTGATAACATCTACGGTAAATGGAACTCGGAAACAGAAAAGTATGAGGGTAATGTTGAAGCAATCCTTGACACCTTTGCGCAAGTGCCTGTTTTCTATACAATAAACGAGGCTCTTGACTTTGCTGAGGAATTAGAGCATAATAGTGACCCTACTGAAGACGGAGTTTGTGTGATTTCCGAATTCAAGTCGTTTGGTAATATATTCGTTTGAGGAAAACATGGCGCAGATAAGAATACACGGTACTCCTAAAAAGGTGAATAAAAAAGAAATCAAAGAGGCCGCTTCCTTTTTCTGCGACTATCTTATGAAACGCTTGAGTAAAAATGTCGTTGTGGTTATAAAACTAAAAAAGGACCTCTATAAACAAAGTAAGTGTTTTGGTTTTGCAATGTATACCGATGATGATGCAAGAAACCATAATCATAGGGAGTTCGAGATAGAGGTTGATAGTGGCCTTGGTCGTGTATTTCTACTCCGCACACTAGCACATGAATTGACACATGTGAAGCAATATGCCAGAAAAGAACTGGTTGATGCCGATTGCAACTATCAAAAATGGAATAAAGTATTATATAATGAGAAGGTAATCGGTTATAAAAATCTTCCTTGGGAAGCAGAGGCACGATTGCTTGAAAAGCAATTGTATGAAATGTGGAAAGAAAAAAGTGGAAGATAAGGAGAAGAAAGTGAAAACTCGTCCTAAATTTGCGGATGAAAAGTATCTTGGTTCCGAACCTACCGTCACGGAGGATTCCACACAGGCTGAGTTGGCTGTTGCCTATAACTGGTTTAACTATTTCTACACAAGTGATGATGCTAAGGCATTCACCATATCCTACCTAAAGAGTATTCACTATGACAAACATGTTATCAACAAGTTATCAAGTGTTAAATCCGTTGAACTACACTCCATCGGATGGAACTGTCGGCTCCTCCACACCGGGTCATCCTTACCTGACGGAATCTGGAAATCTATTGAGCAGCGAATTGTGGACTTGGCCAGCGAGGTGTTGGTCGATCCGGAAACTGAAGAAAGTGGAGAAAAGAACCAAGTTCCCGTCATATCAATTCAAGATCGCATTAACTCGAAAGCATCGGACCTTATTGCGGAACTTGAAGAAGAACTAGATGTATTCTACAAAGAAGGAGTAATCCAGTTTGACGTTAAGAAGTGGTCCCTTGAGAAGGCAATTAAACCGACAGTGGCGAAGAGGATTACAGACCACTTCCGGCCGCAATATGAAGAAATCACCGAAGCACTCAAGGGTAAAGACCTTGACCTCGTTGAGGCATATTCTGGATGGCGCGCTCCTGTCCTTAAAGTCATGTCTATCTTTATTAAAAAGATTATAGATCATCTGGACGAAACATCTGCCGCACAGGTAGCAACACGTAATCCTCGTAAAAAGAAAGTCAAACCACCACATGTTCTTGTATCAAAGATGAAGTATAAAGAGAAGGACGAAGAATACAACCTAAATAGCATTGACGCAAAAGGAATCATTGGTGCCTCACAATTATGGACATTCAATACTAAATCTCGTAATCTGTCTGTTTATTATGCCGTGGATAATCAAGGCCTTTCTGTCCGAGGGACTACGATTACAGGATTTGATGAGACATCTTCAATCACAAAGAAACTCCGTAAACCAGAACAAGTAATTCCGCAAGTGTTAAATGAGGGTAAGGTTGGTTTGCGTAAGATTATGAGTGTCATCAAAACAACCGAAATAAAGGCCAATGGCCGATGCAATGAAGAAACAATATTATTGAGGATAATTAGATGAAGAATAATAACCACTTCTATAATCATATCTCCACAGAAAGAATTGATATGATTGATAAGTTGGCTTATCTCTACTGGTATGAACATGTATGTAAAGATGGATGGAGTAAAGATGAACATGCAGGATTATATGAGAGAACCAAGAGTGAGGTAATGGAATATGGTCTCAGATATTCTAAAGACAACGGAAATTGACTTCATTTGGTCTATGATATATCTTGGTATGTTTGTGGGTGCTATTTCCATATTGTTAGTGGTATACGGAACTTATCTAGATATAAAAAATAAGGATAATAATAATGAATAATTATGAAATTGTGAAACAGTTTTATATGGAAGAATTTAAATCGATTGATGAAATGGATGAAGAAAATATACTTGACTCTTTAAATCATGGATATTATCCTTCATATCAGCAATATGAAAATGAAATTTTTAAATATGGATATAGTTTATATCACCATATGTTGCAAGGTTTAAATATAAATGGTGGAAAAATTTTGGACGTTGGATGTGGACGAGGAGGTTCTTCAAAAGTTTTTAAAAATTTTAAATTTGATGAAATGCATGGTTGTGATATAAATCCTTTTAGTATAGAATTTTGCAAAAAGAAATTTTCCAATATTTCCAATATGCAATTTAGAGTAGATGATGCCACCAATCTTAGTTATGAAGACTCATATTTTGATTATGTTATAAATGTAGAATCTTCACATTGTTACTCAGATATTAACAAATTTTTCAAAGAAGTTAAAAGAATTTTAAAACCTAATGGCATATTTTTATATGCGGATATATGTGCTTCCCTAGAAAGACATTTATCAAAAGATTTAAACTTTTTTAAATATATAATAAGAGAAGATATAACAAAAAATGTAGCTATGGCTTGTGAGCAACAAACAAAAATAGTTAAGAATTTTGAAGATAGTGATTTAAAAACATATCTAATTGAAACTGTCTACTTAGGCATAGGTAGAAAAATGCTGTATGAAACAAAAAATGCTACATTTATAAAATATACATGTTGTGACCAAGCAACCATACAACAAAACTAAGGGTATACCAAATGACCGACAAGGTAATAGAGTTTCCAAAACATAAAGTAGTCCGCGATGTGCCTGGTGCTGTATTAGAAGAACGAGCAAGGCGCGCCGACCAAAAGATGGCAGACGCCATCGTGGAAGAATTAACAGGAATAGTTATAACAGAGTTGGATAACTATCATGTTGAGATTGAGGAAGAATCTTTCACAAAAGACCTTGTCCTTGTTGTAGATGCCATCCGTGCTACCGTATATCGCCAATTTGGTTTCGAACATCACCTCCATCCTTTTATAGAAGATAACATAACCATAATTTCCAAGAAAGATGCTAAAGCAATGGAAAACATGGATGAGGAACAAATTCAAAAAATGATTGAGGATATGTTGGCCTCAAAGGAAAAACTTGACAAAGAAGAAAAAGAATGATATCATAAAGGCATCATAATAAAGGAATATATAATGTCATATATGTTGGTGGATCTAAATCAAGTTCTTATCTCTAACTTGATGCAACACCTTAAACAGATTACCAAGTCACATGAGATGAATGAGGAATTGATACGCCATATGTGTATCAATACAATCCGTGCAAATGTAAAGCAATTTAAATCAAAATATCCTAATGTGATTATTTGCTGCGACTCTAGAAAATATTGGCGGCGCGACTTTTTTCCTTTTTATAAAAGTCATCGCAAGCATGACCGTGAGGCCAGTGGCCTTGATTGGCACCTTATCTTTGATACTCTCAACAAAATCCGTGATGAATTTAAAGAAAGTTTGCCTTATAAGGTATTGAATGTTGAAGGTGCCGAAGCGGATGATATCATTGCCGTCCTTACTGCTCGATTGTCTACTAGCGCCAACATTCTAATTTTGTCATCGGACAAAGACTTTGGTCAACTACAGAAATATCCTAATGTAACCCAGTATTCACCTATCCTGAAGCGGTTCATTAAGATTGATAATCCAAAGATTTTTATCAAGGAACACATTCTCAAAGGCGACCGTGGTGACGGTATTCCAAACTTCTTATCACCAGACAACACCTTTGCGGCAGGCGAACGTCAAAAGGTCATAAATAGTAAACGACTTCAGGAATGGATTAGTCAGGATGCCGAAACTTTCTGCACTACGGATATTATGCTACGTGGTTATAAGCGTAATCAAACTTTAGTTGATTTTGACTATATACCAGGAGACATTCAGGCAAGCATCGTTTCTGCGTTTGAAAATACCAAAGTGGCGACGAAAGAGAAAATGTTGAACTACTTTATAGATAAGGGCCTCAAAGTAATGATTGAGTCCATCAACGATTTTTGAGGAATATAATGAGTAAGAAAAATGTATATGAAGTCTTTGATGATTTCCGCAAGGCTAAGACTAAGAAAGACCGTATTGCGGTCCTAAAAGAAAATGAAACATTTGCTTTGGTAAATGTCCTAAAAGGAACATTTCATCCAGGTGCTACATATGTAATCAAAGAAGCACCGAATTGGAAGAAAGAAACAGACCTACCTCCTGGTATGGGTTATAGCAATATGTCACAGGCATTGGATAAAATCTATCTTTTCATGGAAAACCATCCACGCACACCTCCCGCACTCACCGAAAAAAGAAAGAAAGAACTTTTACTACAAGTATTGGAAAGTCTAGAGCCTAAAGAGGCTGACGTATATATGGGTATTATTCTAAAAGACCAGAAAATCCCATATCTAACTGAGACGCTTATCAACGAAGCGTTCCCAGGATTATTACCACAAGGGTAGAATAACATGAAGCAACTAAAAAACACTTTCAAAGATCCTTATGTTGAACTACAAGAAGAAGACCGCAAATATGGTGGCCGCAAATTGGAACGCCCAGAGTCCGAAATGCGTCGTGATCGTCGTCCACTAAAGAACCTCAAGAAGGCATGGGAATCACATTTAGAAGATTGGGATGAATGTGATGATTTCTTTGAAAAATAAGAACTACTAAATAGTCATGTAGGTCGCGGTTGGGGAACCCACCTACTCTAATGCTTTAGAGGAGCACCAGCATGACTATTTATCCATCCAATTTCTATATCTATTTGTAAACAGAGGTATGTAAACGGCGGCCAGGGTGCGACATCCTGTCGCAGCTGTTTACATACCTTTTTTGTTGCCTATTCCGTTCCTTAGTGCTATTATACGTCCATGATGAAAACACAAAAACGGAAATCTCGCTCTGATCGTAAACACCTTGTTTACAGTCTGTCTGTAAACGGACAGGAATACATTGGTGTGACCTTTGTTGAACGGTCGGCTGTTAAGAAATCCCTAACCAGAAGGTGGCAGAAACAT
>Ga0208383_1000076_pt1 | contig 20653 bp, 32 predicted proteins | sample CryBogCBE10Sep07_FD_184588 | JGI IMG/M metagenome (GOLD analysis project Ga0208383, IMG submission 184588) | Freshwater microbial communities from Crystal Bog, Wisconsin, USA - CBE10Sep07 (SPAdes) | ecosystem: Environmental > Aquatic > Freshwater > Lake | place: Crystal Bog, Wisconsin, USA...
GTATCCATTTGGATACCTGTCATATCTTAAATCATGGCCATGGCTGAAGACTGATGTCGCAAGCTTGTGAATGTCGTCAGGGTGCATTTGATCCGTTGTCGGGACAAACAAAGAATATCCGCGGATATGACCTGCCTTTGGAGCGTGTGCCTCGTTGGCAGGGATGACCGTGGAGATGGCCATAGCCTTTTGGCGTAGGTGTTTACCCACAATAGCGTTAAACGCCTCCAGCTGGTCGTCATCCATGTCTTTTAGCGGGACGCGAATATTTGGAGAAACCGCAGCCTCAAATGTTCCGCCAGTGTCGAGCGGTGCAGAAGACTTTGGGTGAGATATACGAGTAATGTCCGTCGAGAGATTGCCAGTGAGCGCCTTCTTTAATGAATCCCAAGGATGCTTCCCGCGGGCAGACTGATACATGGCAGTCACAAGACCCTTCAGATATTGGCTCTGCGACAATGTGTCGCCCCTCTGAACGGCTTCATCGTATAATGCATGCGCTTGTGCGCCGATGTCTGTTAGCTTTGTCCCGAACTCAATGGTTGCTTTGGGCGAAGTTCTAAATGCTCCTGTCGTGCGGCGCAAAGCATCCGCAAAGTCAGGATCCATAAATGCTGCTCTATTAAGTTTTTCGCCGTCTATGCCAGTGACGCCTGCTTTCTTTAGCTTGTTAACGATGCTTCCCCATACCTGATGATAAGCATCACCGCTTTCTTCCTTAGCCTCTTCGCCGCGCAAGTGAACCCACGCAGGGGCTTGGAAGTTCCAGCTCTGATAAGTGAAAGGCTTCTCTGGATGATTTTCATTATAAAGATCGCGGATCTTATTAAAGTAAATCGCCATTGGCTCATGAAGAGATTGGTTCGATGACATAACATCATCTGGAACACCAAACATCTTACCAACCCAAACGTCATTCACCGAGATTGGGAACCGTGTAGGGACGCCTCCAGTTAAAGCAAGCGTATCAGAAAAATGGCCTGTCTTGTTGCCAGGCAATGCAGACGATTCACGATGATCGCGGCCAAGAGCCTGGCGGACCGTTTCAGGTATCGTAATATCAACGTCTGCAGGGACACCGCGCATATGCTGAGACATAACGCCTAAAGCGCGCTCCGCGTTCTCAAGAGGTTTTGCTCGCGCAGATGTCGCGCCGATAAGATCCATCAGCTTCATGAACTCATCATGGCTAAGATCTGGCATGTTCTCGCCCATCTTTTCGCCAGATAATTCATACCAAAGATGATCCTGCAAAGGCAGTCGCATTGCCTTGTCCCAATCCTTGGCCATAAAAAGAGGCTTAACTTTATGCTTCTCAACAGCAGCCTTCGCCGCCGCGGAGCTCTCGTTTACGCTTTCATTCCAAAGCTTATGAAGGATCTTGTCGCCTTCCGCATGTGCGTCATCTAATCGTTTCTGCGCATTTGATATGGAGTTTTCATCACCAGACGCATGAGCTTGTTCAAGATCTTTTTCTGCGTCACGCTGATCTTGTGTAAATTTAAAACCCAATCCAGGCTGTTTTAAAAAATCACTCCCCATATCAGCCCAGCGGCCACCTGTTGGCGATCCTGGCGTATATGTTCCACCAACGACGCGAGATGATTCAGGAACGATGACATCAAGTCGTTTGTTCACAATATCGCCACCGCTACGCGTATCTGCTTTTGCAGCAGCGATCTCTTCAGGAGAAGGATCTGGCGTGCGTGGATGCAATACCTGGCCGCGTCGTGTCATGACCGATTGTTTTGGAGCAGCTGATACGCGCCCCTCAAAAAGGCTTACAGGTGGTTTTGGAGCTGCAGGGGCAGGTATAGTAGGCTGATCATCGCCAATCGCACGGGCTGTGTTTAGAGCTCCTTCTACAGGATCTCCGCCATCAGCCATAACCTGGCGCCCAACTCTTGGCATATAATGAGATGGGAACTCGTCAGATAAAACTTCACCGCCACGCGCCATAGGCCTTACCGTGATAGGGTCAGGGAAGGAAGACGTCTGATCTTTCAGATGATCATTAATGATATCTAAGGCACGATCGATGATGTTACCCATTATTCAATCTCCTGCATGCCTTGGCCCTTTAATGATCTTGCAATCTCTAAAGCCTTTTGGCTTTTCCTGTCAGCAATTCGATGATGCGAATCAAGAATGCGGTCAGCTTCACGATGCTCTGAGTCTTGCGCAAGTTGATGGATATCAACGCCCATCTTTATTGCTTTCAAATGCAAGTCTTGTCTGCGCGTCTCAGCATCCATTAACTTAACTTCAGCATCAACGTCTCGGACCTGCCCACCTTCTCCGCCTGACTTGGCTTGCGCCTCAAGCATCTTTGCCTGCGCCATTAAATGCTTTGTCTGCGCGTCCAACATGCGGGCCTGGCCATCAACCTGCGCCTCTTGAACGGAGGCCTGGGCGACCATGCTTTTAGCGTCAGCCTCCTGCTTGAGGATCTGGAGCTCGGCCATTGCCTGCTGAACTTGCGGAGGTATCTGGCCCTGCGTTTCGGCTGGCGCCAAGAACTGCTCTGGATTGTTCCAACCCATCGCCCGCATCGCAGCAAGATCAATTTGCTTTGAATCATACAAAGCAGGATTTGATTGCTGGAGTTGCTTCAGAGCCATGATCTTCATCAGTCGCATGGTCTGACTTGCAGTATTAGGATCAGCCTGTGGGACAAGATCGTAATTGTCCAGGGCCTGAATAAATTGCTGCTCATTCCAGCGTTGCGCTGCTTTGTTGTTTTTGCCCCAGAAAGAAGTTGGGTGCTCTCTGAAGCAACGCACAATCAACTCAAACTCATCAGCCTGGGAAGCATGCATGCGCTTGTGGACGCTGTTAAGTATTTTTGTTGCCTGATCAATCAGAGCCAATGTCGTTCCAACTGGAGCGTCTGCCCGTCCCTCGCCAACTTGCAATTCGCTTGTTGAGCCAACGCGCTGGCCAGTCTCAACCATGGAGTTGCAAAGGTTCATCAACGCCATGCCAGGCTCTTTGTAAGGCAACGGCATTACAGCTTGACTAATTGGCATTCCACCAGTTTTAACTAAAGCTCCGCCCCCAGGAGGAACGCGGAAAATATTTGTGTTTTGACGGGCGCCTGTATCGGCCATGAGGAAGCCCGGGAAATTTGCATACATACCGGCGTCGAGCATTTCTCGCCATGCAGCTGTCACCGCATTAGTAGTGTTGCCAAGGATGTGCAGTAGACCAATATCGTAAAAGCCCATACCGGGGACGAACGTATATTTAACAAAGTTGTTTCGCGCTTCAGGTAATTGATCACCTTCTTGCCCAGTTGGTTCATCGTAGTTGCGCACGATAGAGAGAATTTCTCTAGATGATACATCAATTGTTACGCGGTATGGAATCTCTAATCCTGTCAATTTTCCTTTATATTTATGCTCAAAACCACCAATGTCTAATTCGCAGTAAATTTCATATATTTCCCGATCGCGATCCTCTGCGTTAAATGTATCAACTTTTATACCTTGAACGTCAGCCTTCTCACGCTTCACTGCATCTGGCTGATCAGGTTTAGGGGTTGCCAAATCTATATCGCGATAAACGCCAAGGATCTGCAGGCGCTTTACCGTCGAAGGACGCATATAAACGCGATGCGTGACACGCTTTGCATCAGACAACGTCGTGGCTGCGTTATTGACGATCAAGTCATCAGCATCAACCGTCTCGCTTACTGGGCGCCCGCGTAGGGGACAAAAATAAACTTTCTTAAATGCTGTCCCGCCAAAGCCAAGCATGAAAAGCATTTTATCGGTATCGGGATAATATTCACGCGCCACAGCTGTGAGATAATGATTAAGGTCTGTCTCGAGGGCATGCGCCAGCTCGTCCTGTTTAAGCGTCGTTTCTGCGCTTTCACTTTTAACTTTTACCGGCCCATCCGTTGGAAGCATCTCCGATCGCGCATTAGCCTGGAAGCGAAGAACTGCCTCAAGCAGAAGAGGATGGCGCACCCTTGACATGCCTTCGACAGGCGCGCCGTCAGCTGCGCCCTGTAGACCTGGTATCTCAATCTTTAGGCCCAGAAGCTTGATGCCCTGCGCCCTGTCCTCAATCCACTCCTGACGGCTGTCCAAGTCGTCTTGGACGCCGCGGAGGAGCTCGTCTGCAATGCGCCCCAACTCGAACTGATCTATGTCGTCAACGAGATTGCTGAACCATTCTTCCGCCCTCTCAGCGTCACTTGCACGCTCAACTGGGGCGCCATCAAGAGATACGCTCAGAGATCCGTCATCATGCTCAATTCGCAGAATATTCCCGCGGTCGTCTGTTTCAGGCTTGTCTTTGCCATCATCGATCTCAACCTCAACGTCCCCGCCGCCTTCCAGGCTCTCGAGAGATTGTCCGGCAATTTGCCGTATATTGTGAACGAGACCAGGGACGACTGGCATAGACTAATCCTTTTTGGCTAATAGAGCGGAAATGTCGTCTACAAAACGGTCAAGACCTTCTTTGGCAGCCGCATCATCGCTTTTGGCGTTGATTGTATAAATTCTAACATAGTCGTGGGGCTCGCGTCCATAAACCTCAACTCTAAACTTCCCGAGGCCCTGACCATGGGCTGGTGGCGTGTCAATAACGTCAACAGTAGCGTTACAATAAATCATTGTTGTTCTCTCATTATATTGGGTAAAGAGGCTCATCGCCTGAGCAAGTATGCAATCTACTCTCATCAAGTTGCGCTGTATACTCTGCGCCCCTGAGCAGTATTCCCGTGTCGCGCAGGTATTTTAGAGCAAGGCTTGTCGTGTCCACAAGGTCGTCATGCTTTGCTTTTGGGAATACCGCCAGCTGATTTATAACCATTTCAGCCCATGTTGTATCGGGAGCGTGGATGAGGCCTTCAGCGAATAAATGCTGAACGCTATAGAGCCGCGCCAGTTTGTCCTGTCCTTTCGGGTCGACTAACTGAACGAAGAAATCTTCATATCCATATATGCGGCGCAGCTCTTGCGCCACGCTGTAGCCTGAAGCTTTATTTTCAACAAGAACTTTCATGACGCCATATCGGTCCATTGTCTCCTGGACCTTCTCTACAAGCTCATGGAGCTCGAGGCGCTCTGCCCATGCATACATGAGCATGACGCGAGGGCGCTCTTCCTTGTATTGGCGCTCGAGGGCTGAGACAGAACCATCATATGTTGCGACCCTTGTCGCCTGGGCAGTTTGATCGCCGCCAGACCAGACGCCCCAAACAGTCATGGCTGACGGGTCATTGGATGTCTTGGTCGTGTAGGCTGTGTCTAATGCTGCAATGACATATGAAAATGGCGGGTAGTTTGCCCTGTCCCAGGTGGGGATCCACTCGCGCTTGATGACACCGCCGCCTCGAGGCTCAGGCGATTGTTGGAACTGAGCGGCTGCCGCCCACGGCCCCATGATGATCTCGTCACGTTCGACGACTTCTTCCGGGAAGCGATCTGAGAAGAGGAGCTCGCCTTCCTCAGACCGCGGGTCTTCAAGGCCGAGCATTGTTGGATGCGCCCTTGACGGATCGTAGCGCATTGGCAGGGAGATATAATCGTATGGAAGACCTCGATCCAACACTGATCCTATAATATCGTCCTCTGAAAGTCTTTGTTGTATTATAATGATTGAACTTGCTTTTGGATTAACAAGGCGCGTCGGTATTGCCTCGAAGAATTGCTGGTTGGTTGTGTCTTTGATTTGCTGAGATGCTGCATCAGACACCGACAACAAATCATCGCAGATGATTCGATCCGCACGAGCTCCGGTTATTGAGTTGATGGCGCAACATTGGCGAAAGCCCATCGATGTGTTTTCAAATTTCTGTTTCTGGTTTTGATCTTTCTGTAATTGAACATGCGGCCACCTGGATCGATACCAATCTGATTCGATGAGCCGGCGCATCTTGATGCCGTCGCGTATCGCCAGCTCTTGGCTGTGCGAGATACATATATAACGCATGTGTGGCATGTTGCACGGGCCCCACTCGAAGGCAGGAAAGAAAACATTTACTGTAAGCGATTTCATCATGCCAGGAGGTATGGCAATCATAAGACGATTATACAGAGAACCATCATCTAAAACTTCGTTATTTGTTATTGCCATTAAATGTTCAGCGATGAAATCAATATGCCATCCGTGAATATACTCTGATCCTGGTTCGATGATATGCCAGGCTTGCCGGATAAACTCGCTGAAAACTTCGCACTCTTTCGCGCTATCTTTGATGTCTTGCGCGTCTAAACTTTCAATTGCCTGCTGCGCGTCAAAGCGTATGCCGAACATATCGATAATTTGGCCCATATCAATGTATCGTCCCTCGGGTCCAAATTGTCTCGCCCATTTCCTCAGCCGCGCTGACAGCGTGAGATGTCACAGCGCAGAAAGTCTTCAATGCATTATCTGCATCAACTGGATTATAAAAACCATTGCATAAAAGATATGTGGCGCAGGAAGATAAAATTTGTAGACCGTCTTGCGGAGAGGACAATTTATATAACTCGTCTAGTATCCCAGAGACTACATTCAACGTCTCTTTAATATCTTCAGGCGATGAATGTTCATTTATCATTTTTAGACAACGCCATTGATATCATTTGACGCGCAGTATCGCGCTGTTCTTTGCTGAGTATTGATGCATCAAACGAAACAATTGATTCAGTTTTAAGAGCGCCGCCGTTAGCGCCAGTGATTTCTGTTTGCTGGCGCTCTATGTAATCATCACGAAAGCGGGATGCTACGCTTTTTAACCACAGTTGTGCATTAAAGTTGCGATTATCCATGTTTTTTTGAGCTTCATTCTCCCACCAAGTTTGCGAATGAGCTCTTGCGCGTGCGAGAGCAGTGCGGAAGTCTTCACTTTCTTCGGACCATCTATATATCGACGCTTTATCTACATCAAAATGAGACGCCATTTGAGCAATGCTTTTACCCAGTTTTCCGAGCTCAATAATTTGCTCGCAAAACTCAGGCCGATACTTGCTCGGCCTTCCTTTCTGGCGTTTTTCTTTTACCTCTTCCATTTTAATTACAGTTCTCGGGTTGAACGAATGTGCATTCTGCGATGTATCTCGCAGGAACGGAACAGCCCACGAGAAGGGCTGCTCCAAATAGCGCAAGGCTATAGATGGCGGCTATTATTAGAAAACGCAATGTTTCTTGCTGCATGAGCGTAGACCGCAGTTTGATCGTAGGCATATGATAACATACTCTGATCTGATTTTCACTCAGTCAAAATCATCCATGTCTACAGATGATTCGTCGACTGTTTTTGGTTTTGTTTTTACCGAAGATAAGGCAGCCTGACCAAGAGGCGTGTCTGCCAACATACCGAGGGCATCCATATAAGTGGCAAGGACAGCCTGCTCCTCAGCCCGCTTGGTGGCGTCTTGCTTGCGTAGGGAGATAATCTTTTTGATGATCTTTGGGTCGAAGCCGGTAGACTTGGCCTCTGCGTAAACTTCTTTGATGTCCTCTGCGATATTGGCCTTTTCTTCCTCTAAACTTTCGATGCGGCTAACGATTGCCTGGAGCTGGTTGTTTGTCGTCATTTATATAATCCTCCAAATTAATGAGTATGTGATCCGCCCTGAACCAGCATTCATCGCAAATTGATTCGCATACTGTAGATGGTTCCAAATGGCGAAGGGAGCCGTATTCGTCTCGATGTCTATTTAAAATATCAAACTCACACAGGCTCTTGGCGATAATATCTCTGATCTTTCGGCGCATTGTCAACTCCATCAATGTATATCCTAAAATTATTTTATGAATGTTTGAAATTATTAGTTGACGGAATGATAGGTTTGAAGTATCTTCAAAACATCGAGATTGAGATTGACGGAGTAAATAGATGGCAATTCAACTGAAATCAAAATTCCTGCAAGATTATTTTTGCAGTGATGATGTTACATATGACATTTTCGTATCTTCTTATCGTTCAGCAATTAGAGTTTTGAATAAACCCGATATGTATCCTACAGCGGATCTTATCTTTTATACTCAGCTGGAATTTGAACTACAGTTAGAGGCTCCTGTTTGGTGTAAACCATAAAGGGGCTGCGGCCCCTTCCCCGCCCCTCGCTTTTGTGGAGATTGATATGAAATCTGTCTTTGAGATGAACCATATGCAAATGCGCCATGCTTACGGCAAATGCGCCGAATCATTTCACAAGCAAATGGGGCTGCGCAAACTGCGCGACTACAAGCTCTTTGCAACCCGCAACCCAGAATATGCGTCGACGCTTTTAGCCGACGCCAGGCACCATTTGGCTTATGCGAGGGCCGCACGATGATCAAGACCTACTTCTGCGATTGGCGCAATCTATACGTTGCCTACGATGATAACGATGAGCCAAATGAAGATGGCTGGCAGCAACATGGAGACGGAAAGACACCAGAAGAAGCGATAGAAGACCTACAAATAAAAATTGAAGAAAATACAAAATAACAGTTGACACCCCTATATCATTGAAGTATCTTCAAACCATCGAAACACTAATTGACATGGAGATTGACATGACACTTTCAAACCTCGCCCCTCTCGCTGATGCCTACGCTCTCTTGAAGAACGAAGAGACCAAGATCAAAGCCCGCGTCGAGGCTGCTCGTAAAGAGATCCTTGACACAGGCGCCACCGAGATCGACGGCGAAGCTTGCACGGTAATCGTCGACACCAAGAAGGGCGCCAAGACGATCGACAAAGAAGCCGTCATCAAGCTGCTTCTTGAGTTGGGCGCTACGACTGAGCAAGTCGAGGGCTGCTTCAAGGTCGGCGCAGAAACCAAGTCACTGCGCGTTAAGGCTAACCTCAAAGCTGTAGCATAATAGTAGGGGCGCTAGTCGCCCCTTTTTCACCTTATGGAGATTGATATGAAAAACATGTTCCACAAAATCACCGTCGCTTATCCCGTCGCCACCAATATGACGTCTGAACGCACGTTCTCATTCACGAGCCGTGAAGAGGCGTTTGCGTTTAATAAGCTTGCGCAGCAACAGGGCTATAAAATTATCTTTCACACCTTCGACTATTTGGTGGGCGCCACTGACGCCTTTGCCGAGATTAACATCGACATGGAACTGACGACTGCTGAATTGGCACAGTTAGAACACGAGGAATACTACTATGGGTGAGCACGACGTAAAAATAATCTCCAATGATATATTCCATCAACCCTGCCATATCGCCATGCCTGACTTGTGGCACTCATACTGCGCCCTTGTAGGACGCTTGCCGCATGCAGCAGACCATTGGCTGGTGATAGACGTCATTAACGCCATGCAACGTCGTAGCTGCGTTAAATGTGGAGATGTGGGGGACTATCATGACGCCCCATGATCTTACAGCCATCATTGGCAGGATTGGCATCCATAAAAACGATGTTGCAACAATTTGTGGCGTCAGCCTAAAGACCCTCTACAGCTGGCTAAATGGACAGCATTCAATACCGCGATCAGTATCTATCCTGTTATGCGCCGTTGACACTGGCGCCATCAGCCTTGATTGGATTGTTGACCAGGTAGAAACAGAAATGCGGGAAAGCGTAGACGGCCTTTAGAAGGGGATATCTTCCCCTTCTTCCCATGAAAACCCTTCAGGCGGCCCGTCTATTGGGGCGCCTGTATCAAATATCCCTTCAGCATTACCAGGCCCTACGGGGGTCGCCAGTGGGTCTGATACGTATGACTTTGTCCTAGTTACCTTTGCGCCTGGGAAGGCCTCCTTGGCCTTTACAAGCTCAGGAAACGCCGAAATTATATTGGCTATTTCTTGAAGGGTGTAGACGTTAACGCTGCGACCATCCGCCAGAACCTTATTCGCCAACTGTGGCTCGCGGACAATTGTTGCCACTGTGCCATCTTCAAGCGTAACTTCCCACATAGCGGGATCCAACACTTTAGCGCCTGAATCTGTCGCCGCCTTATCCAAAGCCCGCCAAGCAGCAGCCATACGCTTTGCCTCGCGCTGGACGTCATCCAATTGGCCTGTCCATCGTGCTTGGCTGGTGAGGTATCGTTGCCTGTCAAACTTCTCTCTGAGGGCCGTATCGACAAGGAGCCGTAATCTATCCCTGCCCCACTTGAGCTCGAACTCAACCTCAAGTGCATCAGCCTCATCAAGTGCAGCCCTGCCGGCGATATAAGCGCCGGGAGTGACCATCCAAGGAATTGACTGATACTCGGAAACAACAACGCCGCGGTCGACGTTAGACTTTTTAATTTTAGGTTTAGACGCCATTATTAAATCTATCTCAATCGTAAAGAGCCATCAGGCCTAACGCCATTCCCTCCCGCCGTCAAGCGGGGTAGGCTTGTCGGTCTGGCGAGCGCGAAGCCGCCCCAGCGGCGCAGCGCGAGCGGGGTGGGGGTTATAGGGGGAGGGGTTAACTTCCGTATCCAACTTCCGTATAAAAATCTTTTATTTTCAATAACATTTTTTAGACTATAAATACGGAACAAACCACTGCGGAAGTTAGAGACTTTCGTAACATAGAAAACCATTGATATTATTCCTAATTCTCACGGAAGTTGTTGTTATTGGCATCTGAAGACTTCCGTATGTTTTCTGTGCCATTTTGATACAAGAAGGTTACTTTTAGGCCTTTAATTTTTGTTGTGGAATTTCTTATTTCATTGCTCCAAAGTCCCATTTGAACGAACGCGCTGGCAACAGAAAGAGCATGCGAATCATTCTTGATTCGTTTTTTAAGAACCTTCTCAATCCATATTGGTGCATATCTCATGCTGTATTTTGTTTGAGATGCAATGGACCAAGGATCACCACCATCCCAGGCCTCCTTAGCTCCCTTCAGGATTTCATCACGCTCCGCCACAGTCATCTTAACGCCGGCAGCAAATACATACCCCGTCTCTTGCTGACCACCGAACCCAGGATTAATTGAAGGCCTCTCCACGGCCCCCACAATGGCCAGGGATGATCTAAAGGCATCGATAGATACTTCCTTGAGGCGATACTCGAGCTCCCACCCATCAGGGGCAGACTTCATCTTCATGGCCTTTAAGACGCCAGTCTCTGAACCCTTCTCACGTTCCAGCATGACGATCGTATCTGCAGAACCCTCCAACACAGTTGAACCACGGAGTGCCCCATTGCCTCCGCGGCTCAAGTGATGGACGAGGGCGGTTGTCGTATTGAATTGTTGTTGGACCTCGTTCTCGGCCTTAACGAATAAAGACATTTCTTTTTGATTGTTCTCATCGGCGCCTGGGATGATCCTCGACACTGTGTCGAACACGACCATTATGGGCGCCTGCTTCATGCGCTTAATTTCCCAGTCTATCGTTCTAAGCAGGCGAGACCTGTCTCCACCTTCAATGAGGTTCATGGCATCAGGGATGACAAGGTAGTTCTCCTCATCAGCTCTAACGCCATGGAGATTCTCATATGCCGTCATGCGTGCATCGTGGTCGTGTAGGCCCTCTGTGGTGACGTAAATGATGGGGCCGTGGACATTGACTTTCTTGCCTAAGAACTCATCCTGGCCCGTGCAAATGGCCAAGCAGGCACCGATCGTATAAAAGCTCTTACCGCACCCAGGCCACCCGCTGATGTAGTTTGATCCATACCTCTGGAGAAGACCTTCAATGATGAACTCTGACGGCGGAAGGGCCTTTAAGTCAGACCGCCTGAAGACGCGAAAAAGACCTTCAGGGCGAGGGTCCTCTTTCGCAGCTTCGCCTTCTTCCCTATGCGTTTCTTGCTCGCTCTGGGCCTTCTTGAACTCTGACTGATAGTTGGTCTGGAATGTGTCCTGTTTTGGCGTCCATGGCTTTTGTGCCTCCTCGTGGATCTTCGTGTCCCACTGGCGAAGCGTAGCCTTCCACTTATGCTCGAATAGCGATTTGCCGCGGCCCTCTTTTTCTAAGAGGACATGCTTCGGGACGCCTATCTCTTTAATTCTCGTTTCGACCAGGTCGACGTATTCAGTGAAACATCTGACCTTGGCCTCTTCAGCCTCTCTAGGATCAAGTATTGGACAGTCACGGTAGAGATCTAATATTGCCCGAAAGACCATGCGCGTCATGCGGTCTTCACGGCCATCGGTGATCTTTCCCCATTCATCAGTCTGATGTTGAGGCGTATCTGTTTTTATACGCTCTCCTGATTCGGTGGTCGTATGCCCACCATATATTCTTGCCAGCTCATCGAGCTCATGGCACAGCCAATCAGGCGCCTCCGGTATCTCTACCTGCCAAGGCTCAAGGCCGTCTATCCATTCATAGTGCTTGCCTGATTCGTGGATTGATGGGGCGATGACGGCAAAGCCGCCCTGGCCCCTGATATCAACGCCAATAGAAGTTTTTATAGTTGGTGGGACCCATCCACGAGGAGCCCTAAACAGCATCTGCAATCCGCCGCCACCTGTGCGTTGCGTCGGAGCTTCAAGCATGATTCCACAATTGTGGTCTGCGTGAATGCCGTCCCACCATATTTGGGAGTTTGGGTCTTTATAGGTGTCGAGATCAACAATAAAGACGCCCCCAGAACACAAGCCAGTAATGATACCCAGATTACAGCTTTTGGTATTTCTCCCTGCTCCAAACCATTCATTGAATGTCTCCTCATTTGCAAGATCATTAACATATTGACGCCATGTATTGAGCGCCGGACGTTTCCAGTTCTTTCCAGACAATGGCGTCATCGCTGGAACGACCTGAAGCTTTAATTGACGGTAAAGATCTATGTATTCGCTGACGCCAGCGAACTCGTCATCAAAAACAGGAAGCATGAAGGGGCCTCAATTATATATCAATTGACTTATATTTTAGAATTAAATAATAAGGAGGCGTTAGCATTGTCATTGCTGACCTCCCAACTTAACGGCGCCACTTAGGCGTCGTTTTTTTCTTCTTCTTTATCTTCAAATCTCCACGCCTCAAACTTCATTCTGCGGATCATTGAGGCTGTGATAAGACATATTTCTTCTTCAACATAATCAGCGATGGCGTCAAATGCCTCGTTCCATCCTTTTTCATACTCAGGTGTTTTCATGATCTATTCCCTCACATTAAATTGAGATTTAAATCCATACATTGCGATTAGAGCAGCCTCGGCGCGTCCATCATCTTTCTTACGTTTAAACTTATCGCTATCTGGCCAAAGCATACGCGCCATTTCTAATGACTGATTTTTATCTTTACTGAGCTCTAATTCTCTCTTCCACTTTTGTGGGCTCACCAATGTAGTCGGGATCCCGCACGCTGCGACCACGCCTCTAGCCACGCCGTATGAGCATCCAAAGTTAAAGGAGCTTGAAACTCCTTGTCCACTGAAAGAGTGAACAGCCTCAATAAATGCAACTTCTGGATTATACTGACGAATGATTTTAGCAAGCTCATAACCATCTACCGCCTTCCCGTCCACTGGCATGTCATGTATCGCAATGATCATAGGATGATCTGGGTAATAGACGGCCAGTGCGCCACTAACGCCAGGGTCTATTCCTAATATGGATTTAAATTTCATAATCACTCAATTCTTCAAAATCTTTTCGACAAGGAGGTATCCATGCAAGCCAAGGTATTGGCACATAGTCCGGGACATCATGATATAAATTCTTTTCCCAAATCAACCAAGAATAACTTGTGGCGGTAGAAGCGTTTTTATCCAAACGTCCTTTGACCATTGGGACGCGCTCGCTAAATTGATAAATGCCAGTTGGTGGTATCTTTGAGAATATTCTTTGATATCTACCTACGCCTTCCAGAAAAGACGTCCTTACAAGCAAACAAAATCCTATACGAGAAACCCGCCATGATTCTCGAATAAATTCTTCCGCGAGCTTGAAAGGAGGATTTGTTATTACCCAATCAAAACTCTCAGCGTCATAAGGATGCTGTAGAAAGTCTGCTACTTTTGTCCCTTTATATCCATAGTCTTTTATGTCTGAAGTTTCTACGCTACCAAAATATTCTTTAAGTGCTTTTGCCATATATCCGCGGTTACATGCCGGCTCGAGGCATGAATAATGTATTGTTCTATTGTCATTAAAGCATTCATGTATCAAAGCCCTCGTCGCCCATGGAGGCGTTGGAAAGTCATCCAATTCATTTTTCGGGCTTTTGCGTTGTTGCATCACTGCGTGAGAAGTGTTTTGCGACATATCAATCTCCATAAAAAAAATAAAAGGGGGAATAATCCCCCTATTTTCCTTAGATTTTATTATATTGCTATTTCTGGCCATTCATTTTGAATTGATACAGAGCGATTAACAGTTACGCCCCTGCGCCACATATTCCAATATCTAAATATTGCTTCCATTCTTTGTTGAGATGTCATTCTCTTTGACTTCAAATCAATGAGGTGTTCTCTTGCTTTCAAGATAGGATTTCCTGATTTCATATTCTCACCAAAGATTAATTTTTGGAAAAAATCATCTCTGGCTTCAATGTTCACATTTCCTAAAACAATGTAGGAAACGCACATTGGCGTAACGCCAACTATTTTTGTAAATTTGTGATAGGCGCATGCTTTGATAGAATTGTCTATCTTGTCTTGATAGTTAAAATATTCATGGCGTAATTCTTGTTTTGTTGCAGCCAGATTGTAGCCATTGTCTTGATACTTATTTTCTCTGTAGAGATAATAAACGCGAGCAATAGCTGCTGCATTATTTGGGTTTGGGACATTTTCCATTGACAGTAGATTTGATACGGATCTTGGTTTTCCCATATCAACAGTTGTTCGGCTTTCTCTTTCCGCCCCAAAGAATACAAGCGTTTCTATTGGCTTATTGGCTAACACGACAGCGAGAAGACGATGTTGGCCATCGTTCAATTCGCCTTCCTTGGAAATAATGATTGTTTCGCCATTAAGCTTCCATCTATCAGCCAATATATCATTTGCGATAGTTCGGATTAAAGGCTGATTTATCACTCTATTATTAGCGTTATTTTCAAGTAATTTTTTAGCCTCATGCGGATATATTTTTACAATTTCCGAAAAAGGGGCAGACATGCCTCTCTTTATATTGACTTCAATTTCGCCAGTTGTGAGGATATTTTTCAGATCATCAATTCTGTATTTACGAGGAATTTTATTTGACAGATATTCGTCAGCGTAAGTTGTCATACCAATCTCCATTAATATCAAAAGGCGCCATCCGCCTAAAGATTTTTGAACCTAATATTGAATATTAAAATTTGTCAATATACAATTTTTAGGGGCTTGACACCGTTTCGCATCCATATATGTTGTTGTGATCATTAAATATAGATTTAGGAATAGACATTGTCGCACAATAACCCATTCACGCCGTTCAACATTGACCATTTGTCGCCATCCACCTGCAACCTCTTCGAGGCCAGCCCAGCCGCCTTTGTTCTTAACAAAGTATTAAAGCGCGGCGGTAGCGTGGGGGCCTCGGCTCATAGGGGATCAGCCGTTGAGGCTGGCATAGCTTATGGATTGACGAATGATGTATCAGCTAAAGAATGTATTGAGGTTGCTGAAAAAGAGTTCTGGCGCCTCAACGCCTTATCGTCTGACCCTCGTAGCGAAAAAGAAAAATCGGCTATCGCAGACTTTGTTACGATTGGTCTGGCCGAATTATTACCATATGGTAAACCATCATCTACCCAGATCAAAATACAATACTCCTTTGATGAAATTGCAGTGCCGTTCGTTGGCTTTTACGATTTCCTGTTCAAAGATAAAATTATTGTCGACCTCAAAACAACATTTGCATTACCCAGTAAAATTAGTGCAAAACATGCAAGACAGGTAAGTCTTTATGTAAAGGCTCTTGATGGTGCGACTGAGGGCAGGGTGACATATGTCACGCCTAAAAAGTCAGCCACATATGTCGTTGATCAGGTTGATGATCATTTACTGGCGATCAAGCGAATAGGTATGACAATTCAGAGGTTTCTGTCTCTTTCGACAGATCCAGAAGAGCTTGCTTCTTATGTCGTTCCAGACACCAGCTCTTTTTATTTTAACGATGACGAAGCCAGACAGGCTGCGTTTGAAATATGGGGAGTTTAATATGAATGATGCATCTATACCTCCTTGCCAATTTGGATATTTGTCATTGACAAATGATGTTGATGAAAAAGTTCTGATTAAGGCAAATAAAATTACTGCTATTCAACAGTATGAAGAAAACGTAGAGAACATTTTTCTTTCTACCATTTATGCAGGTTCAGACGATGTCTTTACTGTGGTTGAAAGCTTTGAACAGATTTTAGCTCAATTGGAATCAATTCATCCAACTTTGCGCTAGTAGAGATTCGCTATAGCGGCGAGAGGCATGCGGTAGGCCAGACTGCCGCGCAATGGAGAAGTATTATGTCAGCATTTGGTGGTTTTTTTGATAGCGTCGGTTCCGGTGGAGCTGATTTCCTGCCAATCGTTAAATTCGATGCTCGCTCGGGCAGAATTTCTCGTCGAGATAGGGAGAATGGCGAAACGCATGAGACGGACATCACGAAACAGTTCAAGGCAATTATGGATTTTGAGAACGTCGAGATTGGCTGGATCAACTTTAATACTGGGGGCGCTCCCGACTTTCGCGTGTCTCGTTTGTCTGATGGTATTGCAATTGATAAGCCTGGTGATGACTACAAACGTGGTTTGCGCCTCGTCGTCAAATTATCAAAGGAATGCGGTGGAGACGTCAGAGAGTTTGCCAGCAATGCCGGCGCTTTCCTTGACGGAGCTAAAAAACTCCACGAAGCCTATATGGCTGGATCAAAAGACAACCCAGGCAAATTGCCAGTAGTTGTTTTAAAAGATTCGGTTTCAAAGAGCACGGGAGAAGGGGCCCGTAAGTCGACGAACTATGTCCCTGTTTGGGAGATTACTGGATGGGTTGCACGCCCCTCCGATCTTTCCTATAGGCCGCGTAGTTCGTCGGCGGCTTCTTCTGTTACGACATCATCGCCGCCATCGACAGGTTCTACCAAAGTGGCAGCTCCTGTAGATGATATGGATTTTGGATAATCTTGACCATTGCGCGAACCCCTAAGTTCGCGTGATACGGGGTGTGGCGTTACAATGCAAAGCCGCGTCACACCCCTAAATACATAAGGATGGACAATGAGGTTTCTTATTACTTTGAATATGCCAAGCGCCAGTGGGAATTTGGTCCACCAAATAAATGCTGAATACCCAGTTGATAGCCTGGAGGAATTTGTTGAGGCACTAAGCAACAATGAATTTATTATTATTCAAGAGTTTTATAGAGACCAAACCACGAAGGAGGATATTAATCGTGGTTATGTAGCAATCAATTATCGATATGTAGGAAAGATAAAAGTAATCAACACTAACCCAGAGATGAGATATGAAATATCAAGAAATATTGACATCGTCAGCGGGCGCCATCAATGACCGCAGCAATAAATACGGAACGCCAGATGAATGCTTTGCCGCCATTGCTGAAATCACTGGAGCTCTACTTGGCCGCCCAGTAACAGAATATGAAGTGGCTGCTTTCCAGCTTGGCACTAAGCTTGGCCGTCATCGTATGAATAAACAATATTCTGACAATTACATTGACGGCGCAAGTTATATCGGTTTTCTCGGCCATTTTGCGATGAAAGAACATGAAACATTGCAAGATTACGGCATTAAAAATGCTACCGTTCCGTCTTCTGTTGCGCCGTTTGTCCCTAAGAGATCTCCAAAGGCGATCAGTGAAGATGCACTACGCCAGGCAATGGATGCCGTGTCGGCGGAGTTGGATGTTGTAGAAAGCTAATACTGGGGGAGTTATCTCCCCCCTTATTTTATTGAGGCTTCCATGAAACGCGTAAGGGTAAGGGATATAATTATTCAAGAATGCATAAGAACTGGAATACCGTTTTCTGTTTTAATTGGGCCATCACGACTTCGTAGTATTGCGCATGCCAGACAATACGCCATGTGGAGATGTCGGAAGGAGACGGACGCATCACTTAAACAGATTGGACTTTGTTTTGGCGATAAAGACCATACGACGGTTCTTCATGCTATAAAAAAGATTGAGGCCATGCCCCCAGAAAATAGAATGTTTATGCCTGAGAATAAAGATATGCCTGATATTGAGCCATTTATGATTGATATTTCAGACTTGAAAGAAAGAGCAGAAGAAGAATCGCGCCCAAAAGTAATTTTCCCAATTCAGCCAATTTACAAGGTCGCGTAATGACAGAGAAAATATACAGATATGTCCCTTACGCGCTTGAGAAAGAATATGAGGCATTGGGCTGGGAATTTGATTCTCCATTGGGTATGCCGCACGCCTGTTATGCAAGCCTGTATATTTGGCGCGGAGAAGGAGAGCCGGTTGAGCCAGAAAGAAAGATCTATGTTTACCCGGCAAAAAAAGAGGACAAGTCAAATGAGTAATATATTTGTTCCTGCTTACTGGCCGATATTCAAGACGCATGAGCTACGTCGGTTTGATTATGTTGCAGTAGATGGGTCAATGCCACCATTGACGTCGGTATTCTCATATGACGTCGGATCTGACTCGATGCTTTACATCGACTACGACGCGCATCTGACATGGAAAGACACATGGTATTATCGCTATAATGTTGGCAGTGGCATTAATGAGTGGCGCGACGATTACCCTGGTGGCAAGAAAGTAGTTTTATCGCCGCCTATTGGATGGGGTGAAAATCAATTAATTGGTTCTGATTATATAACTTATCCAAAAATGAGTTTATTTCAATCATGGCCGCCAGCAATGGCGAATGGAATACAAATTTGCCATTATGAGGCATTAATTCCATCAATGACCCTGACAAATAACAATACATATTTTGACGTTTTGCAGTTCACATATATGCAAGCTTGGGATGGCAAACCTGGAACGGGTGCTAGATATTGGATGGCAAATGGCGTTGGACCAATTGCACAACAGTGGCTGGCACAAGATCCAAAAGATCCATATAGCAAGCCAATCATCCAGACAGCTAGGATGGATGCCACCGTTACGAGAGTAAACGCATGAAAGAGATCCTTCAATTCTTTGGCGTCCTATTTCTGGTCATACAGTTTTGGACGTTTGTTGGATGGTTTTTTAGGAAAAAGGGTGAGCGCCCTTTCCGGCACTGGATGGATGATTCCGATGACTGAAGAACCAGAAAAACGCGTCTCTTTGGCTTATGATGTTGGGTATAACCATGCATTGCAAGACGCAATTAATGTCGTCAAGGACTTTGAGCCTTATGACCCATACATCGTTGGCAAAATAAAAATTGAAATTCGCAAAGAACAGCTGATTGAATTGATGCAGGATTTGATGAAATGACAAAAGCAAAAGAAGATGATGGCAAGGTAAAATACTCAAAGGAAGAAATTGAGGATCCTATTGGCGGTCTCGCCAAGGAGCTAAAGAAATTAAAGAAGAAGTTTAAGAAATTGAGAAATTCTGTCAGGAGTTCAAAGAAATGATCGATGATAACCAAAATTTCGGGATCATAGAACGCGTTTCGACAATTGATCACAGAATTGAAATGCTTCACAATCAGTTTGCCGTGGAGAAAATGCCAGATTACTCCATATACAACATGACTGGTTTATGGCACGAAAATAGAGAATTGAGATTAAAAATACTTTTATGCCAAAGAGAATATGTAAAAGAAAATGAACGTAAGAATCTTGAGGCGCGCCGATACATAGAATTGTTGAGAGATATGGATTTATTGAAAAGAAAGCATGAAAAACAAATATCTCAGCTAAAGAATATTATCTCAGAGATTGAGACTGAATATTCCAAGGTAGTTGAAGAGTTAAAAGCATCTCAAGAAATAATATTTGAACTTAAAAATATGAATTTGGATGGAGATAAAAATGACGGAAAAGAAATCTTATCCTGAGTATCCTAAGCTTGTTGAGCTTATATCAAAACTGCAATTTGAAAGCAGATATGATGACGCCAAGATATGCGTAAAGGCGCTGTATAATTTAGAGAGAAAAGATAAACGCATTGCCGAACTAGAACATCAACTAAAATTTGAATGTGATACTTTTCTCTGGGAACGTAAACTAATGTCGAGACGTATTGCGCTCTTACAATATTGGATGGAAAGGCTGTTTAAATACGGCAGTTCGCCGGAAGCAAGACGCAATGAACTGACAATGGCGACAGAGATACCTGACCTTTTGATGAGAGAGGGTGAGGATATTTTGCAGCATCTTGAGGAAAGATCAGATTTGGAGAAAGTTGATGGGATTATTTGATGGACCACCAGTAACCGACGCACAGAGAGACCTAGTGGCAATGACAGATGCCAGAACCAAAGAATGGTATTTGGAAGCTGAAATTACAATGCTGAATATGCGCATCGCTGAACTAGAGGCAGCGTTGGCCGAAGCCAAGGGCATCAAAAATGACAATGAGTGATTATTCAGACCTTGTGGCGCGATTGCGGGACTATCCCGTATGGACTGGTGATTGCCACGACGCAGCCGACGCATTAGAAAATCAGGCAAAGCGGATTTCTGAACTACAGGTAGCCTTAAAGCCGTTTGCTGACGCCAGCGATGTTCATCTTGGCAGCGATGATATGTCGATAGCGTTTGGCATAACTATTAAAGACCTACGCCAAGCCCGTAAGGTATTAGAAAATGCCTGACATCAGCATGTGCGCTGTAACTGATTGTCCAAAGTCGAACGAATGTTACCGACACAAAGATAGCGGCACAAAGCCT
>Ga0208383_1000079_pt1 | contig 19903 bp, 10 predicted proteins | sample CryBogCBE10Sep07_FD_184588 | JGI IMG/M metagenome (GOLD analysis project Ga0208383, IMG submission 184588) | Freshwater microbial communities from Crystal Bog, Wisconsin, USA - CBE10Sep07 (SPAdes) | ecosystem: Environmental > Aquatic > Freshwater > Lake | place: Crystal Bog, Wisconsin, USA...
ATACCGGACCAGCCGCTTATACCGCTGTAGCCACTAAAGCCTGAAATACCAGAAAAGCCTGATGTACCGGAGTAGCCTGAAATACCTGACCAGCCACTATAACCAGAAGTGCCTGAAAAACCGCTTATACCACTATAACCGCTGTAGCCTGATATGCCAGACCAGCCAGAGTAGCCTGAAATACCACTAAAGCCAGAAATACCTGAGTAGCCGGAATAGCCTGATACACCGGAACCACTGAAACCTGAAATACCAGAGTAGCCAGAAAAGCCTGAAATGCCTGAGTAACCGCTAAAGCCGCTTATGCCACTATAACCGCTAAACCCTGATATACCACTAAAGCCAGAAATACCACTAAAGCCGGAGTAACCACTTGTACCAGAATAACCTGAAATACCAGAATAGCCTGAGTAACCAGATACACCGCTAAAGCCAGATGTACCAGAGTAGCCGCTGTAGCCTGATATACCACTGTAACCGCTAAAACCACTTATGCCAGAAGCCCCACTAAAACCAGAAATACCAGAATAGCCTGAGTAACCTGATGTACCGGAAAAACCACTTATACCACTATACCCACTAAAGCCTGAAATACCGGAATATCCTGAGATGCCACTATAACCACTATAACCACTGTAACCTGAAATACCAGAAGCACCAACAGCACCTTCGTATATACCAGTAGCAATATTACTATAATGCTGAGTGCCTTCGTAATAAGCTGAAACAGAATAGTTTGTTGTTAATGAAGGATTATATACTGCTGCTATTAATTTAAACCTATCATTAATATTAATGTTAATAGGCGCACTAATAGTATACCGCGTTGTTTGTTGGGTAGGTGGGTAAACTGTATTGGTTAATGTTGCACCTGTAGCTGAAAATAATAATGTAGAGGTAGTATCAGTATGATAAGCGTAAAGGTAATAAACAATGTATAGGTTCGAACCACTTGCTGTTACATAATACGTATTAAACTGCCAAGTACCTGCTGGTATAGTAGTTTGATCTGGATCTAAAACCCGCGTTATTTGCTGTAATAGATTTATACTTGAATTAGCTGGTGCAGTGGCTGTAAAATATATCTCCGGATCGTAGTCCGGTTGAGTAGCCATATAATCATAGCCTGCTATATCTGCTGCGCTATTAGTATAATAATATGTTATACCTACTGCAGGTATACCTGAGTAACCAGAAAAACCTGAGAAACCAGAATATCCGGATGTACCAGAAAATCCTATTGGTCCTTGAACTGCTTGATATACGAAAGTGTTACTCATTGATTATACTTAGGTTTGACTGATGTAAGTCATAGATCCATATAAGAAGGATGTACTTGTAAATTGTGCTACTGTAAGATTGTTAACACCACCTGCACTAAAACCAGTATCTTGATAATATAAAGTGAATTCTTGTGCGTTTCCTTCATTACCACCTTCTATTTGAGATACAGATGTAGACATATTTCCGTACCGGTATACGTTTAATGTTCCCCAAACACCGCTACCATTAATTACCGGAAAAGGTAAATTAGTCAAATATACCTGCCCGCTTGCGGTGTCTGTAGATGAAACAACTATAGAAAATGTTGCAAATACACTACGTCCAGTTTTATAATAATTACCTGTAGTACTAGACATATTATACTTAAACCCAGTGCCGTTTGTTGCTGCAGATAATTGCGGTACCCACGTTCCGGAAACTGCATTAAATGCTGTATTTTGAAATGATCCGTCTCCAAATGTAATGCCAGCGCTTGCTACAGGTACTGTTATACCTTTATCATTAACGATTAAATCGAGAGTTTTTGTATCTGATGTATCTCCTTTTGTAGCATTATAAATGTGCCATTCTGTACCAACAGAAGACCCACTAAACGGCTCTGTAGCTACGCATTCTATAGTTGACGGGCTACTAGTACCACCAGATGGGTTTGTAAAGCCGCTTAAAGCATTATACCCGTTTGCTGTTATTCTAAAAAGAACATCTCCAGATAATACATTTGTAGGGGTTGTTGCTGAACCCCTAGCACAACGTCCAATAAGTTGAGGGAATACATTAACACTACCACTTGAACCGAAAGCATCATATATTATACGATTATTTAAATTATCGTTACCAGTGACATGAAACATTACACCGGGGTTAGTTACTACTTGTGTAGTACGGTTACCGCTACCAACAACTGCAAAAGCGCCTAACGTACCAGCTGAAGCTTGGGAAGTATATAATGTAGTCTGACCTGCGCTTGTAGTTTGAAATATTGTATTACCGTACGGGTCTATTATTTGAAACCCTGCACTGCCCTGTGCTACTGTAAGAATGTTATTAGTATTATCTAACGCAATACCAGATGCTCCTGTATTAAAATTAGCTAAATTAAGAGAACCGTAACCTAACCAAATATCTTTAAATGGTCTGCTAACTGTACCTATAGACCAGGCACTTGTTGAAGGTACTAATGTTTCTTGAAAATAGTTATAACTCATTTTATGTTAAGTTCCATTGATTGTTAAATATAAGAGTTAGACATGCATGTGGTCCAACTAAGTTTGCCTGAGTTAAAGCATCTATTCTATTTGGGGAGGCAGCAGAGACGGTAATTATATTTGTTGTACCGTTTAATGCTCCAGACTCGTCTTTAATAATATAAGTTGCGCCGGTTATACCTACTGGTAATTGAATTAAAGCAGCACCATTATAATTCACCCCAACATAATAATCACTTGCCTGTACTGTATAGGCTGAAACCGAAACAGACGTTGTTGGTACTCTGTAAGTGGTAATTGCAGAATTTAATATGCCGCGTTCATTTACTACTAAAGCAGAAAATGAATTAATAGCGCGCATGATTGGTTTTGATACAGTACCATATGCACTAGGTGAATACGTTACTGTAGCCCCGGCTGTTACATCACTTAAGTAATAACATTCTCCCGGAGTTAAACCAGTCAACCCTGTAATTAAACCATCATAAACAATTAAGAAACTTGTAGCATTAGCTGTTTGTATTACTCCGGTTGATTCAGCGTCTGTTGCACTATCTGCTTTTGCAAGGTACCAATTACCTGCAGCATTATCTAAACGTACCACCTGTCCAGCACTAAACGAATTACTATAGGTAATTGTTTGACTTGAAATATTTACTGTTGTACCGGAGTAACCAGAAACACCAGAATAACCACTATAACCAGAAATACCTGAATAGCCGCTATATCCGCTTGTACCACTATATCCGGAATAACCAGAAATACCAGATGTACCAGAGAAACCACTTGTACCTGAGTAACCACTTGTGCCTGAATAACCTGAATAGCCGCTTATTCCAGAAAAACCGGAAATGCCGCTAAATCCAGATATACCACTATACCCGGATATACCACTACCAGAATAGCCAGAATTACCAGAATATCCGCTGTATCCAGAAACACCGATTGGGCTATATATACTATTAAAGGCCATTATGTATATTTATACCCGGACACCAGTATTTTTAGTGGTACAACTATACTATGTAATTAAACTGCTTTTACTTGTATTTTACGGATTTGTTTTACTACTAATGCAAACAATAAACCAATTATAATATCACAACCAATTCCTGTAGAAAGTAAAGTATTATTATACGGCTTTGAAGGAAGAGGGTCTGGGTATTGCGGTGCTGTATTTGTTGTTGCAAAATATTTACAATCTAGAACATGTTAAACCAACTATAATTTAGAATGTAATTGAACCGGAACCTGTAAAAATATAAACGTACGTGTTTGAAGTACCACCATCATACTTTTTAATAGCATTATTGTATGTATCAGCAATATATACATTACTACCAGAGCTATCTACTGCTACACCAAATGGATAATAAAGCGGACCAGAAACACCAGTACCCACTAACGTCGTTAAAGTACTACCATCAAACTTTTTAATCATATTATCAAACGTATCAGCAATATAAACATTACCGGAAGAATCTACTGCTACACTAGATGGACTATAGAGTCCTGCACTTACCAATGTTGTTACGGTACTAAACAAAACACTATACTTTTTAATAGCGTTATTAAGGGAGTCTGCAATATATACATTACCGGAAGAATCTACTGCTACACCTCTGGGGCCACTCAACCCAGAACTTACTAAAGTGGTTACAGTGCTACCATCAAACTTTTTAATAGCGCTATTAAATGTATCAGCAATATAAACATTACCGGAAGAATCTACTGCTACACCTCTGGGGGCACTCAACCCAGAACTTACTAAAGTGGTTACAGTGCTACCATTAAACTTTTTAATAGCGTTATTATATGTATCAGCAATATAAACATTACCGGAAGAATCTACTGCTACACCACCTGGATTGGCCAATCCAGAATTAACTAAAGTGGTTACAGTGCTACCATTAAACTTTTTAATAGCGCTATTATATGTATCAGCAATATAAACATTACCGGAAGAATCTACTGCTACACTAGATGGATTATACAATCCGGTGCTTACTAAAGTTACAAAATTATACGTACTTAAAGCTGGTGAACCTGTTGTAGAAGATGCTGCGTGAGATGTTGGTACAGAAATAATAACTACTCCGCTACCACCTGATCCTCCTGCTGCTGGATATGTTGAAGCACCGCCTCCACCTCCAAGGCCGTTTGTTCCATTTCCGCCAGTAGTGCCTTGGCCTCCTCCGCCTGTTCCACCACCGCCAGAGCCTGCCGTTCCACCAGTTCCATTATAATCTGATCCACCACCTCCTCCGGCATAATAAATTGAAGAACCTGTAATAGAATTTGCTAATCCATTTCCGCCAGATCCGCCATTGGTTGATGTTCCGTTTCCTCCTGCTGCTCCAGCTCCGCCTCCGCCTCCACCGTAAGCATTGATACCACCAGAACTACCAGATCCGCCAGAATTGCCTTGCCCAGATGTGCCAGCAGCTCCGGGATCGCCTCCGGGGCCATTAGGCCATCCGCCACCGCCCGATCCGCCTGTCAATGGTTCAATACCGCTACCGCCACCTCCACCACCTCCGCCTATACTCGTAATTGTGGTTAGTCCTGTACCGGAAATAATTGAGTTACCACCACTTCCACCAACGCCTCCTCCTGCTGAACCAGCAGTTCCTCCAGTTCCAACGGTTACAGTGTAAGTTGTACCTAATGTTAAAGATGCAGTTCCTGTTAAAAGACCACCTGCTCCGCCACCACCACCCGAAGCTCCTCCACCACCGCCCCCAGCTACTACTAAATATGTTATATTAACTGTATTAGATTTACCGTGACCGGTATTCATATCTATAGCACCAGATGATATACCAAATAAAGTACGCACTGCAGTATCATTTAAACTAATTTGAGCTGTAGAACTATAGTTAAGTTCAGTATCTACATTACTAAAACTAATTGCGCCTGATGATGGCAGGGTCATATTACTTTAAAAATTTTATTTCTTCTCTTAATTCTTTAATAGCCTGTACTATTAATGGCACTAAGCGTTCGTAATGTACTGTTAAATATTTTTCGTCAATAGGAGCAGGAGCAACTACTTCTGGTAATACTTTTTGAACAGATTGAGCAGAAATACCGACTTCTCTTACTGGTTTATAACCAAGAGCTTGAGCTGTTTCGTTGGCTTCATAGAAAAAGCCTTCTAAAGAGCAAAGCTTATCTAGAGCATTTTCAATTGTACCAAGCTTGGTCTTTAAACGGTCATCGGAATAGTAAGCTGTAATATTGCCTGTAGCTCTAATTTCACCAGCGCTACCAGAACCAGCTGTATTAACACCTAAGGAATTAAATTGTACGTTACTTGAAGTATTTAAAGTTTGATTAGCACCTGGACCACTATAGCCTGAATACCCGGATGTACCAGTTGGACCAGTACTACCATTAGAACCGTTAGTACCACTGTAGCCCGATTTTCCAGAAAAGCCGCTTATACCTGAATAACCAGATGTACCAGTTGGACCAGTACTACCATTAGAACCGTTAGTACCGCTATAACCTGAAATACCACTCCAACCTGAAATACCTGACCAACCAGAGAAACCAGAAATACCAGACCAACCAGATGTACCAGAATAGCCGCTAAAGCCTGAGAAGCCTGATGTGCCAGAGAAACCAGAAATACCAGACCATCCTGATATACCACTATAACCAGAAAAACCGCTTATACCAGACCAACCGGAATAGCCGCTATAGCCTGAAATACCAGACCAGCCACTGTAACCGGAATAACCTGACCAACCAGAAATACCGGAATAGCCACTGTAACCAGAAATGCCGGAATAGCCGCTATACCCTGAAATACCACTGAAGCCGGAATAACCAGAAGTACCGATACCACTATAACCGGAATAACCTGATATACCAGAATAACCAGAATAGCTAATCGATCCGTATATGTTACCAGTAGCTGAAATATTACCAACAACAGTTAAAGTTGTATTTGGATATATAGTACCAATACCAACATTACCGGAAGACGCAAAAGTTACAAGAGCTGTATTTACTGGTCCACCATTATAAAAAGAAATATTGTCTGCAGGTCCAACACTTATACGTCCATTACCTGTAGCATAGTCTAAGACAATACCATCACTATAAGCCCCACTAAAAGAGCCTACTGTATAGAATCCGTTACTACCAGTATATGTACCAGTAGAGGATAAAGTACCTATTATTACAGTGTTACCACTTAATACCGTTGTGCCGGTTGATGTAAAGTTTGTAGCAGATACTAGATACTCATTTAATACGTAGAGATTAACAGCACTGATAGAGTTAGCTGACAAAGAGCCAACTGTTATATAACTACCGTTATCGTAAAGTAAACCATTACCAATAGAATTACTAGAGGTCCATTTTGCATAATAACCACTTGTACCATTATTGGTTGAACCAATTTGTACTGCTGGGTACTCAACAACTAAGCCTGCAGTTGAGCCAATTGCAATAAGCATTGGTTTAATAAATGAACCGCTTGCTGTTGGAGCTGTAGTGGTTAATAGACCTGGAGTTGTATCAGAAAGATAATAACCTAACCCGTCTGTTAAACCAGTAAGACCCGAAATATATCCATTATATATTACAGTAAAACTGGAACCTGTAGCAGATTGTATAACACCAATTGCGTCCACTGTAGTAGTAGAATTAGCTAAAGCTAAAGCATAACCACCACTTGTTGTTTTGTAAATTGCTTGACCAGCTGAAAATGTGTTGCTATATGTTACAGTGTTAAAGAGCGGAGCTGCGCTACCTGAGTAACCAGAGTAACCAGAAGCACCATTTGTACCAGTAGTTCCGTTTTGTCCAGAATAACCAGATACGCCAGAAAAACCAGATATACCACTGTAGCCAGAATAACCACTTACACCACTAAAACCGCTTATGCCGGAGTAACCTGAAATACCAGACCAGCCACTATAACCAGAAGTACCGGAGAAACCAGAATAGCTGCTATAGCCACTATAACCACTCCATCCTGAAGGACCAGAAAACCCTGACGTACCACTAAAGCCTGATATACCGGACCAGCCACTATAACCAGAAGTACCGCTAAAGCCAGATGTGCCACTGAAGCCAGAAACACCAGACCAACCAGACCAACCAGAAATGCCTGAATAACCAGATGTACCTGAGTACCCGCTCCATCCTGAAATACCAGAGAAGCCTGATTGACCATTTACGCCGCTATAACCTGAAATACCAGAATAGCCACTATAACCAGAAGCACCATCAATACCTACACCTGAGTAACCAGATGTACCAGAATAGCCACTAAAGCCTGATGTACCTGAATAGCCGCTGTAACCAGAAATGCCTGAAAAACCACTATAGCCTGAAACACCAGAATAACCTGACCAGCCACTTACACCACTGTAACCGGAGTAGCCAGAATTGCCGCTAAAACCAGATGTACCAGAAAAACCAGATGTGCCGGAAAAACCAGAATAGCCTGATGTACCGCTAAAGCCACTTGTGCCAGAAAAACCAGAGGTACCAGAATAACCACTAATACCGGAATAGCTACTATAACCTGAAATACCGGAATAGCCGCTTGTACCACTATAACCTGAAAAGCCTGAAGTACCACTAAAGCCAGAAATACCAGAATATCCGCTATAACCTGATGCACCAGAATAACCACTATACCCTGATACACCGCTACCGGAATAACCGGAGTAACCAGAAAAACCTACAGAATTATATGTGTACGCAAAAGGTATGGGCATGGTCCAATATATTTATATAAAGAACCAGGTATTTACAAACATCTTACCATATAAAATATATCCTATTTAAATCCGAATAGAATAGATAATTACCAATTTCTTTGTGTGGTGCCTACTACTTGGAAGAACATTGGAGTAGAAGAGTTTGCTGTCCATGTTGGATTTACTGCATAGTTACCACCTGATAATGTACCAGTAATATTATTAGAATATGCGTAATTAAATGAAGCTATTGCATTAGTTGCTGCCATATTTTGATCCCCTATTAGAGCAACGTAACCTACTGCAGAAAGACTATTTGTAGGTGCTTTTCTTACAAAATACGTATTTGTAGAAGTTACATGAGCACTACTTGCAATTTCTGTATACGTACCTTCAAACGTATAAGATAGTAACGGTACTGCGTTTGCAGCAGTAGAATATGCTCTAGAAACAAACCCGATAATATATGTGTTAGCAGGTATTTGAGCATTTGCTGATAAAACCGTTGTTGCATAATTACCACCCCAAGCAGCTGATGTACCTAAACCTATAGAGCTTGTTGGCATTACATAAGTACTTGCACCGGGTATTGTGCTCACAGCTTTACCATATTCTCCTGCCGTTACATTTACCCAATTACCTACAGCTGCTGCATTATAGGCTGAAATACTAGCAGTAGAAGACAATACATTAAATATAGCATCAATAACAGTTGTATTGATTTCGTTAAACCCTGTGTTTACACTATATATGCTACTTAAATACATATTACCAATTTCTTTGAGTTGTACCAAGTACTTGGAAGAATGGTAAGTTTGAATTGTAGCTAGTCCAAGGTGAAGTAGCAGAAGCAGCAGTATGATCTGTATTAAAGGTTGTAGTTGCGTACCCACCCATATTTGGCCAAGTTGATATCCCTGTTGTTAAATAACAATAAGATGCAGATGTAGGGTAATTAGCGTAAGCAATATAACCTGGAGCAGATAAAGAAGTGTTTGGAGCTTTTCTTATAAAATAAGTATTAGAAATCGCTGCAGGTGAAGTGTAGCTTGCACTATTAACACTGGTATATGTACCGGATAAATAAGATGTACCCACAAACGGGTACGCTACTATTGGCGTACTTGTTACACCGCTTCTAACAGCAAAACCTGTCAAATAAGTTCCGGTTGGTAATGCAGTGCTAGGATTAGAAGATATAGCTATAGTATATGTAGCATTAAATGATGTACCAGTTTGACTTCCAAGGAATTGTGTATTGGACATACCATATGTAACAGTACCTACTAAAGATTGTACTTTGGCGTACTCTCCACCTGTAACTTGAACCCAACTATTAACTGATGCTGCATTATACGCTGTAATAGAACTGGTTGCAGTTAAGGAAGCAAATATAGTATCTGTTGTATTAGTTGTTTCATATAATACAACATTATTTAAAGTAATGCTCTGTAAGAACATAAACTACCTTATTGATCTATACGGAAACTTCTACAATAGTTAATTGAGTTAGAACCACCAGTATAGGCACCGACTGCGCAATATGTACCGCCAAAGTTAAGGCCTGTTATGTTAAAGCTACCTTGTAAGTTATTGTTTAAGTAAAAATCCATATAACGGTTACTGCCTATTGTTCTAAACTCTAACTTTAATGTATAGAATGTGGATGCACCCACCGTAGATGCACTGGAGTTGTATACTGTTACACCGCCAGAACTACTATTTTGACCTGCTGGGTTAAACGGAATGTTTAGCGTGTTAGTGGTGCCGTTCCAACTTAATTCAAATTGTTCCGCGCTACTATAAAAATGTACCTGTAAGCCCACCGCACTTAAACCAACAAATGTAGAAAGATTAGGGTTACCAAACGGTAAAGCGCTTAATGCACTACCTATTAATACGTATGGACCATCTGCACCGGTGCCACCAAAACTTGTAAAACTGGTTTGTACGGTAAAATCTGTTGTGTAATTTATTTGAGGTATATTCCATACGGCAAACCCACCGTAACTGTTAGTAGCAGGGGTTAACTGTATTCCGTAGTTGCTACTACTGTAGACTGTATTACCGCCTGTAGAGCTAAGAGAACCGCCAGTCGTGTTTGGATTACCGTTTGCTAAGCTACTCCAGTAAAAACCGGTTTTAATAGGTGTACCCGAGTAGCCTGAGGTGCCACTATAACCAGAAATACCGCTATAACCGCTGTAACCAGAAGTGCCACTATAACCAGAGTAGCCCGAATAACCAGACGTACCACTTCCACCACTTGCTGATACCCATTGCACCCCTGTACCAGTGGTAGCTAAAATATAGCCTGAAGTACCTAATGTACCACCTGCATATATACCACCGGTGGCTGAAAGGGTGCCTACTTCTACAACACCACCTGTGCCTGGTATTAAAAATATACTGCCACTAGCTGCTGAAACGCTTACAGATAAAGAATTGAGTGCTGATATAACACCGTAACCTGTTGTGCCCAACGAAAGTGAACCGCTTAAAGTAGCACCAGTAGCAATAGCATTTAAACCACTAAAACCAGATATACCAGAGTAGCCGGAATAGCCTGACGTACCAGAGTACCCGGAGTAGCCTGATATACCAGAGTAACCAGATATACCACTATATCCTGATGTACCATTAGTACCACTATAACCGGAATAACCAGAAGTTCCACCACCACCGCCACCAGAAACATATATTGTGCCTGTAGCAGATAAGTTACCAAGTATAGTAACTGTAGAACCGTTATCAGTAATTAAACCGTTATTAATTGTGTTAGCACTGATCCATTTTGCATAGTAACCAGAAGTACCGGTGCTTATACCGTTAATAATAACTGGTGGATACTCAACAACAATACCAGCTGTTGTACCAATACCTATTAGCATTGGTTTAATTAAAGAACCATTACCGGTTGGTACTGTTGTTGTCAATAAACCAGCGGTTGCATCGGAAAGATAGTATTCTGCTCCATCAGTAATGCCTGTGAGACCTGTAATGTAACCGTTAATTACATATGTAAAGCTTGTTGAATTTGCAGATTGTATAACACCAATTACATCGCTTGAAATAGCATTATCTGCTTTTGCTAAAGCATAACCGCCAGATGTTTTATAAATTGCTTGACCGGGTGTAAAGGAATTTGAATACCCTGTTACTGTTTGTTGTAGTGGAGCAGCTGTACCAGAGTAACCGGAATAGCCTGAAACACCAGAACCGCTATAACCACTAAAGCCGCTATAACCAGATACACCAGAACCACTATAACCAGAATAGCCTGAAGTGCCTTGTGGTCCAGTAATATTGCCAGCATCTACCCAGCTTGAACCTTCCCAGATCCATAAATGACCGGTATCAGTTGTAATATAAGCATCTCCAATACTACCACTGTAAGAGCTTGGCCAACCTGGTAATGCTGAAAATGTACCTACACTACCTAAAATATCTACTGATGTACCGTTTTTACCAGAGTAACCTGATGTACCAACTGCACCAGAATAACCGGAGTAACCTGATGCACCGTCTGTACCGTTATAAGCAGAGAAACCAGATATACCAGAAAAACCTGATTGACCGTTAGTGCCACTATAGCCACTAAAACCAGATACACCAGAGTAACCAGAGAAGCTTGAATAACCGGAATAACCAGAAAAGCCTGAATTACCTGAATAACCAGATGTACCTGAGTAACCGCTATAACCGGAAAGACCAGAATAACCTGAAATACCCCAAGCACCGGAGAAACCAGATATACCGCTAAAGCCTGAAATGCCTGAGTAACCAGAATAACCTGATGTACCACTAAAGCCTGAAATACCACTAAAGCCGCTTATGCCGCTATAACCACTATAACCAGAAATACCGGACCAACCAGAATAGCCAGAAATGCCGCTAAAGCCTGATGTACCGGAGTAACCGCTATAGCCAGAAATGCCGCTAAAGCCTGAAGTACCAGAGTAACCAGAAATGCCGCTAAAGCCACTATAACCTGAAGTACCAGAATAGCCACTGTAGCCAGAAATGCCGCTAAAGCCAGAAATACCACTAAAGCCGCTTATGCCGCTATAACCACTATAACCAGAAATACCAGAATAGCCGCTGTAGCCAGAAATGCCTGAGTAACCGGAGTAACCTGATGCACCTGTAGGGCCTGTAATGTTACCAACGTCTGTCCATGTTGTACCGCTCCATACCCACAGGTTACCGGTATCAGTTGTAATATAAGCATCCCCAGGACTACCACCATAAGAACTTGGATAGCCAGGTAAATTTGATGCTGTAGAAACACTACCTAAAATAGTTACAGATTTACCGTCTTTACCAGAGTAACCTGATATACCGGAATAACCAGAATAGCCTGATGTACCAGAGTAGCCAGAGTAACCTGACGTGCCGCTAAACCCTGAAGTACCACTAAAGCCTGATTGTCCGTTGGTACCGGAATAACCGCTATAACCAGACGTACCATTAGTACCTGCAGTACCATTTGCACCACTGAAACCTGAAATGCCTGAATAGCCAGAGTAACCAGAAAAGCCTGATACACCGCTAAAGCCAGAAGTACCAGAATAACCGCTTGTGCCGCTAAAGCCGCTAAAGCCAGATGTACCGGAGAAACCAGATATACCGCTGTAACCGGAATAACCACTTATACCGCTAAAGCCAGAAATACCGGACCAGCCACTGTAGCCGGATGTACCGGAAAAGCCTGAAGTACCACTAAAGCCTGAAGTACCAGAATAGCCACTGTAACCTGATATACCGCTATAACCAGAAAAACTACTATAACCGGAATAACCAGATACACCCGTCGGGCCACTATAACCAGAATAGCCGCTATAGCCAGATATACCACTAAAGCCTGAAGCTCCATTTGTACCACTATAACCAGAATAACCTGAAGAACCATTAGTACCGTTTGTACCACTAAAGCCTGAAATGCCTGACCAACCTGAGTAGCCGGAAAAGCCTGATACACCGCTGAAGCCGGAAGTACCGGAATAGCCAGAATAGCCTGACGTACCGCTAAAGCCTGATGTACCAGAATAACCACTTACACCTGTAGCTGCAGTTACTTGTACAGTACCGTCTGGAAATATTAAATCTCCATTACTACTTAATTGCAATGTATAAGACCCGTTTGTTAGAGCTGAAAGAGGGCCTGAACTACTACCACCAGAAAATAAAACTAAGTTGCCATCTGCTGTACCACCACTGTACCAATATATATAAGGAGTACCTGATATAATCAGTTTTACCTCCATACCGTTGTACCTTACACCAGATGTAATGGCTGCATTAGCAGCAGAAATAGCTGCAGCTGATGTAGCACCTGAGTACGGTCCAGACCATGCATCTACTGGTACCGGGTTAACTGGCTGAATGCCGTATGGGAGTTGTAAGCCTGGAGTTAAAGACATTTTAAATATTTATTAAGACCACGTAATCGAGTGAGTGGTTGAAGGTGAATATGGTGTAGCATTTGATAATGTATACACGTTATAAGATGTTGGTACCAAGTTGTAACTATTAACACTCCAAGCAGACAATACATAGTTTGAAGTAATATTAGCATTTAAGTTACCAGTATCAAGTACCTGTGTAATTGTATGTGGGCTTGGGAACGCTACTGTAAACGTATCGTAAGTTGTACCTGTTACTAAGCTAAATGGATTTGCTAAACCACTTGTAAATGATCTGTTAGGTAATGCTCTAATATTAGCTGTATTAACTGGGAACACTGAAGTAGGCCCGTACCATACTAAGTCGTAGAAGTTTACCGTATTTGTACCGCTTGTGTATTGACTTGAAATATAATTTTGATATGAATCGTAAACCAATACTCGGTAACCAATAGATGTTGATGCACTTAATGTTGGGTTGTTATGAGTAAACGATATTATTGATGAAGTACCAGGGCCTACTGAAATTGCAGAAGTGAGACTTGTCCAAGTACCACCACCATTAACATTATACTGTAAAATGTAAGCACTTAATGGAACATATGTACTATTATTGTTATTAGTAATTGTACCAGTAATAGTAGAAACTGTATTGCCTACTTCTCTTGAAGCATTAGTTTCAGGTGATGTAGTACCGCTTGCAGCAACAACAGTAAGTGATACTGCTGGGTTAGCATAAGATGTAGGTGTAATTGTTTTAGTTACCGGTGTGGCAACTTGATTGTTAGAATCTACAAATGTATATTCGTACTGGAAGTTTTGCGTGTTATAATTTGTATCTGTTAAAGTATGAGTATAAGTCATGCTTGTTGCAGATATTGCAGGGGTACCGCTTAATAGTACTGCATAATTACCAGAACTGTTTCTTCTATAATATAATGTACCAGATAAAGCTGTTGCACCTAAACTGTTAATTGTGTAACCAAATGTTATAACATTACTAATTGAAGTATCGTTAAATGGTATAGTTGTTGAAGAAGATATACTAGCTGTAGGGGGTATTTCCTGTTGTACAGCAAGTAATATGACTTGTGCAGGTGTTAAACCTGCAGCAGGTATTGTTGAACCGTTTGTATACTGACCAAAATAACCTGCAGAAATATTAACAACAATATTACTTGGAAATACATACTCTGCACCGGAGTAACCAGAATAACCAGAAACGCCAGTACCACTGAAACCAGATGTACCAGAATAACCAGAAGTTCCTACGCCACTGAAACCAGACGTACCGGAGTAACCAGAAGTACCTGCACCACTATAACCAGAATAACCAGATGTACCTATTGAACCACTATAGCCAGAATAACCTGAAACATTGGCACCACTAAAACCAGACGTACCAGAATAACCAGAAGTGCCAGTACCGCTAAAGCCTGATGTACCGGAGTAACCTGATACACCTATTGAACCACTATAACCAGAATAGCCTGAAACACCTATTGAACCACTATAGCCAGAATAACCTGAAACATTGGCACCACTAAAACCAGACGTACCGGAGTAACCAGAAGTGCCAGTACCGCTAAAGCCTGATGTACCGGAGTAACCTGATACACCTATTGAACCACTATAACCAGAATAGCCTGAAACACCTATTGAACCACTATAGCCAGAATAGCCAGATACACCTGCGCCACTAAAACCAGACGTACCGGAGTAACCTGAGGTACCAGTGTCGCCTTTTATTTGACCAACATCTGCCCAAGTACCGCTACCTAATACCCATAAATGACCAGTATCTTCAGCTATAACACCATTACCGTTTACAGCGCTTGGAAACGCTGCATTTAAAGTTGTTTGGGCATTACCCCCAACAGTAGGTACTGTACCAATAATTGTTACAGAAGTACCGGCTGCACCAGAATAACCAGACTTACCAGAGTAACCAGAAACACCTGAACCACTAAAGCCTGATGTACCGCTAAAACCAGAAACGCCGCTATAACCGGAGTAGCCTGAAATACCACTATAGCCAGAGTAACCTGATACACCGCTAAAACCAGACGTACCGGAATAACCAGAAGTGCCTACTCCACTAAAACCCGACGTACCAGAGTAACCTGAGGTACCGGCCGAGCCTGTAGAACCGCTATAACCGGAGTAGCCTGAAATACCACTATAGCCAGAGTAACCTGATACACCGCTAAAACCAGACGTACCAGAATAACCAGAAGTGCCTGTACCACTAAAACCCGACGTGCCAGAGTAACCTGAAGTACCAGCTGGCCCTACAGTACCGCTGTAACCGGAGTAGCCTGAAATACCACTATAGCCAGAGTAACCTGATACACCGCTAAAACCAGACGTACCGGAATAGCCCGAAGTACCTGCTCCACTAAAACCCGACGTGCCAGAGTAACCTGAGGTACCGGCCGAGCCTGTAGAACCGCTATAACCTGAATAACCAGAAATACCATTTGTGCCACTATAACCGGAGTAGCCAGATGCCCCATTTGTACCGGAGTAACCAGATACACCAACACCAGAGTAACCAGAATAACCTGATTGACCAGTCGCGCCAGAATAACCTGAAGTACCGGCTGTACCTGCAGTGCCAGAAAAACCTGATTGGCCAGTTGCACCAGAGTAACCAGAAACACCTGAACCACTAAAGCCTGAAGTGCCGCTAAAGCCTGAAATTCCAGACCAGCCGCTAAATCCTGAAGTACCTGAATAACCAGAATAGCTACTATAACCACTCCAACCAGATATACCGCTAAAGCCTGATATACCGGAGTAACCAGAGATACCTATACCAGAAAAACCAGAAATACCTGAACCACTAAAACCTGATGTACCGGAGTAGCCGCTAATACCGGAATAACCAGATGCAGTTGCACCACCTGCTATACCGCTGTAACCAGAAAAGCCGCTGTAACCAGAAGTACCACTATAACCAGAAAGACCAGCAGGCCCTGTAAACCCAGCAGAAGAAAGAGCAGATAAAGATGTACTATATGTCGTCCAAGTACCATCTCCATTTGGTTGATCTAATAATATTAGATCGGTCGGTAATGGTTGAACATAAGGTAGTTCGTGTGGATATACGTAGTTTGTTTCGTCGACGGACATTTAAGTTTAAATATTTACAATTAAAGTACTCATTCTCAGTTGTAATTGCTTGGGCTATCTGCAACCACAAGTGTTGTAGTATTGGCAGCTATACCGCCAACATTTGTTCCGGATAGAGAAGCTCCAACGACTCTTACTAATGTATTAGTATCAACGTAATCCCCATATACACTTGTATTGGCTTGTGCATTTTCTCTATAATCAAATACCTTTTGAGAAGTCTTGTCAACAAATTGGGTATAGTCTTTTGTTTCAATAACTTTAGGTAAGTTGTTAACTTCTCCATCGTATTTGTTATCGTATACTTGATCCATAAGTTTTTCCCGTGGAGCATTAATTTCGTAGCTATAATCATAACGTTTAGCTTTTATTGTCCAGACATAGTGACCTAGCAATTGATTTGAGTCATCGCTACCACTTTGATCTAAACGCTCTGTTATTTCGTAAATTTGTCCGCTTCGGCCATTAGGACGAGTTGTACCATACATTGCTAACTCTATCAGATCCCCAGCTTTAGGCTCGTAATTAGCAGCGGATAAAGCCCCGCTAATTGCGGTAACTGTTGATGTAAAAGTGTTTATAGTAATATATGCTGTTAAATCAGCTTGTCCTTGTAAACCAAACTTGCTTAATATGGCATTATCCCCGCTTATTTGAATTGCCATTACCATCGGGATAGGTGGAGCAAATTGTACTAAAGGCATTTCTCCATAGAAGAAATCGTGAGCGGATAAGTTATAACCATTAATATAATAGTTAACTTGTTGGCCGTACTGACTGATTTGTTCTTGCCACCAACTTTGAAATAAAGCTATTTCGGATGCGTTATCATTAACATTGAGATAATTAATCCCGCTTGTACCGTAAGCACAATTGTAACCACCGCTTAATTGAGGGCCAACGTCGTTAACTCCTGGCGGGGTATAAGTGCCTGTATTAATGCAATACTTTGATATATAAGAGACGTAGGCCATTAAAATTATTTACTAAAGTACATAGATTTAAAGATATATATACTAAATAATATTGTAAATGAAGATTAAATCCTTATCTGATCTCGGTAATATATATGGCGGCATTGCAGCTGAAAACCATGTAATACCAGAGACTGTCAATGAAAGTTCTAACAACGCTGTACAGCAAACAGATACAAGTGTTTATCTTACAGAAACAAAATTTACACCTGAACCTGGTTCTGCTCTTGGCGGCGGGCCTGGTGTTAAAAAGGTAGACGGATCAATGGTAACCCCACCTTGGCCAAAAAGCGGCCCAGAAGGACTTAACCCTAAAAAAGGTAACTTTAAAAAGATAGATAAAGTTGAAGATCCTGGCACCGATGATAAGGTAATGAAAGATGAAGAAGAGTCCAAAGAAGATGAAAAGGGCAACATGTACGAAAAAGATGGAGCTAAAATTACAACTCCTAAAGAAAAAGTACAAGAAACTGTAGCCGAAAACAATAAATATAATTACAAACCAAAGTTTACTATGTCAAAATCAAAATTCGAACAATTATACGAGGAATCGCTAAAGCGTATTCCTTTCAACGAAGCTGACGATATGTCCGGTATGGATGCAGGTGTGCCTCCAGCTGACGACATGGCAGCTGATACAGATATGTCAGGCCCAGAAGGTATGGAAGAGCCTGCAGAAGAGCTTCCAACTCATGAAGAAGCAATTGAAATGCTTGAAAAGATTCTTAAGTTCCTTAAGAAGGACGAAGAATTCGATAAAGAGCACGGAGATCTAGGCGACGAAGATATGGCAATCGCTGGTCATAGTGACGGCGAAGAAGAAGAGGAAGAAGAAGAATCAGGCATCGTTGCTGAAGACGTTGAAGCAGAAGACGAAGGTCACGTTCTTACTAAAGTTAACGGCTCTTTAAAGAAGGGTAATCCTGATGCAGTTAACAAGCCAATGATTCCTTCCACAAAAGGTACAAACAAAGCTACCGGTGGTAAAGCAGTTGACGGAAAAATCCGCAACGAGCCAGAACCAAAAGAAGTAGAAGGGGATGAATCAGCAATGAAGAACCACAATAAGCTTCAAAACACGAAGAAATTTACAACCAACGCAGCTAAAGAGCCAAAAGTTGGTGACTCAATGTTTGACTAAGATTTAGACATAGTACATTTGCAAAGCCGCTAGCAATAGCGGCTTTTTTTTTGTTTAAAGGAATAAGTTACCTTCAAAACCAAAACCGTTTTGACGTTGCTGTGGTGGTTTGCCTGCGCTTGTTCTTACTCCAGGTATATTATTAACACCTACCGGTTTCCAGCCATCATCAATTAAATCTTGTAATTCCCCGCTATTACTAGTTTTATTACTAGCAATAAAAGACGGGTTACGAGATTGTACATCGGTTACTTTATTTTTTACAAAACGGTTATACAGCTCTTGTTGGCTAGGTATATGTACATCTTCTACTTCAAATGGGTCCCAGTTTAGTGGCACCACTTTTAAAGGCTTACCGTTACCATCTTTCTCAACTACTTCATAAAACTGTTCCACCACTTTAGTATCTAGTACAAATAGAGCCCATATTAGAGCTTCTACTCTATCATCTAGATAACGGTCAGATTGTTTTTTCCATACACCATTAGCTTGTCTTACGTATGTTCTAAACTCTTGTATTGTTTCTTTATCATTGAGTTTTAAACACCTTAAATTGCCCATCCAATACCTTAAATTGGACATACCGTTAAACTTACTATTAGTATGAGAGTATATGCCCTGTCTATTATCTTTGTCTATCTTATCTGTAAATGTACCCATGCTTGGGGTGTACTTAACAATGCTTTCATAGTTGTGGGTATGCACTAAAGCATCTACAACTTGAGCACCGCAATTATTACGTTCTACTAATAGTGGTGGACGCCCCCATTCATGGGCTACTTCTACGAGCTTAGCAGCAAAATTAAAGGGATCTAGTTTATTACTAGCATATATAGCAACTTGTTCTATGTTGGTTAAATCCGTTATATCTAGTACTTGTATGGTAGAGTTAGCTCTATTAATACCCTCTCCAACGTCTACCCCTATAGTATAGAAGTGCCGAGAGGTTCTTTCTTTATAAATTTTATAGCAACCATCCTCGCTTACTAGTATTGGGTCTGGAGCGGTTTTTTCAAACTGTTCCATTTGTTCTGCA
>Ga0208383_1000087_pt1 | contig 18609 bp, 21 predicted proteins | sample CryBogCBE10Sep07_FD_184588 | JGI IMG/M metagenome (GOLD analysis project Ga0208383, IMG submission 184588) | Freshwater microbial communities from Crystal Bog, Wisconsin, USA - CBE10Sep07 (SPAdes) | ecosystem: Environmental > Aquatic > Freshwater > Lake | place: Crystal Bog, Wisconsin, USA...
CCATGACCGCCAAAGTAGGTGTTGTCTTTCCAATGCTTGGTTTCAGCTTCTCCTTCCCAGAAATGAGGAGGTTGGAGAACGGTATAGCCCATCTTCTCAAAGAATCGGCGACCAGGCTCCTCTTCAATTTGGCGACCATCGGCACTCATCTTGGCGATGAAGATAAAAGGATCAACGGAAAGGCCAAGGTTGGCTACGAAATGCTGATCCTGTGCTCCCTTGGTAGGAGGCAACTCAATGACTTTAACTCCAAGAGCAGTAATGAGTCTCTTGATTCGGGAGTACTGACGCATGGCCCTTTCTGTATCAACCTTCTGACCCTTCATAAACTTGTTGTTGGCAATCGCCGTGGACAAGTACTTTGGAGGACACATTAAAAAACTAGGCTTACGCTTGTACTGACCACCACCGAATTTAGGGGTATCTGATTTCATCAAGGAAGCAACGGAAGAATCAACCTTACCTTCTAGTACGGAGGGAATCATAGAACCGTTGCGGAACTCTTGAGGGGAAAATCTAGCCATAAGTGATTAGATGATATACATCCCAGCACTAAAGAAAAGCAAAAGATTAAAGCAAATTCCCCCCAAACCCCCCACTACTCGTAGGGAAAGCCTGTCAGAAAAGAAAAGAAACTACTGCACCCCGAAATGGATGCAGGGTGTTTCTCTTCCTTCTCATCGGGTAAGGAGTTTTGATTCTCCGAAGCCGCTGTTCTTGGATCATGTGGTACGCATTCACACCCACCCTCACTTGCTATAACGGGCAAGCCCCGCCGAGTGGTGACGCACTACAGCGGGGCTTTTCTTTTGGAGGAGGAAAGTTTTACTAGAATGCGTCACCATTCAGATGCGATGAATATGCCACATAATCTCCGCAAACGTCAACATCTTTTAACCATCATAGCAACCACAAGGAATTTTTGCTGTGTCATTTTTGTCTAACCATTCAAACATCTGAAGCTGATCATCATCAGCCGCAACGATGTCACTCCATTTTACTCCAAAGTGAAGACCCTCAATGCGACCTTTTACTACCATGTTTTTCTCAAGGTTGATCGCCCTTTCAAAGTAATCGGGATAATCTTTAAGGAGACGAATAATCTCTGAAAGTTTCATTGAAGGACAAAAGAAACAAGATGACTTTCCTGGCAACGGCAATCCATGACGTTGAATTGTCTGAATACAATCTTGGCGTTTCCACATCCATTCAATTAATGGATACCAATATTTTTCATGTAAATTTTTAGTAAGTTTTCCTTCTAATCTGTCAATAGCACGATGTGGTTCTCCAGCATCATAACCAATACAACGGAAAATTTCAGAATGATCGTTTTTTTTCATCCAGCTTTTTACTCTTTTATTCATTGGTTCAATTTTATGTTTCATTGAACAGGCTTTGTAACCAAAAGCCAAAGAAGGAAGAGTTTTCTTTCTAATGCAAGAATCTTCTAAAGATTCATATTTTCCTTGATATTTTGCATAAACATTTTCAATAGGCAATCCCCACCATTCCATAGTCTTTTTAGACATCATTGAGATGTGATTGTATGTATGCGGTAATTCTCCTCCAGTATCGGCGAAGATGATTAACTCTGGTTTTATGTCTCGCTCTAAAAAGCCACATAGCATTGCAACGCTGTTTGTTCCGCCTCCATAGGCGACCACCAAAGGAAGGTTATCTTTCATGTAATCGTGATTGAAAAAAAACCCGAGATCCTTCACCAGTAATTTCTTATTGGGAGAGGGGTTGCCTCGGGACTGTTAAAATAGTTTTTCAGTTGTATTCAAAAATGCAACATCAAAATCCATCTTCATCCACGCCGCTACCACCATAGCCCCATTCATCATTCTCAGATTGTTCCTGAGTATTGTTCTTGCTGTGGATTAGACGATCTTCCCAATCACGAATCTCAACGATGTCCAAAGATTCTGCTGACTCATCTTCAAAAGTAAACTCTAGTCCTGCTTTACGAAGCATCTCAACAGCATAGGTCAAAGAATCAGCCAAATCGGGTGACTTCTTGATACGCTGTTTCATATCCAACTTCTTTTCAACAGCAACCTTCCTGCCTTTGTGGAAGTAAAGACGACTGCAAAGCTCGTTAATAATCAAGCTATGTTTTTCCACATCAATACCAACAAAACTCCTTGTGGACATGGCAGTATGCACTTGAAACCACGACTCCGTTACTCGTCTATCGTATGCTTCTTTGGCAGTACGTTTATCCAAGCTACTAATCCTACGCTCAGTAGGCATTCCCATAGAGGAAATGGGATGGATGAACATTGCCTCTGGATGAAATTTACCCCATTCAATGATGATTGCTCGTAACATCTTTCCACCATCACCAGAAATATCCAATCCAAAGTCCCTTGGATGAACTCCATACTCCAAGCAATCTTTTACTACCTGCATTGCAATGCTTTCCTCAAAGACATCACCGACAGATGAAGTATATTCTTTGGTTCCAAGATAAAATCCCAACCTTCTTCCAGTATCATTTGGCCCATAACGGCAAAATGTAGCCGCACATCTATCTCCACCAGCAGTAAATGCAGGGTCAAATCCGCAAACAACCTTTGTTCTATCACTCCAGACAGGTTCCCATGAAATATCACAGGCTTGGATGAACTGTTTTGAGAAAATTGTAAGTTCTACGGATGAATCGGGCCACCAACCATAGACATTTCGCCAGTATTCAATGGCATTTTTATTGCCATAGCATCGTTTTAGGGTAGCCGCTTCTCCTTGGATGGTAAGAAATCTATCAAATGGCGGGATTTCCGCATTTGGAGCCTTAAAATTGGGGCTATCTTCTCCCGAAAGATGCAATGCAACCCCTGTTCTGGTCTTCCATTTATGCGTGTAGCGATTGACGGCATCCCATTCCATAGGATCGTCGGGCTGACACAACTCGGTATGGGGATTGTTGGCAGTATTTGATGGGTTTGCCATACCGCCGAATATGAAATCGGGATTTGCACCAAGGTTTACCCTGGTATCCAATGCGTAGAGATCCATTTCTGCCAACTCATCCAAAAACAACCGCATTCTGGCATTCTTACGACCTCTAGTATTCTCCACAGATCGTTTTCCTTCTCCTCCACGGGGAAAAGCCAATGCTTTTATGGCATTTGTATAATCTCGCTCTGTATCTTTTGTGTCAATTGACTCAAAAACAATCATTCTACGGTACTCAACAAGGTTTCCAATGCTGGTATCTTTGCCGTATTTAGCCTGTAAATTACGCATTGCGATGCGATAGAGCGTACAAACTTTACCCCACAAACGATCTTCAGAGGCATCTAGGGACGTAGATGCAACGTATGTTGAGGTGCAATCTGGAGCACAAAGCCAATCAATCACGATGCAAGCCGCCACGGAAAAGGTTTTTCCGCTACTTGCACACCCTGCAATACCCCAATCGTTTTCGTTGCAGAACAAATCTATGATGTCGAGAGCATAATTATTGGGTATTCCCTGTGATTGGAGCAAAACTTCGTTTCCATAAATCAATTGAAAGCAGTTGATCATGTGCTGTGCAGGGTTTTTCAGATCAGTATTCTCTAATTTGATACCCATCTTAATCCTTTCCCGCCTTCCAAACTCCCCACGAGTTAAACGATAGCAAGTCAACTCCCTAATGAATTGTGGAACGCTTTCCAAAAAGGAAAGTCCATATGTTGTATCCGCTGGTGGTTGCAAACTCAATCCGTTGTATTCCATGAAGTGAAAAGTATTGACAACTTTTATATTAGAAAGCAAGAAGGAGGTTCAACTATGAGACTTAAAGACCCAAACGGCCCAATACCTGGTGGCCTCTGGTATCAATACAGCGACGACAAGGGTAATACCTATCGCGTTAATGGAATGGATCTGACATTCGGAAAGCAATTCATCCAAAAGATTAAAGGTGACATGACAAATAAGAATGTTGCCGTACCAGAAAATTTAGAATACCTTGTTGAACAGCAAATTTGTCAACGCTTGCCGGGACAATATTGCTGGCAAGAAGCGGGAGACAAGGTGGCAGACGTAATACATAAATTTGCTAATCTTGGGGATCGCGTTGCTTCTACGTTTGGCATCAATGCCCAACTGGAAACAAGGGCTAAAAATTGCCCTGCTTGTCAAAAACGCAGGGAAGCAATGAACCAAGCTCTAGGATAAAATGGCTAAAACCAAGAAAATAGTAAACCGAGAAGGCGTATCGAGTTGGGGTTTCAATACCATCAACTCAAACGGAGTAGCACCCACTAGTCGTGTGCAGACTGCCAATGACGCATTTACTATATGTTGGAATCTCCGATTGGATAACGCAGGAAGGGAAAGGAAGTGGGGTCGCATATACAAATGTTTCAAAGGATTTCCCCCTACTGATTATAGCCAGGTAGCCGCCCGTCAACTTTCTGGAATGAGCAATGTGCCATTTCGTCAGATGAAATTCATTGTGGACAACCAGAAGTCCAGCTTTGTGGACATGGTAATGGAGCGTAATACCGCCGCAAACATTACTACCAAGATCGGAAATCCAACCGAAAAAGAAATATATAGCAATCTGATTAGCATTGGTTTTGATCGAATGCTCCGTTCATGGACATCCTATAACTACAATGTTGAACTGGATGTTGAAGAAATGACCCTGTACGGAAAGGGTTTTGAAATTGCAGAGGATAGAGATGGATGGCCTACCAAGAGCTTCCATAACTCCAATGTATTGATTCCAGATAAAACATACGCAGACCTCACGAACTTGGGTGAGCTTTGCATCAAACGTAGCTACACACCACTTGAGTTCTGGCTCAAGATTACGGGCGGGGAGGAAGATCCAGTAAAGGCAGAACAACACGCCACAGAAATGGGATGGAACTTCTGGGCTTGTGTTGATGCCCTACGAATGTTCACTACCAACTACCGCAATACTTACACTAATACTGAATGGTTGCGTGATGTTGCTTCTGGCAACATGAATCTTTCCCGTTTGTACACGCTACGCATTGAACTTTATGAGCTTTATATTATGGAGTTCAATGGATCTATTTCAAAGATGCTTCTGCTCCAAAACTATGGAGGTCTTGTACTTGGATACAAAGAAAATGGACGCAAGGATCTTACAGAAGAAGAATATCGTGACCAAACAGGATTCCTATACTACCGCAAAGATTGGGTAGAAAAGGATGGAGATGGTTGGGAAGATGTTATTGCACCAATCACAGATTCCACGGGAAGCGGAATTTGGCATGAAGTTCAAGGACTTGCTGAAGCAATTTTCATTCAATGTCGTGCATATGACATTCATATGAATCGTGCATTTGATGCAATGGATTGGAGCACTCGTTTGATGCTTAAAGGTGGTAGTGCGGAATCCACCAAGAAACTCAAACAAATGGAGTGGCAACCTTGGATGATCTTGCCCCAGGATGTTGAACCAACACAAATCAATCTAGGAGTTCCCCTTGGTGAGTTGTTTTCTGGAATGCAGATGTACCAAGCAGATATGTATCGTGGAATTGGTGCATACAACATTGGTAATTATTCCAAGACAGGAAAAGCTCGTACCAAGAAAGAAGCCGAAATGGATGCGGCTGAATCTGCCAAACTCCAAGGTACACAAATTCGTCGCTTTAACGATAACCAAACCCGCTGGCTCCGTATGCTGTACAAGCGTATGAGCAATACCAAGCGTGGAGGCAATGGTTGGAAGTTGAAAGAAAAGTTCATGGACTTCATGGAAGAAAATGGAGTTCCAGAAGAAGCATGGAAATGGGAGAATATTGAAAACCTTGAAAGCAATATGCTTGCTGGTTCTGGTAGCCCATCTTACAAGCTCATGGCGGCACAGCAAACTGTCTCCCTGACGGGAATGACTCCTATGAACGAGGGTCAAGCAAACGCCATTGCAGATGCCATTGCCGCTTTGAATGGTCGTCAGAATGTCAATCGCTATGTCAAACAGACCAAGATTGAGATTCCTGATGAACAGGGAATCATTTCAATGGAAAACATTGGAATGACTGATCCTAAAGGAAACCCTGCTAACTTTAGGGTTTACCCTAATCAGAATCATATTGAGCACTTCAAGGGTCATTTCCAAGATGCCGCCGCATCAATGCAGGAAGCCCAACAAGCCCTTCAATCTTCTGGTGTTAATCAACAAGCACCTACCCGTGGACAAGCCGCACAAGCAGTCCCAGAAGAAGCCGTCAACCTTATCCGTGACATCTACGCCTGTCTCATGCGATTCAAGGGGCCACATCTTGTTGCTCACCTTGGATTCATTCAGAAAGATCCAAGCAAAAAAGAAATGGCAAAACAATTTGGTCAGCAGATGCAACAGCTTCAGCGTGGAACTGATGAGCTTGGTAGCCAGCTTGCACAGATTGAAAAAGCCCGTCAGCAACAACAGGGTCAAGGTGGAGATCAAGATCCTCACACCGTCAAGCTACAAGCTCTGGTTGCCAAGGAAGCTATCCAAACCAATGCTCTTCAGAAGAAAGAAGACATCAAACTGGCGGCAATGGCACAGAAAGCACAGCTTCATAACTCCAATGCAATGGAGAAGGTTGCAACTGACCTCGCTACCAAGAGAGCAAAAGCCGCCAATGAGATTCAAATCAAAAGGGCTAAAGCCGCACACGATGCTGATATGATGCAGGATCAGCATGAACAAGAGCTTGCTCAACAGCAGGAAATGAACCAAGCTCAACCCAATCCTCAAGAAGAAATGGCTCAACAACAAGCTATTCAAGGTCAAGAGGCAGTAACCACGCAAAATCCCGATATTGGGCAACTCAATGGATAATCCAAACGTAACAAACCTATCCGCCGCAATCATCAACGATAAACGATACAGCGAATTAAAGACTGCTGTATATGAACAGTTAGTAAACAAAGACTACTCAACCGTTGTTGCTGTTTTCCGTTTGCTACAGGACTTTGCAATTGATGCAGGACAGAATACATTCAACAATGTAGAGACTTCTTTGAAACAATCTTTAGTTCCAACCAAACATCAGCCAGATTATGATCCAGATTTGGACGACTCATTGTCTGATGAAGAAATTTCACTCCGAAAGTAACCACACAAACAACTAAATACCATGTCCGATACCGCCGTTGCCAAACCAATCCAGACCCAGCAGACCATTGATTCCCAAGCCGCCCGTGAAGCGGATAAAGCCGCTAGGGAAGCCGCTGTAAAAACAGCAGATACTTTTTTTAGGCAAGACATCAAGGAAGCACCCAAAGGAACTCCAGAAGATTTGTTCCGCAAGTTTGGTGCAAAGACTACCGCTGACGCTGAAGAGCATCAGAACCGTATTGCTGAACAAAAGGAAGCCGCAAAGGTTGCTGAATCCAATCGTGAAGAACCAGAGGTTAAAGCCTCGCTGGTTGACGATGAAAAAAAACCTGGTTTTATCAAGTCACTTAAACAAACCAATGAACAACTCGCAAAAGAAGCCGCTGAACTCAAAAAGAAGGTTGAGGAATACGACAAAGCTCAACAGGAAATCGCAGAACTACGCTCAAAGATTGACGATAGTGAAAGCAAGAAAGAAGTCGAAAAGCTCCGTAAAGAGCTTGAACAGGCAGTTAAGGAAAGACAGGAGCGTGAGGAATCCCTCACCCGTGACCTTGAAGAAGTTCGTAAAGCAAATGCTTTCCTCAATCTTCCACAAGATCCAGTATTCAAAGAGAATTTTGATGCTCCCATTCTTAACGGATACAACCAAATCAAAATGATTCTTGGTGAAGATCAGTCTTCACTCACGGAATTTGGTAAAGCTGTTCAAGCATATGAGGCATCTTTGACTACTGCTGATCCTGCTGAACGAGCAAGACAACGTGAAGCTTCAAAGCAAACGCTGAATTACATTTACGAGAACCTTTCCCCAATGGAACAGGCAAAGTTTAACCAGACTGCCTACGATGTTCTCAATAAAGTAGAAGCTAGAAGCCAAGCAATTGCTAATTGGGAAATTACCAAAGCCCAAGCAGATGAGGAAAAGAATCGTCGTTTGCAAGCAACCAAATCCCAAGTTGGAAAGCGTTGGCAAGATGCATTTTCACAGGCCAAACAACAACTAGAAGATGCTGTTAAATACAACGAGGAAATCGCCAAGATTATTGCCTCTGCAAAGATTGATGATGATACGACTGAAGATGAGCTTATTGCTGAAGCCGCACTTCGTGAGAACAGCAATTATCAGCCAGAGCAAATTACCAGGGTTCTGATGCAAGGAGCCAAATTTAAGAAAGCCAAAGCATATTCTTTTGCACTTGAAAAAGAAAATGCAGAGCTTAAAGAAACCATCAAAAAGATGCGTGGTTCTAGCACTTCGGAGGGAAGCATTGGCTCTTCTTCAGCAGGAAAAGCTACGGAATCAGAGGAACGCACACCAGCGGCTCTTTTTGCCAAGTTTCGCAATAGGTAGTTGACAGGATTATAATCCGTAGTATGGTTTGCGTATTACCATGCAAATCAAACGAGGAACAGTCCGTGAAGACGGAAAGATATTCTGGTGTTACCACAATAAAGGTAAAGAGTATTGGGTAACTCCAGATGTCTTTGAGAACAATCAAAGCAGGAATGGAAAATGGGCTAGAGAAAACCCTGTTGAAAATAGAAAGAATGCCAAGAAATGGAATCGCGCAAATCGTGAAAGATACAATTCCAATAAATTACGTTCTGCAAAAAACAATCCCGATTCCACCAAGAACGCTCAACTTCGCATAAAGTTCAATATAACTCTTGAACAATACAATCAGCTTTTCTATTTACAAAATCACAGGTGCGCCATTTGCAAAGATGAATGCCAAACTGGAAGGCAACTTGCTGTAGATCACGATCACAAAACAGGAAAAGTTCGAGGGTTGCTATGCATGGAATGCAACATAGGATTGGGTAAGTTTAAGGATTCAACAGATCGGTTAATGAAGGCGATAGAATATATTATTAAAAATTCTGTTGACACCATTTAGGTTTTTCTATAATCGTCACATATCTGGATTGGTCGTTGTTTTAACAGCGATTGATTTCAGCCAAAGCACCGTATCGGATAGCGACCGATGTAAAACAACAAGCGGGGTGTGAGGTTGACATCAGTTGATTGGTAAAACAAAGACCCTGCGAGGTTGCCAGTCGCTCATAACCAAAACCGTGTTTTGGAGAGGCGACTCTTTTCAAGGCACACAACTCAACAAACAACACACTTAATCATATGGCGCAAAATAGCGTTACTTTTTCGAGTTGCCAGGACGTTGATACCCTCTTCCATGAGGCTAGGACGTACTACAACCCGTTTTTTATTAAAAAGATGGCAATCAATTCGATCTATTACGGTCGTCTTGAAACCGAGACTTGGCCTCTCAACACCCTCCCGACCCAAAAGGCTTTCCGCTTTGGTCGTGGATGGTACAACCCCGATCAGCCTTGGCAGGAAGTTCAGTCTGGTCGTTGCATCCAGAATGCTGATGACGTTCAGTTTGAGTTTATTGCTCACCCTGGTACGGAATCGTACAGCTTCAGCCTTTTCACCAAGGCAATGCGTACCGATTGGTATCAGCTTACCGACTTCATGTATCGCCTCTTCCCACAGGAGGAGATGGATCACATCATGGCGACGAACGTCAACATCACCAAGAACGTCCATGAGGAGTTCGCCCGTTCCAACTGGATCGGTGGTGCTGGACACAAGTGGGTTCCGATCAGCAATGGTCAGTCCCTCGTCTCCTGCGTGACCCCTGACGATCAGATGTTCATCGTTCAGCCCTTTGAGGGTACGAACGAGGGTTCCTTCAACATGGGCTATGTCTATGTTAAACTCCCTGCTTCCCAGCTTAACAACATTGGTCTTCTCTCGCTCGACACCCTTGATGACATCCTCATCAACCTCCAGCGTGAAGATGATGCCTATCGTCTCGACGTTTCGGAAGCCGCTGGTCGCCCCCTCCTTGAGATCATCGTCCCCGATGCCCGTGTCCTTCGTCAGCTCTGGCAGTATGCCAAGCAGTCTGGTGGATGGTGGGAGAGCGTTAGCGATTTCGATGACAAACAGCTTCAGTACTCCCTCGGTATTGATCGTGTTATCGGAAACTACGCTTTCTGCAACGACATCAACGGTGTCCGTCTGAACGTCGATTGGGTGTACAATGCATCCCTTCCGACCTTCAACGTCAACGATCCGACCACCTGGCCCCGTTTGGTTCGTGTTCTGCCCTACATCCCTGTGACCACCGAACTTGGTTGCAAGTATGTTCAGAACCCTGCCTTCAACTACGCCGACTTCGGTATCACCAACCCTTGGGTCAACAAGGCCATGATCAAGTGGATTAGCCCTTCCCAGAGTGGTATCGGTGAAGCCCAAGGCATGACCCAGAACTACGCTGGCGATTGGGAGTGGAAGAACCCAGATTGGGAGTGCAACATCAAGCGTGATCAAGGTTTCTTCTGGAACCAGTTCCGCATGGGTATGCAGTTCCAAGATCCTACCCTGATGCATTCGATCCTTCACAGGTTGAACAATGCACAGCTTGTGATCCCTGCGGCTTGCACCCTCACCCCGAACTACACCCCGCAATACACGCCCGACTGCTACGTCTGCTCGGATGTGATTACGGAGCCAATCTAATCCAATAAGGTAACATACAATGTCCCTTAACAACGCAAATTACGCTCCGTCGAGTGTTCTTAATGCCCCTGCCCTGCTTTACGCAGGGTACGGGCAACCGTTGACACCGTACTTTGTTTCGGTTGCAAGCGGTTCAAGTTATACCATTCCTACGAGTGCTCTTACCTGGTCAATCACGGCTAATGGTAGTGGCTCTTGCACAGTCAATGGTGTTGCTATGTCTGGAACAATCAGCCTATCTGGAAGTGGCCCTCTCCAGAATCCGATTGTTGTCACTTCAACTTCTGACAATGTTTACATCAACTACACGTTGAACAATGTCATTTACAACACTCCTAGCTACTATTAATCCTTAACTTAAAACAAAACTATGTCCCTTAATCAACCCACTCCCAACAACCTGACTCAGGTTCGTTTCGGCCCTGTTGCCGTCGATTTCACGGTTTCAGGAACCACCGTCATTGGTCAGCTTGAATACGATGAAAACGTATTCATTCCTACCTTTGCTACGGTTGTCTATAAAAACGCACTTGGAACAAATGGCACTCAAGCCGTTGTAGCAATTGATGATGGCACTACTGGCGAGAATATCGCCACGGCTACCCTCCCTGCTACTCCAGTTCAAACCACCGCAAGCGGAAATCTGTCCCAGACAATTTTCACCCCTGCGACCAATGGTTATGTCTTTGGTGGAATTCCGCAATCCACGGCTATTCCTAGCAATGGAGCCGCCGCTACCCAGACCCTGCGTGTCAATGTCACGACCGCCGCTGTGCCCTCGCTGGCTACGACGAATCGTGTCACCGCTAACAACATCAGCACCCTCACGGTTGCTAGTGTTCCTGCTTGGCTGGTTCCTGGTGCAAAAGTTAAAGTTCTTACAGTTGGAAATGCCGCTTATGATGGTCTTGTGACTGTCATTTCCACGACTAGCACTACCTTCTCGTACTACAACCCTTCGTTGACCACGGAGGCTTCCACGGCTGATACCGCTGGACGCATTGGTGCGATCTATGGCGATGTGTATGTTGTTGGTCTTCTTCAGTAATTAAACCATGATGGGGTGGGGGTTCGATCCCCCCATCCCATTACTTTGGATTCCTATAATTTAAAACAATGAGTATTTACGATAACTCTACTGCTGGCTTGGGTGGATGGAACACGACAAATGAATCCGAACAACTTTGGAACATTTGGAATGCTACCGCTGGTTTCAATCTTCCTACATATACGGAAGTACAGTTTTCTAATTACAATAGTGGTTCACCTGCACAGCCTGGTTTGATCACTTGCCTTAATCACGGTGAAGTTGTGGCTACAATCGTTATCACATTTGATGGTAGCAACAACATTACAAGCATTCTGCGAACTAGCTAAAAATCATGGCCTTAACAGACGGCATTTTAGCTTATTGGAACCTTAATGATAATGGTTCTGGGGGGGTAAGTCTTGTTGATTCCACGGGGAATAATAATACGCTGACAAATGATAATAATGTAACTCTTGGAACAGGAATTATTGCTGGCGGTGCTGTTTTTAATACAACAGATTCTCTTTATAATGATTCTGTATTTACAGGAGGAACTGGAGATTTTTCATTTTCTATTTGGGTAAATCCAGACGGGAATCAAAACTTAACTCCTGCGATTCTATCAACCAGAAATTCTGCTTCTCCCGATTCTGCATTTTGGGGATTTGGCTATGACAACATTACTTTCAACGAGGTTTTTGTATTTGCAGGATCTTTTGTTGTTACTGCACCATATAATGTTCCTTCTAATACTTGGACTTATCTTACATGGGTAAGGAGTTCTGGAATTTCATGTTTATATATTAATGGTGTTTTACAAAATTCTGCAACCGATACAAACAATTATTTTGCACAACGACTTTTTATTGGAAACAATTCCGATACCAATCAATCATTTTCTGGGACACTTGATGAAATAGGATTTTGGCAACGTGCACTTTCCACCGAAGAAGTAAATGCACTTTACAATGGTGGGGCAGGACTTACCTATCCTTTTATTACTCCAGCAACTCAACCACTTTATTACAACAATGCACAATCCGATGGTGATTGGGGAAATTTGTTAAACTGGTGGCAAGATTCTGGATTTACTATACAAGCCACAGCACTTCCTACTAGCACAAATCCAATCAATCTTTACGGAGCCGTAACTCAAAACACTCAAGGTGCAAATCAATGTTTTTGTTCTACTGCTTCGTTTTGGTCTGCTGATTTTGGTGCAGGACTTACGCTTCAAGCATCTGACACCGTAAATATGCAAGGCAGTTCAATTCTTGCTGGAACAACTACCGCAGGTGTTTCGATGCATGATTCTTCTCAAATAGCATCAACTGGAGTTGTAAATGGAAATGTTGTCTTGCGTGATGCATCAAGAAATCATGGCACAATTACTGGCAATGCAACCGTTTATTATGACAGCGGAAATGGATTGCTTCCTATTACTGGTACAGTAAATGGTTATACAAGCTATCTTGAATGGGGATACATTGCTCCTTGTCCAGCTTCTGGTGGGCATAGTGCAGTTATTTCAAGATTGCTACATCTTCCTTGGTTCATTAATATATAAATATATGCATGGTGGAACTTCTGGATCTGGTATGTTTGTTGGGGCCGCAACTTCAGCGGTATTCTTTGTTGCTTCTTTGATTCCAGAAGTGCCTCCAGCCGCACAATGGATTTGCTTAATTCTTTCAGCTTCGGCTTCTATTTTGACAATCATCAAAAACTCAAGGAAATGAAAAAGATTGGTGAAGCACTTCTTCCATTCATAAGTACAATTTTATTGTTATTGAGTGGTTGTGCTCACCAGCCATCTACCATTTCTACTGCTTCCGCTAACGATCATATTACTGCTGTTCAAAACAATCTTTCCGCTGTTGACGGCAAAGCAAAGGTTGTAGAAAACTGGTTGAAATCACACTAATGAAATATCTTTTACTAGCAACCATGATTCTTACGACCCCTGCAATGGTGGCTTCCACCATTACCAAAGCAGACATCATTAAAACCGTCGAGCATCAGCGTGAACTGGTTCATCAAGCTGAAGCGGATGCGGCTATAGCAAAACAAGAACTTATTGTGGTGCAGGAAGCAATCAACGCACAGACAGCAAAGCTACGAGATACACAAGCCGAACTTGCAATAACCAAGAAACAACTTTCTGATGAAAAAGCACATTTTAATAAACTGCTTCTGCTATGTTCTACTCTCATTGGATTTGTTGTCTTTGCTGGAATCCAAAGGTTTTCGTCTGTTCTTCTCGCATTTTATCCTCCTGCACTAGCTTCTGATTGGTTCATTTCCATTGGATCTGGTGTTGTTGCTGGAGCAATAGCATGGCAGTTTCTCGCTCGTCTCTAATCAAAGATAAGCTGGCTCAACCAGCATCCAAGAGTAAAAAAGCCCTGTATGCAGGCGTAGCCGCTATTGGTGTAGTTCTTGTATTTGCCTCTACTGTTTTCCTTATCCATGATCACGCCGAGGCTTCCAAAGAAATTGTCGAGGTTTCCAATACCGCAATCATGGCATTCATGGCATTGGCTATGACGCTCATTACGGGACAGGCTTGCTTTGATTGGAAAGCCGTATCTGCATTGCAGAACATATCTGAAGATACACACATTGATTCCAATGCTGAAGCTCCAGAGGTTCAAGTAAATCAAAGAAATTGGAAGGCAAAGTATTTCGATGACCACAGTTTGTAGATATATTGTAATTGACAAACAAACTTCGGAATAATACATATTGAGCATGAAGCTCAAAGATTTAACTGGTCAAAAATTTGGAAGATTGTTTGTAATGAAAAGGATTTCAGACAAAGGAATAAAACATATAAACTGGCTATGCCGATGTGATTGCGGAGTAGTTAAGTCCATAAATGGAGATGCACTAAAAAAAGGTTCTACAAAAAGTTGCGGATGTTTAAGAAAAGATATGGGTTCTTGGAATAAAGGGAAAACTGGAATGACATCTCATATGTTCAGAGGAGAGGGCGAGCTTCCTGCTTCACTTTATTCAGAAATTAAATATAAAGCGAAAAAAAGAGAAATTGAATTTGACCTTACAATCGGAGAACTTTGGGAGCTTTATATTGTTCAAGGATTTAAATGTGCGATCAGCAAGCAATACATAGAATTTGAGGATAAGGGGTTCATGTATTCAAATGTTTGCTCACTTGATAGGATTGATTCATCTAAAGGATATGTCCGTGGAAATGTTCAATGGTTGGACAGAAGAATAAACTTTATGAAACAATCAATGTCTCAAAAAGATTTTATTGATATGTGCAAAACAATAGCCGCAAACAATCCATGACTTCTTTTTTTAAAAACAAAGTAATCCCTTTTTTATGGGAGCATGAAGGCACTACATACGAGGACGATCCAGACGACCCAGGAAATGCTGGATCAAAATACAGAGGAACAAAGTACGGCATAGATGCTCGTTCACATCCAAATGTTGACATAAAAAACCTTACTTCTGATGAAGCTACCCAAATTTACTGGTCAGAATGGATTAAAGATGGGTGTGAACATTTACCACAACCACTAGATTGGTTGTTTTTTGATGCCGCTGTAAATTGTGGAATAGGAAGGGCACAACAATTTCTTACTGCATCAGCTAGAGATCCACAAAAGTTCCAAAAAGAACGCATTGATTTCTACAATAGATTAGCTGATCAAAAGCCAAGACTATCAAAATTCTTAAAAGGTTGGATTGCTAGGGTAAATGACTTGTCAAAAGAAATAGGAATAGCGTAGAGTATTACCCAAATGCAGTACCAGCAAAATCAAACTTGTTGCCAGCCTAATAATTCTGTAACGGGCTGGAGTTATGGGCCATGTGGCAATCCTTATCCGATTGTGCCTGGAACAAATCCCGCATTGAACTATTGGAATGGTCAAAATTTTGTTGTAGCTGATGGTTCTGCACAAAATCAGATTACGCTTCCTTTTATTAAAACAAATTCTGGTGCGCCTTCTTTTGTTTTAGGAGCAGACAACAATGGAACTTGGAATTATTATAATCCCCAAGCCGCAAATTTTCTTTCTGGTGGAGCTGCTGGAGAAATTCCTTGGCAGTCGGCAACAAATGTAACTTCTTTTACTGCTGTAGGAACATCTGGTCAACTTTTGCAGAGTGGTGGCACAAGTTCACCAACTTGGATTTCTTCTAATAATCTTTCTGTAACATCTACTGGATCTATTACTCCACGCAAACTAGCAAACCGCTTTTCTGATGTTGTGAATGTGCTTGATTTTGGAGCAGACCCTACTGGAACCAATGATTCTACTACAGCTTTTACTGCGGCATACAATGCTGTTGCGGCCAATTCTCTAATTGTAATCCCAGTAGGAATTTATATCTGCGGCACAATTACAGGAACCAAGAATGTTTGGTGGGAATGTTGGGGTGCTAGTTCAACAGGAAACCCATTTGTTCTTGCTGGAATTGTTGAATACAAAACTTTCCAAGGTAGAGAACTGACTGTAAGGGGCTTATCAAAAGCAACAGACTATGCTACCCATGAGTACCAAAGGTATGCAAATTATACTGGAGGAACAGGAGGAGCAGGTGGAAATGTTTCTACAAATTTAATGACGACCACTGTCGTTTCTAACGGAGCGAATAACAATGAATGGGGCATTACATCAAAGTTACAAAATTCAGCAACAGGATCAGGTCAAAATGTTGCTATTTATGCTCAAAGCATAGGAGAAGTTTCTGGAGCAAGCCCTTTGTGGGGAATGGTATCAGAAGCAAGAGATGTATCTAATCAATCAAACCCAACAAATACTTTAACAGGAATTGAAGTAGATATTTTTGCAAACGGAACTGATTCAAACAATCAAAGAATTGGCATTTTAGTTGTTGCTGGAAAAGCAAACCAAAGCGGATCTTCTTGCAATGCTTATTGCGGTTTGTATATAGCACCAGAAAACAACGATATTTCACAAGGTTCTTTCAACGACGGTATTATTATTACAACGGGGTCTTATTCAGGAATAAATCTTCAAAATAATGGGATCTATGGAATAATTGTCGGTTCAAACACCGTAGGTGTTGATTTTTCACAAGGCACATTTTCTGAAGCAGCCGTTAGATTTGCTAGAAATCAAAAAATTGCTTTTGAGCAGACCGCTACCTTAGAAATGGATTTGGCCTCTGGGGCAAACGTTATTCAATTCACTTCTTCGGGAACGGAAATACTTGGACTAAACCTTACCCCAGCCGCACCAAGTTATAGGATAAATTCTTTAAGCGTGGTTGGGCCAAGGGTTACAGGATGGGGTGCTGCAACAAACGGATCACAATCTGCTTTTAATGGTAGCACAGCCACTCTTGCACAAACTTCCTCTGCGGTTGCAGCCATTATCCAAGCTCTTACTACGCATGGTCTAATTGGAGCATAATATGGAACAAAAAACATATACGCTAACTTTTACTGAAAAAGAATTGGCAATTCTTAACAAAGCTATTGTTGAGTTGCCTTTTAGAGAAGCCGCCCCTTTGGTTGATTCTATAAACAAACAGATCGCAGAACAGATTTCTACAGAATCTAAATAACCATGTCCCTCACCAAAGCCACATAGGATTTCCTCTTGCAATAATTTCTCTAAACAACTAAAACAACTTAATCTATGTCTTGCGGATGCAACAACTATAACACTTACGGATCATGCGGATGCGGTAATTATAATACCGTTCAATACGCTCCCTCTGCTTGCAACCCTAATTTTCCAACCTATTGCCAAGCATTGGGTGTTGGAACAATCCAACGTGTAGTTGGAGAAGACTCAGCTTATTGCAAGTACACCGTTCCCACGCTTTCTTCTAACAGCATCCTTTTTTACAATGCATCCACGGGTCTGGTAAATTGGGGAGATAGCTCCAATGCCAATCCTGTTTATCTTGGATCTTCCTCTTCTGCACAGGCAAAAACTTCTTCTGGTCAGATTCAAGCTATTACGCCTACTGGACAGCTTTCTGGTTTTGTTCCTAGCACATCTACGGAAGCTCAATTCCCTGTTGTAGCACCTTCTGGAACTACGACCACTTGGGGTACGATTGAAAGCATTATCTCAAACCAAGGTCTAGTTTACAAAACTGGATCGGTTGCCGATGGTTCACTTGCCGCAAATACGGTTTATCAGCTTACTGGAACATCTGGTCAGTATGTTTCTTTCGATGCTCTTGGTAATCCATATGCAACGACTCCTTCCTTGAGCCTTAACTATATTGCAAAGTCAGGAAACTATATTGCTTCTGCTGGTCAAGCTATTGCCGCTGATACATCTTCTGGAGGTTGGACTCTTACTCTTCCTCCTGCACCAAATACTGGCACGGTTGTAACGGTTGCTGATGCCTCCGCATCTTGGGGAACAAACAATCTTACGATTGCTCCTTCATCTGGAAGCACAATCCAAGGATCAGTTCAAAATTTGATTTGCAATGTTTCTAATTGGCAAGTTACTCTTTATTACAACGGATCTACTTGGATCGTAATCATTTCTTAATATGAGCATTAATCTTTCAACATTAGTAAATACTACTGTTCCATCTCAACTTGCAACAGCTTGGGTTTATTTCAATGGTTCAACTGGAACTATTGTTAATTCTTACAATGTTTCTTCTATAACCAAAAATTCAACTGGCAATTATACTGTTAATTTTACTACTGCATTTCCTAATGCTAACTATTGTGCTGTTGCAAGTGCAAGCAATACTTATCTTGGTGCTTGCGTGAATGCTAGTTCTTTTTCAACAACAGGTTTTGTAATTACAATCTTTGCTAACAATTCTTTTTTTGCAGCAGAAGATCAATCTATAGTCTGTGCAATTGTATTTGGAACGTAATATATGGCCCAAGATGGAATGTGCGGAATTTATGGATTTCGTAATTCCATAAATGGAAAATGGTACATTGGTCAAAGCGTTAATATC
>Ga0208383_1000088_pt1 | contig 18585 bp, 26 predicted proteins | sample CryBogCBE10Sep07_FD_184588 | JGI IMG/M metagenome (GOLD analysis project Ga0208383, IMG submission 184588) | Freshwater microbial communities from Crystal Bog, Wisconsin, USA - CBE10Sep07 (SPAdes) | ecosystem: Environmental > Aquatic > Freshwater > Lake | place: Crystal Bog, Wisconsin, USA...
ACAAATCGGAGTGCCTTTTGAGGTATATGCTTTCAGGGATTGCGGCGCCGACAATCCATTCACATATATGAACCAGCAAAATGTGATTGGTGGTGGTGCCGTGGTTATGCGGAACTTCCTATCATCCCGTATGAATACACAGGAACTTAACTTCGCAATGTCTTTCCTTTGGTATGCTTCTGGTCGGAACTATCTCGGTTGCGACGGCCTCGGTGGTACGCCTCTCAACCTGGCCATTATGATTGCGCCAAAGATGGTTGAAGATTTCCGTGCTAAGAACAAACTGGAAATAGTCAATACTATCTTTATGACCGACGGTGGTTCTGACAGTGGTGAAGGTGTGAAGAATGAAACTCTTCCTACTACAGGTATGACCACTACGCAACGGTCTGCTAACCGCAAGTATTTCTATGTTGATCCAGTAACCCGCAAGACATATGACTATGAGCCTTGGGGTTGGATGGGTACGCAAAACAATACAAATGTCCTCCTGCGTATTCTAAAAGACCGCACCGGTTGCAACCTTGTTGGTTTCTATCTCTTTGAGCGGAACTTCAAAAGGTTCATGTCTGACTTTAACCTTTGGAGTTATACTGATAAGGATACAAAAACCAAAAAGTTCTGGCAGGACAATAAGTTCTATCCTGTTCAGAGTGCTGGCTATGATGAATACTATGTTATTGACTCAAATGCCATTGGCGATAATACTAACAAACTGGAAATTGACAATAGCGGTGATAAGAAAATGTCGCCAAAAAGAATGGCTGCGGCATTCTCCAAGTTTGCCATGAAAAAGACGGTAAACCGAGTTCTCCTCCGTCAGTTTGTTGACCGTATCGCAACACAGTCCAAGAAAGTTGCGTAAAATCAATGGTGTTTACATTCCAAAATAATGGTTGACACCTACCATTCCGTATGCTATAATCCATATATAATGAGAAATCTGAAAGGAATAGTTCTAATGGCTAAGAAGATTGACCGCACCGAGTTCCTCGATAAAATCCGTTTCGAGTTCGGTGCTATCCGTTCAATCACCCGTCCGCAAGTCCTCCAAATCTGCGAGAAATACGGACTCGACAAACCTAACTGGATACTGAATGACGTATCCCGCAAACTTGGTCGTGGTATCTATTCTCTTCCTGAACACGGTGCCGATGCTTCCTCACAGGTTGCTAAAAAAGTTGCCCCGACTCCTAAGGCACCGACTCCGAAAGCGGCACCTTCTCCTGCTGTTGCCGTTGCTATGGTGGCACCTTCGGTTGTTTCTACTAACGCCGAGGTTTCACTTGTTCCTGAAAAGGCACTCGGTTATGTTCCATTCGGTCATTTCACGGACGTCCGTGCTATCATCAAATCTAAAAAGTTCTATCCAACATATATCACCGGCCTTTCTGGCAACGGTAAAACTATGATGGTGGAACAAGTATGTGCCCAAGAAAAGCGAGAATGTGTCCGTGTCAACATTACAATTGAGACCGACGAAGACGACCTTATCGGTGGTTTCCGTCTTATCAACGGCGAGACCGTATGGCAAGACGGTCCTGTTATTACTGCTATGTCTCGCGGTGCCTTACTATTACTGGACGAAGTTGACCTCGGTTCCAACAAGCTTATGTGCCTCCAGCCAGTCCTCGAAGGTAAAGCAATCTATCTGAAAAAGACTAACCGTGTGGTTCATCCTGCCGCTGGTTTCAATATCGTGGCCACTGCCAATACCAAAGGTAAAGGTTCTGATGATGGCCGCTTTATCGGCACCAATGTTATGAATGAGGCGTTCCTTGAGCGTTTCAGCATTACAATGGAACAAGAATATCCTGCCGCTAAGGTTGAGACAAAAATCCTCAACAATGTTCTACAGGCTTCTGGTATCACCGCAACGGAGTTTGTTGACAAGTTGGTTACTTGGGCAGATGTTATCCGCAAGTCCTTCTTTGAAGGTGCTTTGTCTGAAATCATCTCAACCCGCCGTCTCGTCCATATCTGTGAGGCATACTCCATCTTTAATCAAAACAAGGTAAAGGCTATTGAGTTATGCCTTAACCGTTTTGATGTTGATACGAAAAATGCTTTCATGGAACTTTACAAGAAAGTTGATGAAACGGCTGAAGGTGCTGTTGGATCTGATGTCCAACCAGAAGGTGCCGTAGGTGCTAATGGTGCCGCTGGTCCTACTTTCTAAAATATAGCTTGACATAACACCAATACCCTGCTATAATATAAAAATCGTCGGTATTATAGCAAGGTATAAATGCGGAGGTCGTATAAAGGTATTACCCAGGTCCCCCCTGGAATCTGTGTTTCGATTACACAGTCTCCGCTCCAAAACGACGAAACTTAACTATGAAAAAGGAAATATATAATGGCTACACCACGTAAGACACAAATCGAAAAGATCGAAAACGTCCTCCTGAAGAACACGAAATCACCTGGTATCACAGCGGATTCCATTGCTAAGTTGGCCCGCGTTCCTCGTGAGAATGTTGGTAAGCGCGTTTCGGACCTTCGTGAGTTTTACAACATCTACACCAACTACCGCAATGTTGACGGTAAGCGCACAGCTTTCTATCGCCTTGCCCAGTAATACTTTCTAAAAGTATGCTATATAGGGATGTGGCACCTCGCCACGTCCCTTTTTGTTTATGGAGAACATTATGGAAATCAAGATTTCAACTGAAGAATTGCGATCAAAAAAACTTTTTGTAGCGACCCCCTGCTACGGAGGTCAATGCTTCGGTTTGTATGCTAAAGCCTGCCTCGACCTTCAAGCAACCTGTATTCAGTATGGCATGGAATGCCGTTTCTCATTTATCTTCAATGAGTCCCTTATTACTAGGGCACGAAACTACCTTGTTGATGAGTTCCTCCGTTCTGGTTGCACCCATCTATTGTTTATTGACTCCGATATTCAGTTTAACCCACAGGATGTTCTTGCTCTATTGGCATTGGATAAAGATATTATCGGCGGTCCATATCCAAAGAAGTCAATCAACTGGTCAAACATTGTCAATGCCGTAAAACGTAATGCTGATAATAAAGACTTTAATCCTGGTATGCTTGATGGTGTTACAGGCGACTTCGTATTCAATCCAGTTCCAGGTACCACATCATTCAAAGTGACCGAACCAGTTGAGGTTATGGAAATTGGTACAGGGTTTATGATGGTGAAACGTGAAGTATTTGAGAAGTATGCCGAAGAGTATCCACACCTTCACTATAAGCCAGACCACGTAGGTCAGGCCAACTTTGACGGCACACGATACATTCATGCTTACTTTGATACAGTTATTGATCCACAGTCACACCGTTATCTTTCTGAGGACTATATGTTCTGTCAAAACGCCCGCGCAATCGGTGTTAAGGTGTGGTTATGTCCTTGGATGAAGACAACACACGTTGGTACATATGGATTCCAAGGTGACCTTCCAGCAGTAGCAGCATTGAGCGGTAATCTGCGGTGATAATCGGCGTTGTCGGTTACATTGGTTCCGGCAAAGGCACAGTAGGTGACATTCTCGAAAGAGATTATGGTTACAAAAAGTTTGCCTTTGCCGATGCTCTAAAAGATGCTGTTGCCCAAATTTTTGTATGGCCACGGGGTCTTTTGGAAGGTGATAGTAACGCTTCACGGGCCTTCCGTGAACGTGTTGACCCTTGGTGGTCCAATAAACTTGGATACGAGGTTACACCTCGCCTCATTCTACAAAAAATGGGTAGTGAGGCGTGCCGAGACAATATCGCAGATAACATCTGGATTGCCGCATTAGAGAAACGTATTCACGGATATGAAGATGTGGTTGTGTCCGACGTTCGCTTTCCTAATGAAATCGATTTTATTCGGAGTGCCGGCGGTAAGATTATCCGCGTAAAACGAGGTGATGACCCATCTCCAGAAGAACTTTCCAAGATGCATATTTCCGAGACGGCATGGGCCTCGGCTGAGTTTGATGCTGTATTATGGAATGATAGTGACGTTGATGCCTTGAAACAAGGTCTAAGAAACGTCTTGACACACCTTGAGAATGGTAATAATGCTATATGATTTTATGAATTCTAAAACTATTGTTGACTATTCAATAGGAAATTATCGTTTTTTTAGTGACGATGGCATTAATTATAAATTAACAGAAAATAATAACCAATGGATGGAATATAATAATATAGAAAAAACATCTTATGAAGAAATGTATAATATGTATGATTTGGCATATGGTGATTGTGTCGTTTCAGGATACGGATTTGGTTTTTTAATACAGATGTTAATTTCAAAAGAAAGTGTGAACAGAATTAGAGTTTATGAAAAAAGTATTGAAGTCATAGAAATCAATAGAAGATTTGGTAAAATTCCTGAAAATGTGGAAATTATCAATGAACGAATAGAAAAAATGAAAGGAGTAGAATGTGATTGTCTATTAATGGATCACTGGGAATTAGAAGGTTTCTTATTTAAAAAAGAAAATATGAGAAATATAATATCAAAAAATAATCCTAAACTTGTTTGGTTTTGGACACACGAAATAGAATTTCTTAAATGGATTAATAATCAAAAAAATGACTTTACTACAAGATACGGTAATAATTATGATACCGAATTACATTTTGATATAATATACTCGCAATGGTTACAAGAATTATCAATACCAAGTATTCCATATATCTCAAAAGATAAAATGAAATTATATATTGACAACTATAGAAATAAGTTGTAGGATTATACATAAACTAATGAAAATAAGGAGTATATAATGAAACTAAGTGAAAATACCTTATCAGTTCTTAAGAACTTTGCCACAATTAATTCTGGTGTTGTTTTAAAGTCAGGTCAAACGCAAAAAACAATCTCACCTGAAAAGTCCATTCTTGTTGAGGCAAAATTGGATGATAACATTCCTTCTGAGTTTGGTATTTATGACTTAAACCAGTTCCTTGGTAATGTTACAACACTAAAGAATCCTGAACTTACTTTTAATTCTAATTCTGTAACTATGGATGATGGTGAATTATCTTTAAACTATTTCTCATGTTCAACTAATCTAATCATCTCACCTCCAGATAAAGAGTTAGTATTAAAGAATGTTGATTGTAAATTTGCTTTGTCAAACTCTGTTCTTCAAAAGTTGTTGAAAATTGCACAAATGAATAATCTTCCTAATCTAACTGTTATTGGTAAAAATGCTGAATTGCGTTTGAAAATCCATGAGAAGGCCAATGATACTTCTAATGAAGGTTCTGTTAAAATTGGCGAATATGCTGGCGAAGATTTCTCGGCCACATTTAAGACAGAGAACCTCAAGTTACTTCCCGATGATTATAATGTTGAATTGCAGAATGGTGCTTTTGCAATGTTCGTCAATGTTGCAGGTAACTTGAAATACTTTATTGCATTGGAAACAAAATAATGCCTAGCAAAATCTATGATATGTTATTGATGGCATTTACAGGTGCCACCATCGTGGCATTTGTTTATGTGATTGCTAACAATGTTGCTCTCCATGAACTGTATATCCAAAAATGTAAAGATGGTGGCGGTGTTGCCGTTGTAGCAGCAAATGGATATGTTTGTATTAACCCTAGTGCTATTATTGAGGTGGATTAAAATGAGTATGATTGGACATAACCAGCAGCAACGGTCGGTACAAGGCCTTACAGAGGAAGACCGCAAGGTCCTACGTAAGGCAGTTATGGAGATGAATGACTCTATGACCCGTGTTGGTGCTGAAAGAGAACTACAAAAAGAAACCACAAATGAGATTGCCGATAAACTCGGTATTGATAAGAAGTTGTTCCGCCGTATGTCACGAGCTTACTTCCGTGCCAACTTCAAAGAAGAGGTTCAAGAGAATACGGACTTTGAAGAGTTTTACACCACTGTTATGGAAAAGACGGCATCTTAATGAGTGAATACCTTCTCTGCGAAAAATACCGTCCTCATAAGGTTGAGGACACCATCCTGCCGTATCGTATCAAAAAGGTATTTCAGGATTATGTGAAAGAGGGTAACATACCCAACCTAATGCTAACTGGTCCTGCCGGTTGCGGCAAGACCACTATCGCCAAGGCAATGTGTGAAGAACTTAATCTCAACCATCTCTTTATCAATAGTTCTGATGAACGTGGTATTGATATGTTGAGAACCAAGATTAAAGGTTATGCCTCAACCATCTCTCTTACAGGTGGTCGTAAGGTTATCATCCTTGATGAGGCAGATTACCTCACACCAGAGGCGCAGGCAGGCCTGCGTGGAGCAATAGAGGAGTTTAGTGACAACTGCTCCTTTATCTTCACCTGTAACTTTAAGGCAAGGTTGATTGATGCTCTACATTCTCGTTGTGCCGTTGTTGACTTCTCACTCAAAGGTAATGAGAAGGCCAAGATGGCAATGGAGATGTTCAAAAGATTAAAAACAATATTAGTAACAGAGGGAATTGAATACGATGCCAACGTTTTGGGAAAGATTGTATCGCGGTATTTCCCAGATTACCGCCGAACTCTCAACGAGATACAACGTTATTCTTCTGGCGGAACTATTGATGCTGGTGTTCTTGCTCAAGTTGATAATGTAAGAAAACTGGAAGAACTTATTAAGGCACTAAAAGAAAAGGACTTTGGTGCTATGCGTAAATGGGTTGTTAATAACTCAGATGTTGACCCAGCAAAAATCTTCCGTGATGTATATGATGGTTTGTATGAATATCTGAAACCAGAGTCCATTCCTGCTGCGGTCATAACTCTTGCCAAGTACCAGTATCAAGCAGCATTTGTGGCAGACCAAGAGTTGAACCTCGTGGCCTGTCTAACTGAAATGATGGTAGAATGTGAGGTCAAATGAGTTTATTTCCTGATTTTGATGATGTCATCTGCATGTCGGATAATAAATTTGTCAATATGATATCTTCTGGTAAGGCCTTTGAAAAAGTTCTTGCTGACTATTTAACTAAAAAATATAGCAATGCTATAATTGAAGAACAAATTAAAGTTGGAAAGAAAATAGGAGTTAATAAAAACTATGTGGTCGATATTTTATTCAATAGAAAAATCCTTATATCGGCCAAATTCCAAGATACCGGTGGTACAGCGGAACAAAAAATACCACATGAAATTATTAACCTCCAACATTTATGTGAAAACTATGGATATGAAAAGGCATATATTGTCTATTCAGGACAAGGTTTTACCCTTATGGAATCTTATAAATCAACAGAAATGTCCAGATACATTACCGCACCAAACGTCAAAATCCTCTCATTTGAAGAATTTAAGGAAGAAACGATTGACAATTAGTTCACCACTAAAGTGGGTTGGTGGCAAACAAACTATTCTTTCCGGCATATTACCTAAAATAGGTAATCCAAATACTTTTGTTGAACCTTTTATAGGTTCGGCAACCGTATCTTTGAACGTTTGTGCCAACAAATATATAATGAATGATATGAACTATGACTTAATAAACTTATACAATCATCTTATATCAAATTCAAAAGGACTTATAGAATTATCATCTAAGAATTTTGAAAATATGAATAAAGATATGTTCTATGAGTTGAGAAATTCTTTTAATTCAGCATCATATAATAGTTTGGAAAGAGCCGCTTTGTTTCTTGTAATGAACAAATTTGCCTTTAATGGTGTTTGTCGTTATAATAAAAATGGTATATTCAATGTACCTTATGGTCAGTCATCAAAGAAAGGTTTTCCTTTAAAGGAAATTAGTTCTTTTGTTAATCATTTTTCCAGTAAAGAACATGTCCTTTTACATGGAGATTTTAACAATCCTATGTTATATCAAAATTTGACAGAGGGTGATGTGGTTTATTTTGACCCACCATATCTTCCAGCGGATGAGTTTGATAGCAACTTTACTGCCTATACAAAAGAAGATTTTTCTTCAGAGCAACATCGACAAATAGTTGAAATATGCAAATCTTTACGTGGTAAAGGTGTATTGTGTTTGGTTTCTAACCACAGTACCAAAAGAACTGAAGAACTTTATAATGATGCTGATGAACTAGTAATTATACCTAAAAAAAGGTTGATTTCCGCTAAAAAAGAGACTAGAATGATTATTAATGAGATACTAGCCGTTTATGGTGAACCAACATCAACAGGAAAATTATTCTAATGGCCGACTTATTCAAAGAAATTATTCCATCTATATTACAGACCAAAAAACTTATTTTAGAAGAGGAAAAAGATTATAATGGATTCATAATAAATAAGGCCTTATCTTTTCATTATGACTGCGTTTTGCAGGCCAATCAGATGAACGTATATCCAAATTTACCTAGTATGCTACAATACCAGTATTTACTAAATACCGTCCGTGGATATAAACGTCCGTTTAGACCATGGCAGAAACGTGAAACCATAGAAAAACTTGAGGCTGTTAAAGAATATTTTAACTACTCAAATGAGAAGGCTAAAGATGTTCTGGTTTTACTTAATGACGCCGATATAGAAGAAATAAAAAGAAAATTAAATAAAGGTGGAACAAATGACAGTAAACCTAGACGACTTCGTCGAGATAAAACTACCTGACCCACAATCTTTTCTAAAAGTGAAAGAGACGTTAACCCGTATTGGAGTGGCATCTAAGAAAGATAAGACATTGTATCAGTCTTGTCATATTTTACATAAGCAAGGTCGTTATTATCTAGTTCATTTTAAAGAAATGTTCATGTTGGATGGTAAACCTACCGATTTTTCCGAGGAAGACCTCGGTAGACGTAACACCATATCAAATTTATTGGCCGAATGGGGTCTTGTTGCCCTGGTTGATTCGAAGAAATCGCAAGAACCTCTTACACCTCTTAATAGGATTAAAATTATATCTTATTCGGAAAAACCTGAATGGAACTTGGTAGCCAAGTATTCTCTAGGTAAGAAAAGATATCCCGACCAAGAATAATGGCTAATACTATTATTCGTTTAAGTGATATATATGAGACCCGTGAGAGAAAAGAAAAAGAGTTGACTTATTATAGAGAACAGTTGGAAATACTCCGACAAAAGATGTTTTTTATACAAAAAGATATTGAGATAACCAATATCTGTATTCAGTTAATTGAAAATGAAAAGGTTTTGGATATTAAGAAACTTGTTGAAGAAAAGAGAGATATAGAATGACCCAATTGAAAATCTTTAGAACACATCCACTCGTTAAGTTGCCAGCAAAGCAAACCACACAGTCGGCATGTTTTGACTTATCCTTCCAGGGATATAATAACAATACCTATGATGGATATTCTCACTCGAATAAACCTTTTAAAAGGCCAATGAATAACCAGATTGTTATTCAACCCGGCGACCGTGTAGCAGTTCCAACTGGACTTATCTTTGATATACCAGAAGGTTACTCCGTGCGCCTCCACGCGCGCTCCGGTATGTCCTTGAAGCAAGGCCTTGTCCTTGCTAATGCTGAAGGTGTGGTAGATTCCGATTATGTGCAAGAGGTAATGGTACTGGTACATAACATTTCTCAAAATCAATTAGTAATCAAAAGCGGTGATCGTATCGCACAGGCTGAATTGGTTGAGGATGTAAAGTATTCTATCGTAGAATCCGCAGCACGACCAGGTGTCAAAACCAACCGCACAGGTGGTATGGGTTCAACTGGTGTAAAGTATGAAGGTTCAATTATCATTATTGATGTGCCAGATGATAAACTAGAATTGAAACCAAAAAAGGTTGGTAAGGTTAGCAAGTTGCCTTCTAAATTACCACCTAAGGCACCACCTAAGGTGCCAACGAAAAAGGCAGGAAGGACTAAGAAAATATAATGCCTGGTTGGACCCTTGATGGTATGATACGTATGTGTGGTGCCCTCAATAAATGTTTGTTGGCGGAACCTTTTAACATAAAAGTTAATAATAAAACACCTGCTCTCGAAGGTGATAAAGATACACATAATTTGTTAGGACAACTTATTAATGTTATACCTCATAATGTTATGGTTGGTGGTATACCTGCCATTCCCTCTATTGTGAGTATGGCTAATCCAGATGTTCTTGGTATCATACCTCACGTAAAAGGTTTTCCTATTCCTATTATGGGTTCCCAAAACGTTATTATAGGAATGGGTAGTTATGGTGCTGCTTTAGGTATAATGCAGCAATTAGTAGGTGGTGGTTTCGGTGCTTTGCAAATTGGTGAACTTGTTTCGGTTGCTGGACAAATACTTGGAACTGTTTCTAACTTTACACAGATAGGTGGAGGTGCCGCTGTGGCGCAATTTAGCGGATTGCAAGGTGGTGTATCACTATCACCAGGAACGGCAATATATGGCCAGACATCCGGTCATTATCTAATACCAGTTATATATGTTGATGGAAGGTCAAACACATATCCTGCTCTTGCTGACGTTACTAATGCGGTAGTGACCGATTCTGGTGACTATATAGTTTTACAGACATATGAAGATTATTATCCAGCAATTAATTTAACATCATCGGTGGTGACAACATGACAGTGGCCTTAGCAAACCTTACAGCAACATGGATTGACGTAGCAAATACCTACACAGCAATTGGAATGAACGTAGCAGCACCTTTTGGTGCCAGTTCGACATCCAGACTTTTAAATTTTAGTGTTAATGGAACATCCGAATTTAGCGTTGATGCTAACGGTAGAGTTTATATAACATCTATTCATTTTAATAATTTTTTAGTTTCTCAATTACCATCTGCTTCATCTGTTCCTCGAGGAACAATGTATTTTGTTGTGGATTCTTCTAATGATTTTTCCAACAATGTTACAGGTATTATTGTTGCTGGTGGAGGTGGTATGTCCGTTCCTGTATATTCTGATGGAACAAATTGGAGAATAGGTTGACAAACCCATAAAGTTTACTATATAATATATGTGAATGTTTCCAGGAGGATTCATTCACTTTTATTCTCGCTAACTATAGGAGAAACACATGACACACGAATATAATCACTTTGGTATTCCTACCGGACTCGCCAAGCAATTTATTGGTTTTGATACCATGCTTGAGAAACTCCGTGAAGCAAGTGAATACGCTCCAAAAATCCCATCATACCCTCCATACAATATCAAGAAGGTCGACGAAGAACATTTTGTTATCGAAATCGCCCTTGCTGGTTTTGGAAAACAGAACCTTGATATTGAATTGAAGGATGATGTCCTTACGGTTTCTGGCCGCTTAGAGAATGATGATAAAGACTACATTTTCAAAGGTATTGCTGACCGTGCTTTTACTCGCCAATTTACACTTGCCGACACGGTCGTTGTAAAGAACGCGGAGATGGCTAATGGACTACTTAAAATCTTTCTTGAGCGATTTATTCCCGAGGAGAAGAAGGCGAAGAAGATTGATATCCTGGATCCGTTCGGGGTCGGCGAGGCGACAAAGCAATTCCTCACTGAGGCAACGGCGTTTCAAAAGCAGCTTGCTGGAGAAAAGACAGGTAAGAAAGTAGCATAAATAAAATGAAATAAGGCAGGGGCCCCTGAAAAGGACCGGAACTGATAATCCGGCACCCTTCAAGTCTTTGTCCTCTAAGGGTGATGGGTGAACCGTCACCCTTTACTCATATGAGGTTATTATGAAACTTGTGATTACAGATGCCCCTAAGGGTCCTAAGACCGTAACGGTTGTTACGCCTACAATAGGTTCTCCAAAACTACAAGATGCTTTAGATAGTGTTGAAAAGCAAACCCATAAACACATCAAGCACCTAATTGTAGTTGATGGTAAAGAATATGCCAATGGTGTATTTGAACAGGTTGGACTTCCACCAAAAGATAAAGTAAAAGTTCTTGTTCTACCAGAGAACACAGGTAAAGTTGGTGACCAATCTTTCTACGGTCATCGTATCTATGCTGGCATTCCACATCTACTAAACTCCGATTACATTCTATTCTTGGATGAGGATAATTGGTATCAACCAGATCATGTTGAAACATTGGTCAATACTATTGAACAAAACAATTTAGATTTTGCTTATTCCCTACGGCAGATATATAATCCAGATAAAGAATATCTCTGTGATGATAACTGTGAAAGTTTAGGTAAGTGGCCGATATTTGCCTCACGCAATTCTCCTTATGGAGACCAGTTTCTAATAGACACATCATCATTTTGTTGGAAGAGAGAGTTTCTACAAAAGACATGTCACTACTGGCATGCCGGTTGGGGTGGAGACCGCCAGTATCTCTATGCTGTGAAAGACCATTCTAAGTATCATACTAATGGTAAGCACACCCTTTGCTATCGTCTAGATGGCAACCCCAACTCGGTAACTAAAGAGTTTTTTGATGCAGGTAATAAAATAAACAATCAATACTATGAAGGGAAATTTCCATGGCTAAAGATTTAATTATTGGTGTGGTTGATAACTATGATTGGGATAAAATCAAATACTGGGCTAATTCTATTAAGAAGTCCGGTTTTACAGGTCACAAGGCAGTTATTGCCTATAACATGGATGCTGCAACCGTTAATAAACTAACTGCCGAAGATTTTATGATTGTTGGATGCACAGCATTTGACCAGTATCGAGGTTTTGTATATAACATTGGTGACAACAATAGCATTATGGTTGATCGCTTTATGCATATTTACCAGATGTTAGAACAATTGGAACAACAAAATGGTATTGAACGTGTTATTGCTACAGATGTTCGTGATGTTGTATTTCAAAGTAATCCATCAGAGTGGTTAGACAATTACCTTTTGTCTTCACAAGATATGATTATTGGTTCGGAAAATATGAATTATGAGGATGAACCTTGGGGTTCTAATAACATGACACAAGCATTTGGTGAATTTTTCTCTGCACGTTTTGTTAAGAGAGAGATTAATTGTGCGGGTGTTGTTGGCGGCCGCCTGGATGCATTTAAAGATTTCTGCCTAAACATTTATCTAATGTGTCGTGGACTCAATCCTAAAACACCAGGAGGTGGTGGTCCAGATCAGGCAGCATTGAACATTCTATTGGCATGTGAAGCATATGCAAAGAGAACGGCATTTACAAATCCGGCAAATGGTTGGGTCGTTCATGCTGGCACATCTCTCCCTGCTATTCAAGCAGGTTCTGGTGGTATTGGTCAGGCATACAAAGCAAATCCATCTATGCAGTTAAGATTTGTAAATCGTATTGATTATTCGGTTCATAATGATGAAATTTATGCCAACGATAAGAAAGTAACTATTGTTCATCAATGGGATCGTGTACCAGAGTGGAAAACATTAGTTGAAAGAAAGTTTGGAGTATAACATGGCACTAGGCGAAGATGATTTTAAGACGATTGCGGAACTTGGTGATAAGTGGCCGTATGATTGGGTATCGGTAAAAGGTCTAGCACCTTATATCAAACGCCTTGGTGAAGAATTGGTTGGTGTTGAGATTGGTACTTGCCGTGCCGAGTCAACAGCATTTCTATTGGATAAATGTCCTAACATTATCAAACTATATACGATTGATCCATACAAAGCATATGAGGATTGGAATGGTGAAATCACACAAGATGTTTTGGATAAGTTTATGAAGGTTGCTAAAAAGAACCTGAAACAATATGGTGACCGTGTTCAGATTATTCGTGAAACTTCGGCCGATGCTTCTTCTAAAATTAAGACCATTACAGATAAAGCGGAATTTGATTTCATCTTTGTTGATGGTGATCATTCATACGATGCCACATTGGCGGACTGTGAAGCATATTATCCATTACTCAAGAAAGGTGGTTTCTTTTGTGGACATGATTACTCCTCTATTGAGTCAGTTAAACGTGCAGTAACAGATTTCCGTGAAAAGAATAAGATTACTGCACCTATTAATCTATCTACCAACTCAGCCTTCTTCTGGTACAAATAATGGGACGTAAACCTCTTCGCATTGGTTTTGCCGATACCTTTACAACGGCAATAAACTTCTTTATGGATGTTTTCAACAAGCATTATCATGTTATCCGTGATGATGTGAATCCAGAATATCTAATTTATGGTGAAGGAGAGTTTGGTCGATCCAATGAAAGATTTGATAAGACCAAAGTAAAGAAGATATTCTATACAGGTGAGAACGCAAGGCCTCCATATAATGATTGCTTTGCTGCCATGACCTTTGATCATGAGAATAGTTCTAGGCATTATCGTTTACCATTGTATATTATTGATATGCATGGTGCCATTCAGGAAGGATGGACGGATGATTTTCTACAGATCAAGAATGTAGTTCGTGATTATGAAAAGGATTATGATAACAGGGACTTCTGTTCTTTTGTTGTATCAAATCCTAGGCAGCATATGCGTAACGCCATGTTTGAGATGATGAGTGGATATAAAAAAGTTCATTCAGCCGGACCACATCTAAACAACATGAATGCCATTCTACCAAGGGACAAACTAAAGTATAAACTGGAGTTTCTTGATAACTACCGTTTCAACATTTGCTTTGAAAACGGTTCACATCCTGGATATGTTACAGAGAAAATACTAAATGCATTTCAAACCAAAACAATGCCTATCTATTGGGGATCGGAAACTGTCGGACGTGACTTCAATACAAAAGCTTTCATTAATGTCCATGATTTCCAAACATTAGATGGTGTAAAGAATTATGTAAAACATTTGGACTCTCCTGCTGGTAAACAAGAGTACCTAGATATAATAGAGAGACCAGTATTTAAGAATGATATTCCCAATGAGTTTACGGACTTACACAACCTTTATGAATGGTGGGATAACTTTGTTATGGAGGCATGATGAGATTATTGTTTGTGGTTCACCGTTATGCACCTTATCCTGGCGGTAGTGAGTATTATGTCCAGAATATGGCCGAAGAGATGCTTAAACGAGGCCATGAAGTGTTCGTTTTGGCACCTACAAACCAAGGTGATTATAATGATGTAAAAGTCCTTGATGACTTTTATGCATTAGGAGAAAAATGGGACCTTATCATCGTTCATGGTGGTGATGTTCAGGCACAGAATATCGTTCATCTAAATGCTGATAGAATACAATCTCCTGTCCTTTATCTAATCGTAAAACCAAGTGATAGTAAAATGTGTGTTAATGGACTAACACATCACCGTTTCCTTGGATACTCTACAAGTATGGATGTCCAACACCTTAGAAAACATAATGTGTTAGAGAGAGGTCGTCGTATTCGGCATGGTATTGAGGTACATCATTATATGAGATATAATCCAGAAAAGAAAAAGACCGTCTTTGTTTCTGCTGGTGGTTTCTATCCACATAAGGCAATGGGTCCTCTCGCCGAAGCATTTACTAAGGCTAAGATTCTTAATGCAGAACTCCATCTATATGGATATGGTGAGGAACACTTGATGCCTGCCGAGAATGATGTGGTTAAATGTTTCTTTGGTAAATCCAAAACGGATGTTTTATTTGAGATTTCCGGTGCTGATGCTTACATTATGAACTCTTATGAGGAAGGATTTGGACTTGTCCTTCTTGAGGCTATGATGAATAAGACACCTTGGTATGCGAGAGAGGTTGCGGGCGCTAAAGATATGTGCTATTATGGTACCACTTATAAAAATGAAACGGAGTTAATGGAACTTCTCCGTAATCATAAGAGAGATGATAAAAAGATTGATGATGCCTATAACTATGTCATGACAAACCATACCATCCAAGATACTTGTAATGACATAGAGGACGTTTTATTGGAGACAAAATAATGAAAGTAAGTGTAATCGGTGCAGGCGGGCACGTAGGGTTTCCATTTGCCTGTGTAGTGGCCGAAGCAGGTCATAATGTATATGGTATTGATATCAACCAAGATGCCGTTGATAAACTAAATGCTGGTATTGTACCTTATGAGGAAGAAGGTGGCGAAGATATTCTTAAAATCAATCTGAAGAAGGAGAGAATCCTTTTTACTACAGATTTTGATTTCATTTCTGATTCCGATGTAGTTGCTATTATGATTGGTACGCCAGTTGATGGAGAAGGTAATGCCCGTCTTGATGACCTTTTTAATTTTGTTGATGATACTCTTATTCCTCGGATAAAGAAAGGACAGTTAATTGTCCTTCGTTCTACTGTATCACCTGGTACGACAGAAGTTCTCCGTAAGCATATTGAAAAGAACCACGGATGGATAGAAGGTAAAGATTATCATCTTGTATTCTGTCCTGAACGAGTGGTACAAGGTCGTTCCATTATTGAGACAACAAAACTACCACAGATTGTCGGTGCTTTTAGTGAGGAGTCTTACTTACAGGCCGCATTATTCTTTAATAGTTTCATAAAGAATAAAGTTTTTCATCTTACACCAAAAGAGGCGGAACTTGGTAAGTTGATGACTAACATGTATCGTTATGTCACGTTTGCCTTTGCTAATGAAATGTGGATGATTGGAGAGAAACATGGTATCAACATCGACAAAGTTATTGACGCATGTAACTATGATTATCCTAGAATGGATGTGCCTCATCCAGGCCCTAATGTTGGAGGTCCTTGCCTCTTCAAGGACGGTCGTTTCTTGCTTAGTGACATTCCCTTTGGCGATCTTATTAACACTAGCTTTCTTATTAATGAAGGCATGCCAGATTATGTGTTCAATCGTATCAAAGATATCAATCCAAACATCGAGAAGGTTCTTATTCTAGGTGCTACCTTTAAGAAAGATTGTGATGATACTCGCAACAGTCTTTCATACAAAATGCGTAAGGTATGTAAAAAGCACGGCGTGGAATCTGATATGTGGGATCCATTTGTCAAAGCAGATACATGTATGATACCTCAAGAGGCTGATGCAGTTATTGTAATGACTCCACACACAGGTATGGATTCAGAATGGCCTCTAGATTGGTTTAGACAAGATTGTATTGTTGCCGACCTCTGGAAAATGTATCCAGAAAGTAAACTAAGTATGACGGGCATTTATAAAGTTGGAGATGTGAAATGAAAGTATTAGTGTGTGGTTCTGAAGGTTCGTTGATGCAGGCAGTTATTCCTAAACTGCTACGTGACAAACATGCTGTGTATGGTGTGGATAATCTTTGCCGTTATGGAGAACGTCTCGGTATTGCTGGTGAGGGTTATGAGTTCCGCAAAATCGACCTTACAGACCGTCCATCAGTAGATGCTCTTGTCAAATCAGTTCAACCAGACCTAATCATCCAGGCGGCCGCACGTATCTATGGTGTTGGTGGTTTTAATAAGTATTGTGCCGATATTCTCGGTGAAGACTTAGCATTACACAACAACGTCCTCAAGGCCGCAGTAGACCACGGCGTCTCCAAGGTTGTTTATACCTCATCCTCTATGGTCTATGAGAACTGCCAAGGTACCGTAAAAGAAGATGACATTGATACCGTAATTGCTCCTTACACCGAGTATGGGTTATCAAAGTATGTTGGTGAAAAGATGTCGATTGCTTTTAAAAAGCAATATGGTGTTGAATATACCATTTGGCGTCCATTCAATGTTCTAACTCCTTATGAGCGAACGGAAGGTCAGCAAGGTATTTCCCACGTATTTGCTGACTTTATGCATGAGATTATAGTCAAACGTTCCAATAATATTCCTATTCTTGGTGATGGTGAGCAGATCCGTTGCTTCACATGGATTGATGAGGTAGCAGAGGCTATTGCTACACATTCATTCTCTGCTAAGACAAACGGTCAGGCCTTTAATCTTGGCAACTATGAACCAATAAGCATGAAGGACTTAGCACGAAGAATCCGTGTTATCGCAACCACTGAGTTTGGATGTCAGTTTGATTATGCTATGACCTTTGACCATAAACCAGGATATCTCAATGATGTTCGTCATCGTGTGCCTGATGTTACAAAAGCAAAAGAACTTCTTGGTTGGGAAGCACAGATGAAGGTTGATGATAGTCTTCGTCTTTGTATTAGGGATGCTCTGAATGTCTAATCTTGTAATAGAACAATCGGTTATTATTGACATTGGCGCTGGCCCACATCCAAAACCTGATGCAACAGACCGTATGGATATGCACCAGTGGGCAGGTACAACAAAGGTGCACGACCTTCACCACTTTCCTTATCCATATGATAACGATTATGCTGATAAGATTTACCTTGGTGATGTTATAGAGCATTTGATACACTTTGCTGTACCAGAGGTTCTAAAAGAAATCCACCGTATTCTAAAGCCAGGTGGTAAGTTTGAGGTTACTTGTCCTGATGTTTTGTGGATTATGGAACGTATTGTTCATGATGACTGGAAAGAAAAGGCCAACGTTCCTTGGTTGAATACACACGAGGATCCTTGGGATAATGCCATGGACTACCTGTTTGGTGGTTGGCGTCATCCTGAAGAGTTTAAGATTCCTGGTATGGGACATATTAATGGTTTCTGTGAGAAGTCATTAGTCAATCTTCTACAAGAAGCAGGATTCACGGGTATTTACCGTGAAGATGATGAACGTAACCCAGAACCGGCACGGCGTGCAGTTCTAAAACTAATAGCAATTAAATGAATTTGGAACCTTATTATTTTCCTCAACAGGGAGTAATTAAATTTAATTTTACCGATGAAGAATTACAACCTATAAAAGATGAAATAAATTATATAAAAAATAATATGGCAAATTGTCTTCCCGCCAATAATATATTAATAGGACACTTAGA
>Ga0208383_1000089_pt1 | contig 18459 bp, 21 predicted proteins | sample CryBogCBE10Sep07_FD_184588 | JGI IMG/M metagenome (GOLD analysis project Ga0208383, IMG submission 184588) | Freshwater microbial communities from Crystal Bog, Wisconsin, USA - CBE10Sep07 (SPAdes) | ecosystem: Environmental > Aquatic > Freshwater > Lake | place: Crystal Bog, Wisconsin, USA...
ACCGCCATTGAAACAATCTTTCCCCTTATTTTTAAGGCTTCAGTTTGTTTACATATGGCGCAAACATTTGATTGTTCAGAAAGAGTTTTTTGATACCAGTCTAAACTGACTTTGTATTTTCTCTTTAAATCTTGATCAAAATAATAATCCGCATTTGCTTTGCGAGCATTTTTTGCCCATTGCCTTGCGTATTCTTTTTTGTTTCGATTTAAAGCTCTTCTTTCCTTCCAATAAAAGTTATCTACGCCCCAAGGCTTTGATGGATCAGGTCTATGCGCTCTTGAGTTTTCTGGTTTTTCTGGAATGTCTTTTACAAAATTCCAAAAATTATCCAACCAACTCTTTTGCGTATTCAGTCGATGGTATCTTCGCAATCCACACCACGTTTTAAAAGCGGAGTGTTTTTCTCGTTGACCCCAATCTACTGGTCGACTTTCATCAACATTGCCTCGCCTAAACAGTCTCATGTAGTGCTTTTGGCATACGCCTTTGGCAACTACAGGCTTATCACATCCATGAACATAACACTTTTCGGGCATTTTTAAATCTCCTAGGAGCTTTCACCCCTAGGAGTTTTACACATACCTGTGTGTTAGTCAACTTAAACGCCAGGCGTACCGTAAGCGCAACGAGGATCGGTGAAGCCGATGTCGTAACGTTCGGTCGCTTTGTAGCGCATCGTGTCGGTCTCAAAGTCGCCTTCCATCGTCTTTTCCAAACGACGGCGCATCAGGAGCTTGAAGCCCTCTGGAGCATCCGTCTGCACCCACCAAGCGGTGGACGAGGTCAAACGTGACAGGACAGCAGCGCCTTCATCCAACAGCCCAATGGATTTCACTGGGTTGATGTCGTTGTTGGCGTTGCCAGCGCGGAGAACGGACTTCAACAACACTTCCGCTTGGAAGATGTTGCCCGGCGCGACGATCAATTGGCGAGGAACCAATCGAATCTTCTTGCCGTTGTTGTCCACCGCCTGACGGACTTGGATCAGCATTTGCTCTAACGACGTTTGCGAAAGAACCGCAGCGGTCGCCAGTTGGTTGCTGAAAGTGCCGTTGACGATCGGGTGCGCGGTGTTGATCAAAGATACACCGTCGCCGCCCGGATAGGCGCTGTTGAAGGCCGTGTTAAGCACGTTCGCAGCTAACAATTCTTTGGTTTCAACCAAGGATTGCGCCAAGTGACGGGCATAAGTTTGACCAATGCGAATATGGTCGCCGTCTTCCACAAGCACTTTGGTCAGCGCGAACGCTAAACCATATACCTTGTACAGGTAACGCTTGAGGAACAACACACCACCCTGTTGATACGTTACAGGCGTACCGTCAGGCAATTGTGGCGCTGCGCCAAATCCGTAAAGGACAGGCTCTTCATGGTAATTACGAGGAATACCGTCCTCTTCACGGAACACGCGGCTCCATTCGTCCGCGCGTTGATCATAGACTCCATCGAAACATTCGTTGAGAATTGGCTCAACGATCGAACGGAAGTCTGTACTTCTCATCGGTGCTGCCATTTTAAATTACTCCTTAATTACACAACTGCGGTAAAGCTACCGAAGAATTGTGAGTAGGCACACACGACGCGCACGATTGTGTACGCATCGCCCCAAGCGTTATCAACATACGGAGCAAGGTCAACGACTCGCATTTGACCTTGTGATCCGTTAGCGACAGCGCTGCTGGCGTTCAACGTGCAGCTCGACAAACCAGTGGTCGAAGAACCATTGGCAATGTCTGAACTGAAGTTGTACTCGCCACCGATGGAAGATTGAGTCATCGAGCCATTCGCCTGAATTTCATAAACGATGTTGGAATCATTGTAGAAATAGGCGGTGCAAGTTCCCGCCGTGTAAGCGGTATTTGCTGGCCAGTAGTTAGAAACACGAGAGCGACCAGTCGTGTCAGTCCACTGGACACCCGCGAACGCACCAACCCAAGCGCTGCCAGCAGTGGCAGGTTGAATCGTTCCGTTCGTACCAGAGTTTCCAGCAACACCGTACGCAACAGGTTGCCCTTTATAAATGTTCGAGGAGAACCCCGAACTAATGCCGCCAGCAAGCGCCTGAGCGCGATCCAGACCAGAGGGGTGGAAAGCAGGGCGCAAGCCAAACGGAGCTGATACTGCACTCATCGTAACTCCTTATCCCGCGAATTGCGGGGTTCTGTTGGTTTGCTGTTCAATAGAACCGAAGCCTTCACCTTCAACTTGGAGTAACGGACGACCGTTGCTGTCTCGACCGCCTTGGAGATTTTCTACCTGAACCTTAATCTTTTCAGCTTCCTCTTGCGGACGCTCGTGGTGCTGATAAAGCATAATGTCCTGATATATTTCCATCGGCAATTTAAACAATAACATCTCATTGCATGAGATAAATCCAGTGTGTTCACCAGACTTAACTCGATAATCGTCATACCCGGGGTACTCGTCTGCTTTCACAGGTATGTAGCCCATACGCATACGCTTATCAATGCTGTCGTACGAATTCGTGGTGGAAAGCCAGCACAAGTGCCAACCATCCATCGGTGTTAACTTCGGCAATGCTGATTGTGTTAACTCCTCGCTCCACGCCCTGCGGCGTTCCTGCTTGGACATTAACTTTTCCTCCGCCGCTGCTCGGTTAGCTTCCCCGTTAGATCGGTCTTCGCGTCCTGCTGCGTTCAAAGATTTTTTGAGTCTTGATTCCATAATTTATTCCCCTTGGATTAACGTTTGTTGGCACGATCGAACGAAATAAATTGCTCGATCATCTTTTTCTTGCGGACTGGGTTTTCCCAAGCACCAGCTTCTTTCATCGCCTTTACCCGATCTGGGGAAAGGACAAACTGGTTGCGATTTACGCCCCCATAAGCTGCTGATGCTTCTCGTCCGCTACTAGCCACAACATTCCTCGGTCTTCTAACCTCAGTGGAATCATCGTCATCCTGATTGTATAACTCTGGCGCAGCACTTTGCAACCTTTTTGTTAACTCAACCCAATAACCTCGGTTTTTGGGATTGTAACCATCTGCGACCATCATTTCGTCAATCTTTTTGGCTACCTGACTGTATCGGTCAGAACCGTTTGGTTGATACCAAGGGTTCTTTTGCATCCATTCCGTGGCTAAACGCTGAATCGTAGGATCAGGCGCTTGTTGCTGCTGAGGTGGGTTGCGATACTCATGGTCGGCTCGCTGCTTCAAAATGTTGAGGTTGCGAATCTCTTCTTGGGCGTTCTGCCACAAGGTTTGCGCTTCAACCATGCCCTGCCCGTCTTGGGACTGGGTAGCCTCTGCCAACTTCATTTTGGCGTATTCGAGCCGAACACTCGCATCGTCAATGTTCTTCTCAATACGGGTGATGTCGGCAGCCTTGGTGTTCCGCTCCAACATGGACAAACGACGCTTGAATTCCTCATTCTCGCGCTGTAAAGCCATTAATCGAGCGTCTTTTTCCGCATTCGTCTTGCGGATTAAATCTTTTTTCGCCTTTCGTTTATTTCGTTTGGCGACCCGAAGCTCCTCATCATCAGCGTCAGAGGGTTCATCGTCTATTGAACCGCCTTCCGCAGCCTCTACAGGCTCCTTATCGTCATCTTGAGGGTCGTTTTCGGAATCAAAAGCTAAATTTTCGGGCAAATCGACCGTAGCCGAGCCGTCATTTGCTTCAGAAACCAAAAATTCCTCGTCCTTTTGCGAATTTTTGTCATTTTCTGACATTATTTGTACTCCCTAGTTTAAATAAATGCCTTGAATGACAACGGGTTGCTCGTCACCTTGGCAATTAACTCGTGGTCGTTGATGGTCATAAACAGTACAGGCTCATCGTCGCCCTCTGCCTTGACTTCCCAACGGTCACCGCCGTAGCGCGGAACGCGAACGTAGTCCCCTTTCTTAGCCCAAACGCCTTCGACCCACTCTTTCATGGTGTCTCGGTTCTTGAACGCTAGGGGGCCAATTTCCACGATCTTGCCGATCATGTTGTTCCACTTCTCAGCTTCCCTGTCTTCCTCAACGAGGATGATCCCGCCGTCCGTCTTTTTCTTGACTCGCAGCAGTTGAACAATGATCCGACCGCCGTAAGGGGTCATCCCACATTCAGCATCAGGGAAAGCCCACGCCAGTGCTTTTTCGTCTGGCTTGGATTTAACTAGAGCAAACTTCTCTATCTTCTTATCTTCCACATCGACTCCTTCGCACCATACTTTCAGGTGCATTCTTTAAGCGCTTTGCAGCGCAGCCACAAAATTGGAGGGTTTATTCTCCGTTTTTATCCTCGTCTAGTAAGTTTTCTATGATCTCGAGCGTTTGCTCTAAGCCCATATACACACCTACTAGCCGCTGATATGCGTTGAAATCTGGTGGATTCCCCGTGGCTAGGGATTCCTTGATTTCGGCTTGCTTGACCTTAATCCGATTGATTATGCGGCCAATCATTTGCTTTTCTTGCTAGGGGCTTGTGACAGACCGCCGCGAGGCTTGCTGCTGCCATGACCCTTTAAGCTAGTTCCGTTTAACTTTTCACCCATAGCAATACGCTTGCGTTGGGGGACGAATTCGCTACGTTGATCTGCATCGCTCTTAGACATTTGGATTTACTCCTTGGTTGGGTTGGTTTTGGGCAGCCAGTTGGGTTTGGTTATCCATCAGGTTCTGCCGTTCTTCGGACTGGTTGTCCGCGTTGTTCTGAATTGTCTTGTGGGTCAATTCAGCATTCTTAATGGCAATCTTGGTCTGATTGTCCATCTGATGTTTCTGCAATTCGACCTGCATACGCGCCTGATCGATCTGTACGTCTTGCTGATCCTTCTGCGTCTTGCGTTGGGTCTCGGCCATAGCCGTATCTTTGACCACCTGAGCGTCTGGGGGTAACGGTGGGGGCTGATTGCGCTGTTGAGCCATCTGCATGAGTTGCTGGAAGGCAGGGGCAAACTGGCTAAATACCTGCTGAGTATCCAACATAACGTGAGCGCCCGAGGTTGTGTATAGCTTATCAATCTCTGGGGTAAGGTTGGGGTCGTCATAGTTAGCGATGGGCTTGCCAACCGATTGCTCAACGTACCCATTAGCCCGATTGAGATACCACAGGGTCATGTGTTGCTTGAGGTGTTCGATTACGTTGTTAAGGTAATTCGGATCGGCAAACGGCGACTGCCCCAAGAACGGGTTCATCGAAAATTGCAGGTGATCCTGAATGTGAGCAATGTGATCCTGTTGGATGTAGGCATAGGCTGGTTGACCAATGATCATCGCCGCGTTTTCATCCGCAGAGGTGCGCTGCTCAGGGGATGGGGTGTCCTTCAGCAGTTCGTTGATATTCGGAATCTTCATCTGCTTCATAACCCGAGCCAAGACCGTGTTCATGTTGAACTGGTCTGGGTGCTTTTCAGCCAAAGCCAAGATAGCTTGGTTTTGAGCCATGCGCTGAGTTTCGGAGAAGATGTGCGGGTCGGAAACAGGAACGATGTCCGTGTTCTTGGCAAAGTCATCACGGCTAATATCCAAGTCCGTAATAACGTCAGCCTTCTTCATGTCATCGAAGTGCCAGCGGTTTAACCGACAGAGAATCTTCAATACCCGAGCCTGAGCCGAGTGCAGTCGCGCATGGATCGACGAGAATACCGCCGCGCCTTGCTCGATCAGCGCCTGAGTCGTTCCCACAGGGGCGTTCGAGGTGATGTCGGCAATCTTCTCTTCGCTAGTGGTCAGCACGCCCTTGGTGGCTTGATCTAACCATCCCAACAACTCAAACAAAACTTGGGACGGGGGATTAAACGGCATCGGCATGGCGATCTGTTTAATATCCTGAACGCCGGGAGCGCCCTCGATCTCCACCACTTGGGTGACATCGATCTGCTGGCTCTGACCGCTCATTTTCGCGCCCTTGAGCTTCAGCATCGTGGCGGCGTTATTGATGTGGGCAGAGTCAAGCAAAGCCCGTAGCGAGCCTGTGAGCGCGGCTGATAGCCCGCCAATTAAGTGCGGCAGACCGATCGCGTACGCTCCACGCCAAGGGATGAACTTGAACTCTACGATCCAGTCCAGCTTGGTCATCGTCTTGTCTTGCTCTTCCCAGTTGCGGTATAGACCCAAGACTTCCTGATCCAACTCATCAATCATCAGAATGTAAGGCGCGGACTTGCCCTTGGTCTTTTTGTCGTCTTCCAACTCAAGGTAAGTGTAGATGTGATAAACATTTCTCAGACCGTCCTTGTTGGTCTCGAACTGCTTACCCTCGACCTTGTTGTTGGCTTTCTGAACGCCAGACATCTCTAGGCTTTCGGTCGCCTTTACGATTCCGATGTCCCGATACATTCCCGATCGCACCCGTCGATCGAACTCGTACTGGGTAATCTCGTGAATCTCAGCCCCTCGAGAAGCGGTGTAGAAGTTGGTAGCCGCAAACGGAAGGATGATGCGATCGATCGGAACAAACTCCACGCAGGGGCGTTTCTTTTCCTCATCAAACCATAGCTTGAAGTATTGCGAGCCGCCCATTGGCAACTGAGTCAACAGGACTTCCTGCTCGTCACGGAACTCTTCGATCTGCTCGGTGATCTGCCAGTTAAGGTACTCAGCCTTGCGTGAGGCTGAATCCTGCTTCATATCGTCATTCTTGCCAAGAATCTTGGTCTTGACAGGCCCATCGGGTGGGAACATCTCTTTGATGGCGCGGGCGGCAAAGTCCACGCAGCCCTCAGCCATAGCAGGGTGGACAACCTTGGACGCGCCCATGAACGTAGCGCCGCCGGGAGCATCGTTTCCTAAACCCGTGCGTTTGATTCCTTCCTCGTACTGCTTGTCGCGGAGCGATCGGGCTTCCTTGTCCGACTCTAGCAGGTCAAGGTATCGGAACACCAACTGCGACAACTCTCCGCTGTCGATTGTGTCCGCAAGGTTGTCGTAGAACTCAGGATTAAATTCAGGGCCATCTTCCAACGTGATAATAGCCGAGCCGTCCTCTTGCTCCTCAGTCGGGAGGTCAGGCATATCGACAATGGCTGAACCATCGTCTTGCTCGTCTATTTGAATATCGTTCTCGTCCATTATGGTGTCCTGTTAATTTATTGGCATGATAAATGGCGCGGTTGGATCATATTGCTGGTTCAGTTGATTTAATTTACCAGTAATTTCCCAACCTTGAACCATGCTTCCTTGAGATTCTTGAGATGATTCCCATTTTTGCAATTCATCTTGAACTTTTTGTTGAGCGGCAGTTAAAGGAGGCGGTTGCGGAATTTTTCCTAAACCGCCCATACCAAGCATTCCTAACGAGGGCATTGTCGGAACTTGTTGGGGAGTTGACCCTGCCGAAGTGCAAACTGGCGTACCGCCTTGCTGAGGCGTTGCAAACGCTTGGGCGCAACCTAGGTATCCTTGGACGGGCTGAGTTTGAGTCGTTTGTTTAATAACTTGAGGCTGCAAGTATTGTTGGCGATTGGTTTGACCCATAAAAGGATTGGCTGAACCATACGGGTTCGGAGTCAAGTTATTGGTGGGGTTTAGTTGCCCCGTCATCCCGCTAGCCATGCCGCCTAAGCTAGTAACACCCGCACCGCCTTGACCTCCTGCGCTTCCGCAGTTGTTCATGGTGATGTTCAGGTCGAGCTTGCCCGAGCCAGATACGCCGCCACCGCCAGCTTTGTGGACAGGCTTGTGCATCATAAGGGCGTATTGCATACCGTCCTGAGAGACATCGCCGCCTTTCTTTCTGCCAGTCAATTTTTTAAGCATCTGTTGGTATTCGCCAACTTGATTAATGTACTGCTCATCAATTGGTTCGCGGAACCCCGACATCTTTGCCATGCCAAACGGCTGAACGTGACGGCGCTTGGCTTCTGGCATTAATTCGATTTGTCGTCGAGCTTCAGCCATAGAGCGAGGGAAAGCAATTTCAGGCGGCATCATCAATTCAGAATTGGCAGCCACCCTCGAAGGAATGTCATGGCTGTACGTTGGATGACCAGAGATTAACTGTTTCATCTCACGTTCAGGGTGCAATTCCATGATGGTTTTACCGCTTGCGCCTGTTTGTAAATTGCGAAGGTCGCCATTCGTTATGGCATAAATTACATCCTCAGCCGATGGCGTGTTCGCTGGCAAGTTTCGTTTAACCGACAAAATGTGGGCAATCTTTTTTCGAATCTCTGGATTCATTTGCGCTTGCAGCATTACGTCTTCAGGCTTCTCAAAGCCGGGGAAATCTTCAAAAGCAGCATACCCCATCAATGGTTTTCGCATCATGTTGTTTAAATTTCTAAGATGTTTTTTAGGAAACGTCTCAGGCTTTTGGTATGCAAGCAAAGTATCTAAATGGTGCATTGCATGGTAAAGAGAGTCAGGACTCATCTTGACGTACTGCCCATAAACTTTTGCTTCAGGGTTTTGTTCTTTGATGTCTTTGGCTCGATTTACAATAGAGGCCGCTGCGACTAAATCGCTTGCCCAACCCTCTGGGTGTCCATACTTGCCATAAGCATGACCTCCGAATTGCCCAACAGGTCGGCTAAGTGGGGTATCGCCAATTCCATGAATCTCTACAGCAGCCTGCGGGGATTCCGTTAACGACCCGCTAGACATGAGTCCACCAATACTAGGATCGCCGGGAATTCCAATTAAGTGGCTTCCCTTCATTGATTCGTAGTTGACTTCAGGATAAGACTTTTGAGGCGTAACCTCTCGAACGTCAACTGGCAAATTCTTTTCACGAGCCAATTGCCGTAAAGTCTTTTTGTTCGGATTGTCCTCTCCAGACATCTGTCGAGCCATCATCTCTGCTGCCATTTGCATGGTGTTTTTTGATATTGGCTTCGCAGGAGGATAAACAGGCTGCGGCTTATCTTTTAATTTGCCGCCGCCATTTAATCCCTGAACCTCACCGCCACTAGCCATCTGTGGGGGTTGCATAGCGCCCATAGCCCGACCTTGCGGGGTCATCTGAAGCATATTGCCCATCGGGGGCGGCGGTGCTTGTGGAGCGCCCATAGGTGCGCCTTGTGGTTGACCTTGTTGGGGTTGACCTTGTGGCGGCATACCTTGGGGCGCTTGTGGGGCTAATTGCTTGCCCGGCATCTGCCTGTTGGTGTCAATGCCGCCTTGGGGTAGCGGAGCATTGACTCTCGCGCCGCCAACTGGCGGGGATTGTCCGTCCTCGCCGTTGGGGTTGGCAAACATTTTGGGCTGCATACTCGGGGCTTCATTAACGCCGATGCGGGTTGCGTTGGGCATCAGCCGTTTGGTCTTGAGAAGTTCAGCCCGCATTTCATTGATTGATCTAGCCATAGGGGTTGCTAACCCTCCGTCTGCTTTGTGTATTAAACCGCCTCGTGCCGCAAGTAAATCGTTTTCATTAACTCTATGCGGATCAAAAGCCGCAAACCGTGACCTGATTACCGATGGATCGGGAAACATGTGTTGGGTTTGAATTCCACCTAAATCAGACATGTCGTTGATTTCAAGACGGTCATACCCATAGCGAGGCAATTGCTCTACCATGCGACGAGTCATAGGCATACCTGTGGCTTTTGCCATGTTCTCACGGAACCATCCACCTGAACTAGGATCATCTGGATTGAGGTCTGAGACTTTTAGTTTTTTACCTCTTGCCACAATCGGCAACACATTGGGCGCGGCATTACCTTCACGACGCTCACTTTCTGCATAGATGTTGGCAATCTCAGGGTCTTCTGTGGCATATGTTCCTGCGCCATAGCGTGGATTCCTTTCAAAAGCAGGGAACTCGCTGTTTGTTCCGTGATAAAGCTTTTCATCAAGGTTAAAGCCCAAAGCTCGCGCTCTGTCTTCTGCTGTATTATTCTCGTGCAAACCCAACATCTTAATGGCGTTCAGTCGGGCCATCTCATGGGCAGTTGCTAACCCTACGTCCGCTTTGTGAATTGTGCCTCCGTGGGCTTTGTTTTCTTCTGGGTAGTATCCCCACTCGTGAATTGAGTCGGCATTTGTCCATACATGCTTTGCAGGGACACTCATGCTGGCAATCTTGTAGTCGCCTTTGAGTGCGCTTTCACCATGTGCTTTTGCATACTCTTTGCTGATTGCAACCCAGTCACCCTTGCGGATCATGTGCTTAAGCGGCGCATCTTTTTTCAGCGCCTCTTCGTACACGCTGGTGGGTATGGCGCGATGAATGGCAACCATCTCGTGTGGCTTGCCTTTGACTCGCATCACCTTGTTGTATGCGTCATTGTCAAAATCCCATCCCGGGTTGGCATAGTAGCGGAAACCGTTGTGACCATAGAAGTCGGCAGGGTACATGCCATTAGTGACATCGTGCATGGGTGCGCCAAAATGTGGGCCGGGCGCGGTGTGACTGCCGCGATAGTCTTCATCACTGCCTCCCTCGCTCATATGGATTGTTCCGCCATCCCGATAGACTCCAAAGCCGTTCTCTAAGATGCTCTTTCGCATTGTAGGGGTAATCTCAATGGCGTGATAGCCATTGATGTTCTTGTCTGGGCTTTTCACCGAAGTTAGCTTGGCTTCTGGGTCATGCTCTCTCGCCAGAGCCAGAACACGTTTGGGCAGGATGTTGTCGTAATAGTCGATCATGCCCTTGCCACCAACAGAGAGGTCTTCGCCCTTAAGTTGGTGGAAAGAGTTTACAGGCTCGGTTGCCAATAGCTTTTGAGCCACTTCTTTTCCAACCAATCTCTCCAATTCTTGTGGATCGGAAATGCGGTTGAAAATTAACCTGCCCTTTTTCTTGCCAAAAAATTGTTGACGTTCTGGGTTGTAATGAATTTCATCAACGTGTTTTGATAGCAGGTATCGATCAGCATTCACTTGCCCCGGTGTCCATGCGAATGTGTCGTGACCGCCTTTAGCGGCTCGATATAAAGCAGTTTTCAAACCAAGGTCAGTCCATTTCTGAGTGCTGCCAATAAATGGCACATCATCCATTTTTTGATTTATATCTGAAATGCGGTGTCTAATTTCAGAAATTTTCTTTCGAATGCTATCGCTTGGGTCAGTAAATTTTAAGTATTCATTTGTCCAGAATTGACGCGCTTCTTGAGTTCTACTGCTGTCAATTCCTTTCAAAACCTGATTCTTTTTGTTATTGAGTTCGCGCCATGAACTTTCCAATTCATTATTTTGCGAATATAAGCCCTCTAACTCTTTCATATCTTCTGGGGATTGTATTCCCTTTTTGCGAGCGGTCTGACCCCAGTCGCTTTGGAGTTCATCTAGGAGAAAATGCAGCTTCAGAGCGCCATATTTCTTTTTAGCTTTGGCGTAATCGGCTTCGGTTGGACGAACAACGTGATAGGCTGAGTTTTCATCTTTTGCCTCCAGACTAATATTTCTTACCGCACTTATGTTGTTTTTGGGTTGTTTTAAAGACTCCATCAATTCATCTTTTGGCAATGTCCAATCAGTGAATACGCCCAAATCTTTAACTGCGTTTTGAGCGCCGTGATAGGTTGGAATACCTCCTGAGACAACAAATCCTGAATGATCGTGGGTGATGTTGTAATTTTTGGGATTATCCAAAGATTTGTGGACTGACAACCCATTCACGCCAGTAGACCAAGCGGGAACGCCTTCTCGGTCGCCTGTGTCTTGTCTGAAAATTGACAATGTTTTGTCTGGCTTTGGAATTTTTGGTTTTGTGGCTTTAACCGCTTTAAAATCGTTAAATTCTTTAGTTCTGTGGTGAACTACAGGGTTTGTGGTATCCCAATGCGACCTTTGTTGGAAAATAGGTCGATCGCCACCGAACGCCATAGGCGATGTCATGGCGTATACATTAGCGCGGTATCCCTCTCCACCCTTGGTTGTGAAATTGGCATTGTCAAATTTTTCAGCTTGGCTTTCATCGATTGTTAGCCTTGGGCGCTCTTGCTCAAAGTATTGAGCCAACTCATCTCGGTTGACCGTTGGATTGTTTGCGAAAGCATTTTGCACACCTGAATACTTGATCTCGTCTGGCTTAACGCCTTTCGCCTTGGCGATCATCGCCAGCATCTGTTGGGGCGTTCCCTTCTCTTGGGGGAGTTGACGCGCAACCTCGGCGGCTCGGCTGTACAGACCATGCTCGTCTAATTGTTTGGTGGGGCGCATGGCGTCTTGTGTGGGTTCTCCACCATTGGACATATGGATTGTGCCTCCTTTTGCCGCCAATAAATCATTCTCATGCGCTCTAGCTGGATCAAATGCCGCAAAGCGTGAACGAACATGCTTAGGATCAAAAACGGCAATGGTTGGATAATTGTCATTTGTTGACTCGCGTAATCGCATTGAGTCGTAGCCTTTGCTTTTCAAATAATTTACGACTGGATTGGTTTCATACATCATGTAATTGCCAGTCTTGTAAAGATCAATATTTTTTTCGGGTATGCCGTTTTTCTTAAAAAACTCCGACATAACATTCATGTCAGTTTCAGGATTAAATGTCTTGTTTGCTCTGACCTTCATTGGATACACGGTTGAATGAATTCTGTCAGGAGTTCCATATGTGCCAAACTCTTTTTCAGCTTCCGCTTTGCTTAATGCTCGTCTGCGGTCATACTCTTTATTAAACTCTTCGCCTTGCAGTCCTTCCAAGGCATTGTCGCAGCGCTCGTGTTTAAGTCTGATCTCTCGGTATTTGTCTTCAGCCAATTTGCGCTCAGATTTGGCTTCATCTCCGATGCGCTCATTATGCTTGCCCTTGCCGATCCATTTGTTGGCAAATTCTGCATGAGGCGTTACGAATGCCAAATTGTCATCGTAACCCGGTTGAAAACCACCACGGATGTCTTGTTTACTTCCATGAAACACATCAGTATTAATGCCCATAGCCTTAGCGCGATCTTCAGCCGTGTTGTGCTCATGTAGTCCAAGCATCTTGATGGCATTTAGCCTTGCTTGTTCGTCAGCATCAGCGTAAGGGGCTTTGCGCTTTTGATTAGCCAAAGCCTTTTTCATTTCTAATTGTTTGGTGGGGCGCATGGCGAGCGCATACTTCATCTTGTCTAATGAATCAGCCATGTCGTCCTCCCTGTGATTTGCACATATTAACCCCAACGGTCAGGGTTTGTCGAATTATCAATGATTACAAAGACCGCAACCGCCGCAATAGTGCCTAGTAGTGCCACTACAAACAACCAGATTAGAATCCACTCAGGCTGCATACGGATTGCCTCGAGCCTTTGCGTTAAAGATTTCAGCGTCCGTAATGTCCTCTTCCGTGATCTCTTCGCGGGGTTGGGCATCGATGCTGATCCATCCAGCGTCACGCAAGTATCTCAGCCCTTGACTAATACAGTCAACAAATTCATCGTGTACCGTCTCTGGGAATGAGCATATCTGGCTTACCATGCCCTCAGCCCAGTCTCGGACGTATCCCTTCCGCACCGATGACTCAGGAACCCAGACCCGACCCGCTTTGATGATGTTCGCCACGATCGACAGCCGCTGTATCTTGTCAGCCTTCCCCGGGTTGTACGCAATCACGGGTAGATGCGCCCGCTGTAAGTCCTGAATGAGAGAGATGCCCGCCGACTTATCTTCCACCAGAAGCAGGTCTACTAGCTTACGGCTCTTGCCCTCGCCGTAGACTGTTTCGTACTCGCTGATTACTTTAGGGCGCAGGTCAGGGTACTGTAAATGCTCCTGCCAGCAGTCCAGAATCATTACGCTCATGCCGCCGTCCAGAGGTTTGAATACGCCGAGGGTAATGCAGCCAGTGGGGTCGTTAACAGTCTTGTCCGAGGTCGCGCAGTCATACGATTGGATAATGAACTCGAGCTTGGGAAATGGTTTGTTTGGAGGCCATAGCCTGAACCATTCGCGGCGAACGATGCCGCCTTCCTCTGGGTCAATGATCTCCGCATGAATCTCTTGCCGACCTAATTTAGTCCCTTCGTACTGAAGGATTTGGTTCTGGAAGGATTGGGCAAGGTTCTTGATGTTCGAGTATGTCGATGCGCGGGTTATAACAACGTCCTTACCCTCGCGGTCAATCAGATCAAGAACAACGTCCTTTGGCTTCGGTGTGGTCGTGCAGATTAGCTTGGTTCGTTTGCCCAAGCGAATGCCGAACTGAATCATGTCCCACGACTCTTGCAAGTATTCCCACGCCGCTAATTCATCGAGCCAGCCGCCGTGGAATTGTGGGCCACGGAACCGCTCAGGCTCGCTCGCAGGAATGCCCTTGATCAGGCTGCCGTTAACCAACTTTAACTCGTGCAGGGCTTTGTTGTAGTCATCTATTAACTCAGGCGGGATAACGGATAGCAGACCCGAGTCGCCCTCAAAACAAGTTGCTTTAACGTCTCCCGAGGTCGGGGCTGATACCAGCCAGCGCGTGCTCGGTTCGCGCCACGCCCACTGCCCGATCGTCTCCGCTGCCGCACGGGTCTTCCCCGCGCCGCGCCCTGCCAACATAAGCCAGATGTTCCACCATTCCCCGTGAGGCTCAACTTGATGCTTATGGGCGCTTTCGAGCCACTTCCATTCCCACGCAAAAGCCAGCTTCTGAGATTCCGTTAATGAGTCCCATAACTGTCGAGTCTGCGGGTCTGAAATAATCTCTGCTGCTGCTGACATATCGCCCTGTTGTAAAAAAACTACTGAACGTTCAGTAATAAATTGATATTATATTAAATTGATATTATTCTTCTTGCTCCTGTTGTCGCTGCATTTTCATGTTTTCAAGCAGCTTGCCGAAGACCGTGTGATACAGGTCAACAGCCACTGGCTTATCAGGATCGCCGCTGACTTCCACCTTGTCACCGTAACGTTTAGGATTCCACTTGGCAAGCAACTTCAGCTTGATGTCCGCCTGAACCCTAACCCAAGCAACGTGACCAGCGTCCACGCGACCACGCCCTTTCTCGTCTACGATCATGGCGGGAGGAGTCTCTACAAGTCTATAAATTTCCTCCGCGATTGCATCTTGACCAATTTCGCGTGCGTGCGCGATGGCTCTATGGAGTTCGGGGTCTTTCGCCATCCACTCGTAAACAGTTTGCCAAGCGGGGAATCCCTCTTGCCTACATATCTGCCGTAATGGGATTCCGTCTGATAGCTGCTCGCACATACGTTTGGCTATCTCTGGGTTGTATATGGACTTTGCTCCATACAATTTGTTTGATCTTTGATCCCGACTCATCTGCTAAGTCTCCTCTGGACGCATACTCTCAGCGTGTTTGGGAGTGTATAGGTTTTTTCGGGCAAAAAAAAGGGCAGCCATAGGGAACTGCCCGAGGGGGTATGATTATTATATCACCGACAATCGTTTACTAAAACGTATTCTCTCGCGGCGAGGTTGAACTTTTGCCAGTACTTACTCGCTAAATCTATATCGTCCCCTGTCCATGCGTCACTTACTCTGTCGTTTGGACAAGTCAAAATCACGCGCAGGTTTCCGTCGGGCAATAACTTGCGCGTCACTTTTGCCCAAATGTATCTGCTCGAGCTTTTGTATTTAATCATTTGCGTTTTCATGTTCATCTCCTAAACCCACAACAGCGTGGTGTGTGTAATTTAACAAGCGGTTAAAGACTTGTCAAATCTTTAACCACAAGTAAATTGTTTTGTATTGTTATCTGCGCTCTTCCTCCTGACTGATCTGTGTAATCCTAGCTTCAGCCCATTTTTTGTAAGACTTGAGTTCGTTTACTTCAACCTTAAGACGAGCCACTTCCGACTTCAGGTAGTTGATCAGGCTATTCGCCCGCTCTAAATGAACCTCAAATTCGCCTCTGTCGTAACCGTCAGGGGCTTTTTTGGCTTTGGGGGCTGTCTTGATACCCGTGGGCGGCTTTCGCGTCGTGGCGGGGCTTATAGAGACTTTTTTAGTGCGTGCCATTACTCTACTCCTTTGATGCTATGCAACATTGCTAAATGATTCTTATCTATTACGTAGGGAGAGCCGCCCCGAACAATTGTGACCTCGTTCCTGCTAGACGGTTTAGGCCAACATATAACCAGTCCTTTATCGTCTTCCGCGTATAACGCTGGCAACCCTTCTTCATCGCCTCGAGTTTCGAGCAATTGTCGAATGATGTCGATTCCGACTTGCGGAACCTTCTCGTACCGCCCGCCGCGCCAGACCAGCACGACTAGTTCTGGCTTATTGGTCATGGGGCATCACCGTGCAGACATAGCCTGTGTCACTGATAACCGTTGTGTGCGTCAACGCAATGTCCCGAGCCGTCTGCTTCTGGCTGACCATGTACCCGATTCCAAATGAAAACAAGGCTACAAAAGTCACCACAACCACCGCAATTAAAAAACCGTCAGTCGCGTTTTTTATAGTCTCTGTTGAGACTGTCTTTGTCGAAGGCGCGTTCAATATCGTGTGCATTATCGTCTCCAAATAAAGCTAAAAGAAAAACAATCCCCGCGAAAATTAAGCAAATAAGCGTCAGGGCTTGCGACCAACTGAGGCGCTCTTGCCACCTCATAAAATCCAAAAAATACAATTGAACTTGGCTAAACACTTTTCCCCCTTAATTTGTTTTTTTCATTCAGCGAACCCTCCGAATTTCGACAGTCTTTTTTTCAGGCTTGGGTTCAGTTTGACCCTCTAGTTTACGCAGACCAGCCTCGCGGAACAGCGCCCACTTAGCCTGAATCTCTGGTTGTTCCGATGGCGGTATCCATCCAGCTTTACGCCAACGGACTGTAATGTCCGTTCCGATTGGCGTGTATATAAATTCGATGTCCATACTCAACTCCCAAAAAGGGGCGGTTGCCCGCCCCCATACTAGCCTAGATTTGGTGCTCAATGACCGCATTTGACTCCAGCAGAGGAGCGTGAATGGCGTTTTCGGCGGCCCCCTCAACTTCGTTCGAGAGCGCCTTGGCGCGTTGAACTAAATCGTTTTTTAATAAACCAAAAATTTGGCTAACTACCAACGCGGACAATTTGACCTCCTGCTTGCCGTTTATGCCTTGCAATTGAACAACGCCAGCAATTTCGTTCGCATAGTCCTCGTAATTGGCGCGTTTGCGGATCTCAACTTTTACAATTTCCATTATTGTCTCCTTAAATTAAACCACTTTTTAAACCATAAGCACGATCCTCTTGGATTACGCGCTCGCCTTCATCTTCTTCATAGAACTCATCGTCTGAGTCATACAACTCATCGTCAGCCAAATAAACACCTTCGTCTTCGTATTGATCTTCCATGATGTTCTCCTTGAAATAGGGCGGCGAACCGCCCCGTGTTAATTAAGCGGTTACTGAAACGCGAATGGTGGCACTGTGCTTGGCATATTTTGACAAAGTGTCTTGCGTAATGCCCAAATCAGCAATCATTTTTTTGTAGTCATATGTTGTCGATTGATACAAACTCACGTTAACGCCAAACGTATTTCCGCGATGCTTGCCTTCGCCATAAAAATTGGCGATCTTATCTTTGAGTTTCTTGGATTGTTCGGTGTAGAACTTGATTTTGCTATCGAGTTCAGCCAACTCATCGATCATCAAGGTTTCTGAAATTGGGAAGTTAACTACTGCGTTCATGTTCATCTCCTAAAACCGCAACATCGCGGTAGGAGTATTGTCTAACAACCAGTTAAAGATTGCAAGGGGTAAATGCAAATATTTTGTTATGCGTGGTTATCTTTGTCGCAATGCGGCAAAAACACGCCCAATTGTGATATTTAGGGCATCAAATTCGTTCATTTTCCGTAAAGTCCAAGCCCTTTTTTGCCCATGCCACCCCATGAAAGACCCCTGATGGCACTCTCGACACAGGGCGACTACGGTGTAATGCTCGTGCTGTTCGATGTGGTGGGCATCTGAAGGCGGTGGAGCGTCGCAGACGGAGCAGGGCAGCTCTTTGACCCGCCCAACCCACTCGCGTTCTTGCGCGTTGTATTTACCGTGCATTACAACTCCAATGCCAATTGATGCAGCCGATTGTCTTGTAGGGTTTTGTATTCAGGGTTCAATTCACAGCCCATGTATTTGCGACCAAGGTTTTGCGCAACTTGAGCAGTTGTTCCGCTTCCCATGAATGGGTCAAGAACAACACCGCCAACTGGTGCGCCAGCCATGATGCAAGGCTCAATCAAATCGGATGGAAATACGGCAAAGTGTGCGCCTTCGTATGGCTTAGTGGTTACAGTCCAAACGCTACGCTTGTTACGAGTTTCGTTAACAGTTACAAATGATTGCTGCCCGTTAGCTGCCGATTCCCCCTGCGTTCTTTTGCCCTCGTAACGAATGTTGCCTAAATCGCTACGTTTATCTGTTCCGTAATGAATGGATTGCTCGGAAATGGCTTCATGGTCGTAGTAATACTTCTGCGACTTGCTCAACAGAAAAATGTATTCGTGTGCTTTCGTGCATCGGTCTTGAACTGACTCTGGCATGGGGTTTGGTTTGTGCCAAATAATGTCTTGACGCAAATACCATCCATCAGCGCGTAGGGAAAACGCAAGCATCCACGGGATGCCAATCAAGTCTTTTGGCTTGCACCCTTCTGGAATTAGTCCGCTGCTGTGGGCGTGTTCCATGTGG
>Ga0208383_1000090_pt1 | contig 18287 bp, 26 predicted proteins | sample CryBogCBE10Sep07_FD_184588 | JGI IMG/M metagenome (GOLD analysis project Ga0208383, IMG submission 184588) | Freshwater microbial communities from Crystal Bog, Wisconsin, USA - CBE10Sep07 (SPAdes) | ecosystem: Environmental > Aquatic > Freshwater > Lake | place: Crystal Bog, Wisconsin, USA...
TCTCTAACCTGAACAAGATCCTTGGTCCTCGCAAGAACAAGACAAACGAGCTCCAGCAATCTGAAATCATCCAGATGCTGCAGTCTCTTCCTCAAGCTGGTGGACGTACTCCTGAGAGTATGTCTATGGCTGGAGCACCTCCCCCTGGCACGGTCCCACCTGGCGGTGGTGCTGCGCCTCCCCCACCTGGCGGTATGCCACCAGGTATGCCACCACCCCCAATGTAAACAGGAGTTAACATGGATTTATATAAACCAAGAGGCACGTCTCAACCCCGTAGACCTACTGACAACAACCAAAAGAATGGAGTAGTGGTTAACACTCCTCGTTATTCTCAGCTTGGTGGCTTGTCAGGAGCAGCTAAAGCAGCTTTCGGTGGAATGAAAGTTGAGAAGCCTGGTGACGGTAAGAAAGTAATCTAAAAAACAAGAGGGTAATGTTATGTCTTTAGAAAATATGTCTTTTGAAACGAGGGATGAACTGGCTGGACTCATGCAGCAACTTGCTGACACACCTGAGACCAGAAAGGACATCCTACGGTTGGCTAAGAAAGTTCGCCCAGGTCTTACAGTTCCAGAACTGGACATCGAGGAGAACACAAACTCAGCATTGCAGCAGATGAGAGCAGAAAATGAGGCTTTAAAAGCCAAATTTGCTCAAAGAGAAGCGCAAGAAAACCTCGAAAAGATCAGGCATAACATTGTCAAAAAGGGCTTAGTTTCTGAGAATGAGATCCCAGAAGTTGAGAAAGTCATGCTAGAAAAGCGTATTGCAGATCACGAGAGTGCTGCAGAACACTATAACTACATGAAACAGGCTGCAAAGCCTACTCCTAGTGGGTACAACCCGTCCGCAATCAGAGGTTTTAACCTCAATGCGTACTGGAAGAACCCACAAGGTGCTGCACGTCAAGAGGCAGCAAACGCATTAGCGGACTTGAGGAAACCCTCACGTCCAATCGGTTTGTAAGAGGGTGTAATTTGTAGGGCAGTAATGCCCATCTAAGGAGTCTATATGGCTATTGGTGGAGGAATTCTGCCCCAGACAGGTTCAAGTCAGTTTACTGAGTTGACTTATGTCACAAGACGGGCATTCATACCTAAACTCGTTGTACAACTGTACAACTCAACCCCGCTCATGGCAGCGTTGATTGCAAACAGTCAACAAGCTAGTGGTGGTGTTTCATCTGTAACTGTTCCCGTCCAGGGCGCACAGTTTGTAAATGCTCAATGGTCTGATTACTCTGGCTCTTTTGCCCAGCCATCAGTCCAGCAAGGTGCTTACAACGCTGAATACGATCTCAAGTTGATGATCTCCCCCGTGCCGTTCCTCGGTATGGAAGGTGTGGCTCAACAAGATGCAGCGATCATTCCATTGATCGAGGCTCGTATGAATGATGCAACCAACGTGATGATGGATGCAATGGCAACAGCCTTGTATAACAACACAACCAACAACCAACAGTTCATCGGTTTACCCGCAGCTGTGGATGATGGTACTGGCGGTGCAGCTTACCAAACGACTTACGGTAACATCAACCGTAGCACCTACTCATGGTGGCAGTCTAAGGTTTACAACGCTGGAAACGTAAACCCAACTCGTCAAAACATTCTCCAATACATCTCTGGTACTGTTAAACGTGGCGCAGAAATGCCATCTTTCGGTGTCTGTGGATTCGGTACTTGGACACTTTTGGCTCAAGACTTCGTAGGTCAAGAGCAATACGTTATCACCCCTGGCTCTGGCTTTGACGGTGACAACAATGGTCCTCAAGCAGCTTTCAGAGCATTGATGGTTGCTGGTGTACCAATTTATCCAGATCCATATTGCCCAGAAGGTACGGTCTACTTCCTCAACACTAACTACCTCTCGCTCTACATCCATGAGCAAGGTTCATTTGTGTTCACAGGATTTGAGTCCACATTACCAAACTGGCAAATTGGTTACGTAGGTGCTGTTCTTATGATTGCTGAGTTGGTGTCTGTCAAGCCCAAGTCAATGTCTAAGATCAACAACTATAACTACTTGTCCCTGTAAGGAGCTCAATAATGTCATTAGCATTAAACAAAATCATCCTTGCAAGCGCAACCGCAAACACACCTGGTGCGTATCTTCAGATTCAAACTCTGGCAGCTACAAACGTAGGAAACGTCATACCCGCTGGTATGTACATCATGTTTCCTACAGCCAACGTGACAATTAACGCAGTCAATGCTGTTAACGCAACCACAGGCAACGTGACATCACAAGCCTTGGTACTCGCTAACAACACAGGCGGTGTGATTTTCTCTGACGGTGTTAACGTGTTTGCCAATGCAACAACCAACACAACAGTCACATTCTTGACTATTGATGGCGGTCAGAACGTCTCTGGCACTTACAACAACGTCTAAGGAATAAACATGGCTAATCCAGATGCAGTAGCACAGCTATATTTAGATTCATTTGGTAATGGTCGCATTGGTTCCGCTCAAGCAGTATCTTTGTCTACCGTGGCTAACGCTACGGTGGCAATACCATTGCTCGTAGGCGGTCTCACAAATTCTGGAAACGTAGTAGGCTCTGGTGCGGTTATTGTCCGTAGAATTACGGTTAACAACCCATCTGGTAGCCTCTCATCTGCTAACGTGTCAATCACGACTAGCAACGATGGCAACACCAGCAACGCAGTTGTAGCAGTCACTAACCTGGCTAACTTGACCGCAGCTGGTAGATACCAGGATTTGACCATTGCATCTCCTTACTCAACAACAACCGCAATCACAGGAAACGTGACTTCTGCTTTGTACGTTAACGTCAGCGCAGCAAGTGGCAACACCAACGTAGCCAGTTTCAATGTCTACGGTGACGTTGTTCAGTTCTGATGAATGTATTTGTAACGAACCGTAGTGACACCGATCTGAGCATAGGCTTTGACGGTGTCATGTACAACTTTAAACGGGGTACAACGGTAGAAATTCCACAGGCTGGAGCAGTCCAGCTCTTTGGTTATGGTCTTCAAGACCGAGAACACATCCTAGTGCGACATGGTTGGATTCACTTCCATAGCGAACTAGAGCAAGGGTTAAAACGGCTAGATCAGTTTGAAATAACGACTGAAATGTCAGGAAAAAACAGCGTATTACCCTCCGCTGTAGTGGCAATTCCCTTGCGTTCTGAGAGGAACGTGGGGGGAAAGTCCTCACAGAAGCGGGTAGCATAACAATGGACCGTCAATGGCAACACTCAACGATTATCTTACTCAGGTCGAAAATCTGTTGCATGACTCCACCAATGTATTTTGGACTCCTCAACAGTTAACAACGTACATTAACGAGGCTAGAGAACGGACGGTCCGAGATACTGGGTGCTTACGCACCATTCAAACAACCAGCACTCCCATCTCTCCCACAGGAAATGTGGCTGCAACTTGGACACCAAACACGGTGGTGACCGCTGGTCAAGTTGTTTTCTCTAATATTTTTGTCTACCAGTACACGCAAGGCGGTACTTCTGGATCTTCAGCTCCAGCCTACCCTACTGGCAACAACATATTCCCCCCCACAACTCCCTTTGCAGACGGTACTGCCCAGCTCCAGTACATCTCAAACGCAGAGCAAATTGCATTTGCAGCACTACCGCAAGGTATTACCACCTATGATGTGGTCAACATCAATCTGTACTGGGGTAATTCTCGTATTCCTATGCGGTATCTGCCCTGGACTAACTTTACTGCCCAGCTGCGGTACTGGCAAAACTATGTTGGCAGACCTATTTGTTTCTCTGTCTACGGTCAACAAACCATTTATATTGCTCCTATCCCAGATCAGTCGTACTACATCGAGATTGACACCAACATTTTGCCCACAGCTCTAAGTTTGTCCGCTCCTACGGTCGTTGACTCTATCATTGACCCTTACAGCACCGCTGTTCAGTACTACGCAGCCTACAAAGCCAAGTTCTATGAGCAGTCTTATGGTGAGGCTGAGATCTTTAAACAAGAATACAACAAGCACATCTTGAATGTACTGAATAGTACGTTTACAAGAAGGATTCCTGACCCCTACAGTAGTGGAGGTTAAGGATGGCATCAGCAGAGCAAAAGAAAAGCTATGCGGTAATCAAGAACTTTAGGGGTATTGATACCAAAGCCAACCGTACAGCCATCGACAAAGATGAGTTCTACTGGTTGGAGAATGCTATGCCTGTCGGTCCAGGCAACTTGCGCATTACTCCTCAGTCCAATTACATCAACAACTCGTCTGGAAACGCAGTTGTTTTCTCCAACAACGTCACTTACCTGACCTCTTGCAATATTTCAGATGACTACATCGTTGCTGCAGAGGCTAACGGGGCTCTACAGTACTACGACATTACCTCTAACACGGTCGGAACTATCGTCACCGCTGGTAATTTGTCCTCATCTGGGGTGTCTGCAACCCAATATCAGAACACAGATCTATACATAGGTGACCCTAGCAAGGGTCTATTTGACTGGACAGGCAACGCTTTTGTGTCTGTCGGCTCTATTGGTGTTATTGCCATTACCAATCCAGGCGGGGGGTACACAACCGCACCAACTGTAACGATTAGCCCTCCAAACCAGGCGGGAGGAGATCAAGCTACAGCTGTTGCAACCATTACAACGGGTGTAGGCGGTGTTCAGAGCATCCAGGTGACCAATGGCGGGTCTAATTTCACCTCAGTTCCTACGGTCACTATAGGTGCGCCCCAGGTTGCTGGAGGCACACAAGCTACTGCTGCAGCCACAATCCAGGGTGGTAACGTGGTTGCAATCACTATGCAAGTTTCTGGATCTGGGTACTCTGCAATACCAAGCGTATCTATTACGGGTGGCGGTGGATCTGGTGCAACTGCTAATGCGGTGCTCTCCAGCGGTATTGTGAACAGCATCACGCTCACAAATGCTGGGTCTGGCTACACTTCTCAGCCTACAGTCACCCTCACAGGCGGTGGTGGCAACGTCACAGCAACTGCTATTGCGCAAGTCACAACCTTTGCAACTGGCACGATTGCCATTGAAGTGACCAACGGTGGCTCTGGATACGGTAACCAGGGCTCTTTCTACGTCACTTTGAGTGGTGGCGGGTACACAACACCAGCCAACGCAACCGCTATCGTGACGGGAAATGTGGTCTCCAAGATCATTATGAACAACCCTGGAGCTGGATATACCTCAGTTCCTACTCTGACCATCCCTAGCTACAACGGTGGTACTGGCGCAAATGCTACAGTCATCCTGAACACCAACTCTATTGTTGACGTAGCCTCTTTCTCAGGCAGATTATGGGTGGCTGCTGGTCGTAACGTCTATGCAAGCTCTGCGGTGAGCCCCACAGACTTCACATCGGTGTCTGCGGTGTCGTTCAACATGGTTGACTCTACGCTGCACAACAACATCCAGGCTATTATTTCAGCCAACAACTTCCTCTACATATTTGGTGAGGACAGTATTAACGTGTTCTCTAACCTCCAGGTGACTACATCTGGACAAACGGTGTTCACAAATACCAACGTCTCTGCATCTATCGGTACTAAGCGTATTTACGCTATATTTGCATACTTTAGAAGTATTTTGTTCATGAACGACTATGGTGTTTATGCCCTGGTCGGATCTACAACCACCAAGATCAGCGATCCATTAGACGGTATTTTCCCTTATATCGACTTCAGCAAGCCAATTACTGCTGGTCAGGCTCTGCTTAACAACATCCTTTGCGCTGTATTCAACTTCTACGTCAATGGCAGCTGCCCGTATGGATTTGGTGGAAATAGATACATCCAGGCGGTTTTCTTTGATAAAAAATGGTTCATTACCTACCAAGGAGCCATCCAATACGTCACTTCTGCACCTATTGGTGGCAAGGTTAACCTCTACGGGACTGTTGCAAATGCGTTATATCAGCTGTATTCCAACACAGGAACACCAGTTAGCAGTTATATACAGACCGCATTGCAAGATATGGGTGACCCTATCAGGACTAAGCAAGCGTTAAAATTCGGTATAGAGGCAACGCTTACAGCTGGTGGTCAATTTAATGCGACTGTCGATAGTGAAAATGGTGCTAGTCAAGTCTATTCATTGACAAACACCTCTGTCACTTGGTCTAATAACGTAGGGACAACGATACCGTGGATTAACAATTCATCTGCGGTCATTGGCTGGTTGCAAGAGGTTGGATATTATTTGTACAAGAGTGATGCAGCGCAGTATGGTAAGTACTTGGGACTTACTGTGACATCAAATAGTGCTGCATTTGTAGTAAACACGTTTGAGTTCGAACACGAGTTAAGAGTGAGGTTCTAATATGCCAGTAACTTATACATTTGGTAGCGCAACATCTGCTATTCCCCTGTCTCAATTAGACAGCAATTTTGCAACACCTATAACTATAGGAAACGTAGTAGCGCAACTTGGTAACGTGGTGTCTACGATTGGTAACGTAACACTTGCAAACCCAACTGTATCAACTAATTTAAATTTCTCATCAGGAACAAATGGTATTGTTTTTAACAATTCTGGAGCTACTACAAATAGTACGCTTAATGACTATGAGACAGGGACTTGGACACCATCTGCTGCTCCTGGTGCAGGATCAATAACTTATACTTCGGCAGCAACTTATTTTAAAGTTGGACGATTAGTTTATGTAAGTGGTTACATATCAATAAGTTCAGTTACTGGCGCATCTGGAACTTTACAAATATCAAATTTACCTTTTTCTAGTGGCATATCTGGTACTTATCAAAATCAAATTGGGGCTGCAAGAGATTCTCAAACAACTGGTGGTTTTTATGGTGCTTATACAGGACCAAGCGGATCAAATTTAATCAATATACAAACATTAACTGGTGGAGGACCAGTTTATTTGGCAAATTACACTTATTCTTTTAGTCTCTCATATTACGCATCATTCTAAGGAGTCACAATGACACTCGCATCAACATTAGTTATTGACAAAGTAGAAACCCTACAAAACGGTGTTTTACAAGTAAGACAAGCAGAAATCATCACCAAGGATGGTGTAGAAGTTGCTCGTGATTTTCACAGATGGATTAGAACTCCTGGTGACACCGCTGCTCAATCAGACCCAGCTCCAGTTCCCGCTATTGCTGCTGCGGTGTGGACTTCTGAAGTAGTTTCTGCATATCAAGCATTTTTAGCATCGCAGCCTAAATTGGGTGAATAAATGTCAGTATCAGCACCATTCTCTCCTTGCGGTAACACAGTAGTCATCTCTGCGACAACTACTGCGACAAGTCCTGTGCAAGTACCATCTAGCACACTAGGTGGCAACCAGTACAGGATCATCAACTCTGGGACTATTACCGTCATCCTTGGCTATGGTGCTAATAGTGCATTGGCTGCAGCTGGTGCTGCAACAATACCAACGACATCACAATCTAATTGCTTGCCATTATTGCCAGGTACAGACGAGATCATCACATTTGTTCCAAATGCGTATTTCTCTGCCAACGCAACAACTGGCACAGCAACTCTATACATAACACCTGGGGACGGGGACTGATATGCTAAAGACCGTAAGTAGTGCTGGAGGGGGTAGTTCTGGGTTTCCAATAACCTTGGGGAATACTGTTCTCACCGCTAGTAGCACGACTACGACTTTAGGAAACCTGACTCTTAACAACGTTATTATTAACGGAACTACTGAGAACAACGTATCTTTCAGTAACGTCAACGTACTCAGCGGTAATATTGCTAACGTAACTATCAGTAACGCTACTGTAGTCAACGCCAATATTACTTCTGTATCTGCAACTTTCCCTAATAGTTTTTTAGCCAACAGTACAGCAACACTCGGTAATGCAACCATAACACTTGGCAGCACTACTTCTACTGTCGGTAATTTGACACTTGGTAACGCAAACATAACGTCTGTTGCTGTAGCCTTTCCAAATAGTTTCCTGGCTAACAGCACAGTTGGTGTCGGTAATGCAACGATTGCACTAGGCGGTACAAGTGCTAACGTAGGCAACGTGACACTTGCTAACGTCACCATACAAAGTGGTACAGCATCACTTACAACGGTGGCATTGCCTTACAACGGTGCAAGCTCCAGTACTGGTCCTATAGCAGTTGGTGGCAATATGTCTGGTGGTCCAGACACAGGATTGCTTAGTACTATGATTGGTAATGCCAACAGTTATGTATACTTATTTGTGCAAAACACAAATACAGGAACTGGTGCGTATTCAACCTACACGCTTGGCACAGAAGACTACTCTGCCTACGCTAATTTTGGCATTAACAACAACAACTATAGCGGTGGTCCAGCTAGTTCTTTTGGTCTAGCAAAGGCATCTTACTGGTACTCTCATGGTGGTGATGCTGTATACGGTACTTATACCGCTAATGCTGCACACTTTATTGCAAACGGGGCATCGTCCACCTCGGATGCAATGACCATCAATAGCAACAACACAGTCAGCATCAATGCTATTGGCTCGTTGTTCCCTAACAGTTATCTGTCAAACAGCTCTGCAACGATTGGCAATACAGTTGTTGCACTTGGATCTACCGTGTCTAGCCTTGGTAACGTAACCCTGGCAAACGCAACCATAACTGGTGGATCTGTTAACGTAACCACACAAAACCACCTGGCTAACGTCTCTATTACCGCAACCTATGGCAATGCAAGTCTGCCATTGCAGCCACTAGGATTCATCAACTATGACCTTAACGGCACAGTCGTTAAGATTCCTTACTACGCTGTATAACATGGACCATGATAATCCTCACATTTCTGTATTAGATCTACTCATTATTTGGGTAGGTACAGTCGTGGGGAACATCACATTGTCAACGCTGGTGCTGTTGGCAACTCTGTTATATACCGTGCTCAAGATTTATTTGTTGATACGTGATAACTTCTGGAGAAAGAAAAAGTGAACCAAGATGATCTCTCTTATGTAAGATTCGGAGACGTAGAAGGTCTCGGAAGGTTTGCGTTCGAGAATTATCTGCAGCATCAACTCTTCTTTGAGACACTTAACAGGAAAGGATATGAGACCCCTTTCTATCCTATAGAAGAGATCAACCCACAAAACATAGATGACTTTCTCCTTGTGCACAACCAGATGCACGAGTCACTAGCAACCATTTTGAGCCTCAATAATCCTTTTCAGTTGCTCGATGCTGACTTCAATGTGGAGGATGACTTCTACGATTGGATAGGTGTGCACAGCGATATTCATCAACAAATAGCAACTTCTCTGGGATTACTCTGATGGCTAAGATGACAACACAAGAGATCATTGCAAAGAGCGTTGCTGGTAGTGGACAAGATCCAAAACAAGTCCATGCTCAGATGACTCAACGTGCCTTGAATGATCCTAAGTTCAGAATTATTCGATCTGGAAATACGCTTTTTTCTTACTACAACCAGGGAAATGGCAATGCACTTGTTGCTATGGACACGGCTGCAACACCTAGAGAGCTCATAAAAGATGTTGGTGAGTTTGCTAAAGCCATGAAAGTAGCTAAGTTCAAGCAAGGAAAATTCGAGATTGGAAACCCTCAGATTGAGAAAGTACTCAAGATGGCTGGTGTCAATTACAAGCTAATGCCTATGCCTAATGGTCAAATGGCTGGTGTAATGGAGTTCTAACATGACAAAATGGGTTCAATCAGAAGTCAATAAAGCGGGTGATGCAGGACAAAAGTTTGTCAATACCGCTGGTGATGTTGGTCAAGCCATTATTGACCATCCTATGCCCATTATTGAAAGCATTGCGCTGACTGCAGCTATTGGTCCACAAGGACTTTTACCCGCAAGTTATGCTCTTTCTGCCCCTGTTGCTGCTGCCACATCTGCTGCTGCGGTGACAGCTGCTAATGGTGGTGATGTTAAACAAATAGCAACTGCTGCTGCAACTGCTGGAGCTGGTGCAGAGGCTACTCAACTGGTAGCTCCTTATGCTGGTCCAGCTATTTCTGGCGCAGCTTCTGGTAGTATTAGCCCTGTAGCAAGTGCTGCTGGTGGAGCTGTGGGCGGTGCTGTTAAGGGTGCATTAACAGGACAAGATATTGGTAAAGAGGCTGGAATTGGTGCTGCAGTATCTGGATTGGCTGCAGCTGGGGCGCAAGGAGCTAGTGAGGCTTATGGTGCTATGACAACACCAACCCCGCAGTATGTGACAAACTATGCAGATCCTGGTGGTCCACCCATACAAACCAACATCCAGGGCAATTACAGTATTGCTCCGCAAAGTAATCCGTATTCTCCTGATGGATTTGGTCTAAAAGGTCAGCCAACAACGGGACTAGATGCCTCAACAATAGGTCAATCTACTGCATCAGAAACACCTGGTATCAAATTGAGTCCTTTGTCTAACCCTGTGTTTACTCCTGGAGGAGTGAACTATTCATTAGCTCCCTCTGGATCTGGTGAAGGCATACAAGGACAACCAGCAGATGCGTTGACTACTTCGCCCCAGACATTGTCACCAGCAGCTCAGAGTGCGTTGCAATCGGTGCTCGGTGCTGGTCTAAGTGCTATCGGTTCAAAGGGTGGTGGTGTCGGTGGCAGTTCTGCACCTACCAGCGCAACTGATCTGGCAACAACTGGCACGACATCTAGCCCAACATCTGGACCCGCTCCTGGTGGAGAAGTTGGAGATATAAGCACGGGCGGTGCTAAAAAGAATGTGTGGAATTTAGAATCACTACGGGAAGGACTAGGCATAACATGAGCGCAATTAAAAAGATGACAAGCATGGGTGGAGATATTCGCCAGATTGCCAAGCTATTGCAAGCCAAAGCTCCTCCTGGGCACAAACTTGCCTTTATTAGCGAAGAGGAAGCTGCACTATTAAAGAGTCGTGGGGGATCTGGACGTATCACTCCAGAGGGTATTCCCTCTTATGAGGAGACAGGCTTTTCTGCTGATCAGGTTGCCTCTGCACAAGCCTCTGATCAAGGCAATTTGCCACCAACTCCTAGCCAAGCTGCGCCTATTACGCAAAACATTGGTGAACAACAGATCACAACAGCTGGACCACCAACTGGTCAATCTGCTTTGCCTGGTGTATCTACATCTCAGCTCTATTCTGCTGCAGATGCCTCAGATGTTGCGCCTCAAACTGCTGGTTATCAGGCTTCAAACATACCTCAAGGCACACAAATTACTGGTGGCTACTATCAAGGCAACCCTGTAACAGCAATGCTGCCAACAGGAACTAGCCTCACACCGCAAGATATTTCCCAGATCTCAGTAGGGCAAACACCTACAGACTTTGAGGCTGCACAAGAAAAAGCAGAAAAACAAGCATTGGCAGATGCTGGAAAACCACCGCAAAAGCCTTTCACTCAAAGAGCTATTGATGCACTTACTGCGCCCCAGACCCTGGGAGCTCTGGGTATAGGTGGTATACAGACAGCTCTTGCTGCACAACAGATCAAGAGAGCTCAAGCACAAGGTCAGGAGGCAAAGGCACAACAACAAGCCTTGGCAGCTCCTTATCAGCAACAGGGCAATATTTTGCAAGCACAGGCTCTTAGAGGTGAGTTGTCTCCCGCTAACCAGCAAGTATTGCAAGCAGCACAAGCTCGTCTGGCTCAGACTGCCTCTGCTAGAGGTGGTGTCGGTGCAGCGCAAGACGTTAACCAAATTGCAAGTTTGCAGCAAAACTTGTTGCAGAATCAATTTAACCTTGGTCAGTCTATCCAGCAAGTTGGAGACAAGATCGCTATTGGAGCTATCAGCTCTGGTTTACAGGCAGATCAATACGTCAACACGCTTACTGCCAACTACACTACAAACATTGCCAGGACGTTGTTTGGTGTGGCTCCTACATTTGGTGGCGGTACTGGTACGCAAACTACGACACAAACAGGCACACCCGTAGCATAAGGAGGCATCATGCCAGAACAAACCGCAACAATACCTTATAAACCTACACAGCCTTTACCCAAAACATTGTTTGACCCTATGTTTGGTCTAGGCACGAGCACAGATGTTATTGCTCCAGCTCCAGTTGCGCCCAAGAAAGTCAATCTAGGACCGCAGCCAAAAGAAGATTTAGATGCGCAACTCGTGCAAGCTGCAGAGCAATCTGGTGAGTTGAAGTTGGCACAGGAAAAAGAAAAAGCATTTGGTGAGTCTGAATTAGCCAAGGCAGAGTCCGCTCTTGCTGCAGAGGAGGCTAGAAAGACTAGAGAAGATCCTTTCAGACTTGAGATGCAGAAAAAGATCAAGGAACGTGCAGACACCACTTTTGTGCCTACAAAAGAGAATGTGGCTGATCTTGGTGCGGTGTTTACGCTGACTAATTTGCTAGGTTTCCTCATTGGTGGCAAGTCAAAAGGCAACGCACAAGCCTCGATGTCAGCCATGAACGGCATCCTGGAAGGTCACCAAAAGGGTAGAGAAGACCAGGTTAAAAAGCAGAAAGAGACCTACGAGCAGAACATGAAGGCTCTGGACAGAACCATCGACAATCTGTCAAGAGAGTACCAGGATGCTATGTCCCTCTATGCCAAAGACCGCTCTGCTGGTCTGGCTGCAGCTCGTGATACCGTTGCTAGACACAATGCCCAGTTCATTAAAGATGCACAGGAAAAGTACGGTCTGGCTTATGCCTACGAGAAGATCCAGCAAGCAGTTAAGCTAAGAGATCAAAGGCAAGAGAAAGAGGAAAGATTACGTATACAAGAAGAGGAAAGAAAGTTTAGACACGCTATGTTGATAAACAAGGCAGCTGCTAGTGCGCCTAGTCCTAATCACGCAACAGAGTTGGAAGATGCTGCACAAGCTATTGCCAACTATGCAGAGGCTCCTCCTGGTTTACGAGACAAAGACAGATACAAGATATTGGCTAGAGTTCGACAGATCAATCCTCAATACAACGAGGGTGATTATGGAAACAGGACAAAATCTTTGAACCATTGGAATGATCCACAGTTTGCTGGTGGAAAACAGATTGGTTCTTATGTTACTGTGGCTAGTCACTTAGAAGCCATCGACAAACTGGCTGAAGCATTGAACAACAAGAATAGTGTTGCTACAAACGCAACAATTAACTATATTAAGACACAGCTCGGTCACCCACAAGTTACCAACTTCAACACAGCTAAAGAGGCGGTGTCTGCTGAGATTGTTAGAGCTATTGAAGGCGGTCCTGGTGGAGTTGCTGATCGTGAAGCAGCTAGAGATCTATTAAGTGCTGCCAACTCTCCTCAACAGCTGAAAGAGGCTATTGGCATTCTTAGAGAGTTGATCAAGCGCAGAATTGAAACCACTCAGCTGCAGTACGAGCAATCTACAGGAAGACAAGATTTTCAACAAAGATTCCCTGCTAATGTTCAAAGATATTTGGACATACACGGTACTTCTGCTGAGGCATTTGGTGGGACAGGCACTACTCCATCAGTAACACCAGAAAAGGTTATTGAGTTAAGAGGTCATGCTGACGAGGCATTAAAAAGTATTGATAAGTTAAATGTACCCGCTGAAGAAAAAGAAAGAAGAAAAGCAGCATTAAGGAATGCGTTTAAGCAGCAGACAGGACAGGAGTTCTAACATGGCTACTAACCCATTTGACGATATTGTCCAAGGAAAAAGTACAGCACCGACTGAGGCAAAGACTACTGAGAAATCTGAAAATCCGTTTGCACAGTTTGCTGCAGTAGATCCTATTCCTGGTGGACCTCAGTACAAAGAATTCATACAAGGCGCAACTTTTGGTCTTGGTGAAGAGGCTATGGGTAGAGCTAGATCCATGCTGCCTGGCGCACCAACTGCTGAACAAGCTATCAAAGCAGAACGTGAGCAGTTAAAACAATACGAGAAAGAGCATCCTTACAAAGCTGCTGGGTTGCAAATTGCTGGTGCTTTTGCTCCAGCTGCAGTCGAGGCTATATCATCCAGATCTACAGCTCCATTTGCTCAACCAATAGCAAAGGGGGCAAGATTAACAAGTGATATTGCTCTGTCTGCCTTAGAGAAATATGCTCCTGGCTTGATGGAAAGAATGCCAGAGTTTCTTAAAGCGGGTATCTCTGGTGCGGAGGCTGGAGCCAAATTTGGTTATGGATCATCTGAGGATGATGCTATTACTGATGCTATCGGGGGCGCAGTAATGGGAGGTAAGTTTGGTGCTGCCCTTGGCACAGCGTTTAGTGCTGCACGTCCTGTCGTGCGCAATCTATTTGGTGACTCAGAAAAAGATGCTATGAGGCGCATTTTGAATGCGTTAAATGCAGACGGTATATCTTTGCAAGAATTAGACCGTAGATTACAGGCTGCTGGTAAGCCAGGTCAGGTTACCCTCGCTGACGTTGGCGGTGAGAACTTGCAAGCTCTTATGCGGGTAGGAACTAACGTCCCTGGTAGAACTAGGCAAACTGCTACAGAGTTCTTGAATGCAAGACAGATAGACCAGTACAACCGCATCAATGAAGATGTTGAGAATTTGATGCTGAAGGGTAAGGGTAAAGATGTCTATACGCTGCAGAAAGACTTAAATACCATTAGAAAAGAGGCATCTGATCCTTTATACAAGAAGGCTAATGCAGTAGCAATAAATAACACTCCAGAGTTGGCTACTCTTTTAAAACGTATTCCCACCGAGGCTTTGTCAACTGGCAAGAGCATATACAAAATTGAGGGTGAGGCAATTCCAGATATACCAGGGAACATTGAGGAACTGGCAAAACAGGCAAAGCCTTTAGACTTCAAAGCTCTGGATCTGGTTAAAAGAGGTTTAGACGATCTTATTGATAAACACCAGCAAAATGGTGTTTATGACACAGTTGGTCGATCATTGATCAACTTAAAAAATGATTACCTTGCTTATCTAGACAAAGCCAATCCGTTGTACAAACAAGCAAGATCTGCCTGGGGAGGGGTCTCTGAGTCCAAAAGATTGCTGGACGAGGGAAAGAATTTTTTAAAGCTCAACCCATCTCAAGTTGCTGATGATTTCAGCAAGATGACCCAAAGTGAGAAAGAATATTTCAGACTGGGTGCAGCCGAAGCTATCAGAGATCTTATTGGTGGCAAGCAAGACATGGCTAACATGGCTCAGTCTCTTATTGGATCTGAGCGCAACAGGCAAAAGTTAAGAGCAATATTTCCCTCTGAGGAGGCTTTTAATAACTTTGAGCAGATGATGAAGGCTGAGTCTCAGATGTCTGCAGCCAGAGCATACTATTTGCCTAAGTCTGGATCTAAAACCGCTGGTATGGGTGTAGATGTGGCAGAGCACGGTGGATCTGCTGATCTAGGCTTGTTAAATGACATTATGAGCGGTAGATTTAATTTAGCAGCTCTAAAGTTAGCTCCTAGTGTTTACGGTGCTGCAACTGGCATGAAACCAGCCACGGCATCGGCATTAGAGAAAAGTCTGATGACTCCTGGCAAAACAGCAGAAAGTTTGGCAGAAAAGCTACAGGCAGCAAAATTAGCGGAGCAAAGGGTCAAACGAGCTCCATTGCTATTTACAAAGCCAATCGTAGCTCCAGCAGCGATAAGCACACCGCAAGAGCAATACAAATAGGAGGACTTATGCCACTCAAAAAAGGTTCTAGCAAGGAGGTTATCTCCACCAACATACGTAAGCTCACCAAAGAGGGTGGCAGACCTCGCAAGCAGATCATCGCTATTGCGCTGACCACAGCCAGGAAGTCTAAGAAAGGTGGCAAGCGGAAGGCTAAAAGATGAGTGATAAAAAGCCTAATCTTTCTGTTGGTAGAGGTGAAAAGCTATCAGTTTCCAAGGGTGGCGGTTTGACCGAGAAGGGTCGAAAGAAGTACAACCGTGCTACTGGAAGTAATTTAAAAAAGCCCCAGAAGTCTGGTCCGAGGCACAAGTCATTCTGTGCCAGGTCTAAGAGCTGGAAAGGTGAACGAGGTAAGGCTGCTAGACGTAGATGGGGGTGCAGATGAGCAAGAAAAAAGACAAGGGTATCAACCCAGAGCTGGAGGAGGCTATCTCCACCATGCTGAGAGAGGTGATGTTGGACTCAACTGCCTCAATTACCGATAAGACAAAAGTGCTAGACAGAGCTCTAAAACTAGAGGCTATCAAGCTAAAACTCTCCGATGATGAATGGGGAGCTGGTCTTATGGGGTTAGATGATGATGACGAGAAGTGATATGATGATTACTTTTCAACAGAGGGGTATACAAAATGGATTCAATAGCATTGATTCGCCTAGCGTTAGAGGTCATCTCAGACCGATTGATCACAATCTTAGCTCTCACGATGAGCTGCGGTCTGGCTTGTTACACGATGTGGGCGGGGGATTGGACAAGGGTATCCACCCTTGGTATATTCGTAGTGTTCAGTTATTTAGTAGTTACACAAAAGGAGCGCAATAATGCCAAGCAGCAACAGATCCAACCAGAACATTCCTAGTGCTGGTCGTGAAAACAGGAAGATGCAAGATGCTCCTGTGCAACGTCCACAGGCTTATAACCAGCAAATTGGCATGGCTGTGCGCCCACAGCTGCCCAGAGATGCTACAGGCGGTCAAACAAGATGGCAGCCAGGTGAGCTCCCTATGGGTGGCTTTAGAGCTGTAATCGACTTTTCTGGCACTCCTAGCTACAACACTAAGAAGTCACCTACATCTGGTGGTGGGGGCAAGGTGTACTGATGGCTAATAATATTGCGTTTCAGGCAATGGGCAACACAGTTGCTTGTGTGGCTACTGCAGCCAACACACAGTCATCTGTGACCACCATTACCGCAAGCACACCCTGTCAGCAATATTTGCTGACAAACCAGGACAACATTAACGTAGCGTTTGTGCAAATCACTACAAGTAGTGTATTTAACACAGCAATCCCTACCAACACCGTTAGTCAGCAATTAGTGCCAGTTTTACCTTTTGACCAAAAGGTGATTACTGGTGTGCAAGTAAGTAGCACGTCAAACGTCTATGCTCGTATCATTTCAGTTGGTACAACAACGGTTTACATCACTCCTGGTGAGGGGCTGTAAATAGACCCGTTTACGCTTGCAATGATGGCTTTCTCCGCTGTAAAAAGCGGAGTGGCTGCCTACAAAGAAATCAAGCAAACTGGCGGGGAAGTGGTCAAGATTGTGAACGAGCTGAGTGGTGCACTTGGCTCTTTTTTTGACCACCAGGAGCAAGCCAAGAAGGTAGACGAGGAGCTGAAAAAGAACCCTCCAAAGGGAAAATCCTTGCAAGCCATAGCTCTAGAGAATGTGCTGCGTAGAAAGCAGCTAGAACAGGCTGAGTACGATTTAAGACAGATGTTGGTGTATGAGTCACCACCAGAGCTCGGAGCGGTCTGGACAGAGTTTGAGGCAGAAAAGTCTAGGCTAGTGAAGGAACAGGCAGCTATAGACAAGGCGCAAAAAAAAAGGAAGTACTCGAATCATACGAAAGACGTATGCGACACGATCGGATCAAGATTGGGGTTGCAATATGTATCGCAGTATTTGTGGTGGCTTTCACCATCGGTGGCTTGATGTACCAGATCCATTTGTGGACTGAGGAACGCAAAAGAGAGGACCGCTGGTATATTGAGTTTCACAGAAAGTTCGAGCAAAATAGCAAAGAAGTAGAGTGCTACAACATTTTCAGAGAGACAGGGTATCTACCCAAATACTGTAAGGATTAGACATGAACTGGTTAGCTCAAATAGCCCCCACCATCGCAACCGCTCTAGGAGGTCCACTAGGCGGTATTGCTTATGAGGCAGTTTCCAAAGTCATGGGCATCTCCCAAGACGATGCCAAAAAGATGCTAGATGATGGCAAACTGACAGCTGATCAGATCGCATCTGTGCAGCAAGCTGAGATTGCTTTGAAAGCCAAAGCACAGGAGCTCGGACTAGACTTTGAGAAGTTAGCGGTAGAAGACCGAAATTCTGCTAGGAATATGCAGTCCAACACTCACAGCTATATTCCACCTTTCTTAGCCATTGGCATCACAGTTGGATTTTTTGGCATCTTGTACGCTTTGATGACGGACAAGGTCACCAAATCAGATGAGTTAATGATTATGCTGGGTAGCCTGTCCACAGCCTGGACGGGTGTTATTGCGTTCTATTTTGGATCATCTGCTGGTAGCCAGGCTAAAGATCAGCTCCTCCATCAATCACAACCTACGGTGACAAAATGATCAACTCTAGAGATTTAAATGAACTCCTCCCAGAAGTCAAAACCAAAGTCGAGCAGTTCATCTCCTTATGCAAGGATGCTGGAATTGAGCTCCTCGTTACGTCCACTTACAGAGACAATGAGAGCCAAGCTGCACTTTATGCTCAAGGACGAACAGCTCCAGGCAACATT
>Ga0208383_1000097_pt1 | contig 17433 bp, 20 predicted proteins | sample CryBogCBE10Sep07_FD_184588 | JGI IMG/M metagenome (GOLD analysis project Ga0208383, IMG submission 184588) | Freshwater microbial communities from Crystal Bog, Wisconsin, USA - CBE10Sep07 (SPAdes) | ecosystem: Environmental > Aquatic > Freshwater > Lake | place: Crystal Bog, Wisconsin, USA...
CGGGCAACACCACCCAATCAGGGAGTGAAACCGTCAGCGGAACGCTGGCGGTGTCAGGGGCGACGACACTTTCTACCACGACAACGAACGGAGTTCTCACCGCAAACAGCGGCGTTAGTGTTGTCAATAGTAACATTGCGATGAGCTCATCTCTTGCGGACATGTATGTTGGAATGAATAACACAGGATTAGGCGGTCAATATTACCAGGTAGGGTCGGGTAGTAATGGATCAGTAGGCGCAGGTGCAGGTGGGGCGGGTTCGTTTTACATCTACAATGCGGGATTGAGTAAAACACCGTTTCTCATTACAAACAGCGAAATAGTATCACCAGCACTTGGAACATACGGTCAGTTTCGGGCAATATCAGGGAACTATGGAGTATTTCTACGCAATGATGGATCTGATACATATCTACTTACTACTGTTTCTGGTAATCAGTATGGAACGTGGAGCTCGTTGCGTCCGTTTCATTTCAATAATACCACTGGATATACGACAATGGAAAATGGAGTATCCATAATGGGTGGATTAACGATAACTGGTACAACTTCAATGGCAGCTGCACAGAATACAAACAATTCAGCACAAGTTTATACTAGCAGTGGTGGAACTGTTACAGTAGCACAATGTATGATGAAACAGCTTTATTTTAGTAACAGTGTTGCATGGGGTGGAGGTGTCAATATTACTAGTGCTTTTTATAGATACAGCACTTCGTGCCCTATTCGTATTTCAGGCAAGTATTCGGGATATTGGACTTTCGGCTCAATGGGTCAAGTTTATCTTCGTTTTTATAGTCAATCAAATGGAACATATACATATCAATATTTAAATACATTTACGAATAATGCAAGTAATCACGTAACTGTTTCATTAGACCAAATATTTGATTCATCACTACTTCCCTATCTTGGTTGGTATGACGTGTTTTTTGCCTCCTCAAGTCAATTCGTAACTGATAGTAATGATCAATTAACATTGAATGTTCAATTTCTCCCTGTGGCTGGATTTTAATGATAAATAATTTCTACACTACTAATATAATGACTGATAATCAACCCTACCCTTTCCAAAAATACATAGACGAACAAAAACATTTAGATACGGATGAAACAAGACATTTAATAAAGCCGATTATTCATATTATTAATGAAGATTTTAAAGGACAAGAGCATTTATACTGCGATAAATCGCAATTAGATGAAAACGGAAATTTTAGACAACCTGAATTAGTAATTCAAGCAGAACAACGAGGTTTTAAAAACTTTACTGAAATGTTAGAAGCAGATAAGAAGGCAGCAGAAGAATTTACAACAAAACAAAATGATGCTATTCAAAAGCTGATTGACAAGCAGAACACAGTAGATCTGAAGCAGCAGCAGATTGACTCTCTCCAGGAGCAGGTCAAATGGCTCAAAGAAACACTCGCTAAATTAAATCCTTCCCCATAGTTATAAATGTCCGTATCTGCTCCTCCACCATTGCCACCGGTCATCAAACCCGTTGTAGATGTTGTTGCTGATGATGTTGCGATTGCTGTGAATGGCGATCCCGTTGAAGTCAAAGCGGGCGCTCCCTCTCTCATTCTTATCTCGAAAGATCTTGCTCCCGAAGATCTTGCAGTCTTCCAAGAGTTCGGCAAGGTGGCGATCTGGAAAGAAACCCAGGTCAACATCCCGTTCGCCACCCTCGCCCCATGCGACTACCGAGTCGTCGATGTTCGTCTGAAGTCTGCCCGCCTGTCCCTTGCGAAGGAGGATCTCTCGAAATACAATGTGGTTCATTACACCACCTGGCTCCAGAAAGCCGAGGACATCATCGGTCAGGTTCCAGGCAATGTCCTCACCAGCATTCCTGGTCGTTGTGTCAACAAGGATGACTTCGACGCTCAACTCTTGAACCCCAAGCTGGTATCACCATCTCTTCTGAAATCTTTTTTACGGCTATTAGTGGGATGCTTCACAAAGTGAAACGGTGGGTATCCAATTATGTTTATAGTCTGTTCAAGACATTTGTGATTACTTCTGCAATGGCTCCTTTTAATGTTTCCCCGATGGCAGTGGCTGCGGTCCTCGCCGTTCTCGGATAAATAATCTTTCCTGTAGGTATAGAACACGATGGGTGGCGCAGTGACTTCATTTGCGAAATTCGTAGCCAAATCAACAATTAGCGCTGCGGGCGCCATGGTTCCAGTGATTGGAGGACCTCTTGCCACATACGTAAATTCAAAATTTGCGAAGGGATCATACGACATCGGTACGCCCGGTGTTACGATCCCTGAGGATCGTAAAGTCAAAGAGATCAAGACTCCAGCACAGTTGGTCAGTCTGGTGAAGGAGTTCCCCAAGGAGGCTCAGAAGGCGGGTCTGACAGTGGAAATGATTAAAGAGGAAGTCAAAGAAGCCAAAGAACAAGCGAAGGCAGTAGGCGGTATGGTTCATATGGGGAAGAAGCATGAGGCGATGCTAATGCCCGTCAAGGACACCGCCACACCCGTTATTTCTAAGGCGGTTGGAGGTGCTGTTCCAAAAGTGAAGAAACCACGTTCAGAGGCACAGAAAGCAGCCATTGCTAAGCTTGTTGCGATGAACAAGAAGAAACGTGAAGAGAAGAAGTAATTCTACGAATAATATATTGTATTATCAGTAGATGGACAAGAACGTGACAAAAAAAGGATTACTTGCGTTAAAGGATTCTAAACCCGTCCCGATCACGGCACATAGTCATGAGATTATCATTCCTTGTGTCTATACGGAAACGGTAAAGAAGATGATGAAAGCGAAAGGGATTGAATTGCCTTTGACACCTGCGAAGTTGGCGGAATTGCGCAAGATTGCGAAGGCAACTCCTGGGCAATACAAACCCGATCCTGATGAGAAAGCGGGTGGCACATCACATGCGAAGGGAACGACCAATGTTACTGTCAATATCAAGAATGTGATTGCGCATCGACAAGGGGTGCGTCGCAAGCGAGGAGGACGAGGGGCGGCTCATTCAAAGATTATTACGAGCCGTGCCTCTGGATTGATTCCCCCACCTCCTCCCCTTCATCCTGCGATGGTGGTCAATCCCAATTACAACCTGATTCGTCCCTTTGTAGCAAATACTCCCATGGGATTTGAACCTCGTCCTACATTGACGATTGAGCAGGCAAAACAAGAACTCACGAAAGAGAATGCGTTAGAGAAGAGATTGATTTCGTATGATAAACTGAATGATAAAGTGGAGCGATTGGAACAACACAATAAGCGATTCTTTTCAGAGTATATGGTGGACGAAGATTCTTTTGCTAATTCATCAAGAGATAAAGTAGTTCATGAGAAATTGTCACCAAAAAGCGAAATCGTGATTGAGGATGTATCCGAACCATCTAAGCCATATGAATCAGCTGCAGAGCCTGCTGTGGTGATGCCGAAGGCAGAAAAAGTTCCCTCTAAAATGAATAAGGAAGAATTAAATGAGTTCATGGGAGAACTCAGTCAATTAGATTATTCACAGTTTCGTGATATTTTATGGTTTGGTAAGAGATACAATGATGTTAGTGTACCATCATCCTTAGTAGACCGTTATATTGCGATGGAAGGTATTCATCACTTTGGTAAAAAGAAGGATGATAAGATCCAAGCCATCTGGAAAAGATTCCATGGTTAATCCTCTTTATCTTCTTTCTTGACATAAAGCTTCTGTTGTGCGGTACTTTGCCCCATACCAGATGCCAGCTCTTGTAGCTTTTCAATCTCTGGACCTGCGATGTCGGTGATGTAGGCATGGCGTAGCATATTGACGCTCACATTCTTTTTAAAGATGGAATTGAGGATTTTAGAAACGCTGGCACTGGTCAGCTTTTTACCTGAGTAATCTGAGAACAGATATTCACCAGGGTTCTTCTTGATCCATTTATTGAGTAGCGCTTCAAGTGTTTTAGGGGTCTTGATTTGCTGATGACCATATACCTTTGCGGTCTTGTAGTCATTAAAGTGGAATGTCCCTTTTACATAGTAGTTGCTCTTATCCGCAACATAGTCCTTGGTCATCATCTCGGTGAAATCCTTTGCTCGGCGTGGCGGAATCAGGACATAGCATGCGAGGAGAACATACTTTTGAAGTTCCAGGAGGTTTTCACGGTCGGCTGTTTCTGCTTTGAGAACCCATGCGACCTTTTCTTTTAACTTCTCAAATGCCTTCAAGATGTCCGCCCATGACATCCAATTCTCCTTTTGGGTTTCGGTCATCTTATTCTCTTTCTCCCGTGAATTGTATTTCTGAGCATCGTCCATCATTTGTTTATGGAACATCTCGACGATGGCGGGTTTTTCATCTTTAGAGATACAGATGACAGCGGAGAGAATTGTCTTGCGAACATTAAACTTAATACCATTCAGATGAGCCAAGACCTTGACGTGATCGGCGAAGAGGAGCTTGTGGTTGAAGGGCGTTTCTCGTCCGAATACATCCTCATACAAGTTCTTGATGACGTTGCGGTACGTCTTGACACTACCGTCACTCAGATGTGGACGGCAATGTTTAATGAGGGTTTCCAAATCCTTCAGTTCGTTCTCTTTCATTCTGATTAGACAGATATAAAAAAATACGGATATGAATAATTCGTTTATTGAGCGTCTTGTTCCATACAGTGTGAGCATTTGATGTAGCAGATCGGAGGGACTGGCTTTTCTACCAATTCCTTTTCCAGTTGTGCGATGCGTGCCTGGAGTTCACCGATGGTCTTGCTTTGCTGTTCGTTCATTCGTACCAGAAGGTTTGTTTCTTGATCGAATGTCAAAGGAACATCTGGTATCTTTTCGTCATCTGAATCAACATCGGGAGCAACAGCAGTGCCGGTAGTTCCATTCATGCCAATTATATCAACGCCACGCTCGACGCCCGTTGCTCTTTGTTCTTCTATGATTGCCGGAGCAGATGACATCATTCTACTAAGTGGATTACCGAAGCGAGTACCAAATGACATTCTATTATATTGAGGTGTTAGAAAAGAATTCTACAGAAAACATACTTTTCTATAGCCGGAAAATCTAAAAAATAGAAATAATCAGACTTTTCTGTATCGGAAAGAGCCTAAATAAACAAATAAAAGCTTTTATTTGTTTTGTTTAGACTGTCCGGATATGTTTTTTAACTGTTATTTTAATAATCTTTACTATTTGTATATAGAAAAGTATGGATACAGCCACAAAACGACGCAGAATGTATCAGCGAACATATTACTTTAAGTATAAGTTTTTCTTACAGCAAAGACGATACTTTATAGAGGCTCACGAAAGAGCATTAGAACAACAAAGGTTAAAAGATGAAAGTATCGATCGCTTTACTTTATCTTTTGATTAATAGAATGATTCCAAGACGTGACACATTGATGCGTCGTGACCACAAACCATACGATACGGGTGCTGAAGATCTGAGTAGCGCCAGCGAAGCCATTCATAAAGTGATTGATTGGTGGACTGGTTCTGCTGTTCCACCACAAGTCGTTGCCTTTCTAAAAGCGCATGGACACGATAAGATTACATCCCTTACCGTTGGTCGTGCACCTATCAGTAAGACGCTGGACTTAGCGCTTGACCTTATGTCAGGTGGAAAGTATGGACAGGTCAAGAAGAAGTTGGGCTATGATACATTCTTTCATTTGTTCCTCGTGATTAACGGTAAGCATCGCATAGAGAAGAATGAACTCTTTAATATTATCCCTTACTCTAAAGCGGATGGTGAAGAGGATATGCCTGTCAGCATGGAGGGCAAAGACATCACCATTAGTGAATTTATGGAGAAAGGTTCTAAGGGCGATGAACAGAACTTCTATCGTCAATACAATGCTTTCGGTGCGAACTGTCAGGCGATGGTAATGAAACTGCTAACTCGCAACCATTTGATGACAGGGGAGATTGCCCATTTCGTCAAACAGAATGTAGAAGAGTATGCGAAAGAGAATGACTTGGTAGACAAAGCAAAAGCCATTACGGATATTGGCTCAGTCTTGAACCGCCTCCTTCAACTCGCTACTGGCGGGAAGCGACACTTTAGTGTCGGAGGAGTCGTCGGAAAGCGGAGCGGACTCCTCCGCTCGAAGCCCTGCCGTTAATACAATAGGCTCTTCTTCCAATGTCCCATTCCAGCACCTAATATAATGAAACCGATCGTCATTGCTGCTCGTTTTCAGACTATTAAAAATCGCAATCAGCTCATCCCGGCTCTTGTCACATGTGGGGTATTTCATAATTTCCTTGAGAGGGGTCTTCATCTATATACGGAAAAGATTATTTTTCTATGAATTATTTTTCTCCGATATTTATAGAGAATGTCAGACCTATCAAGCGATTCAAGCGATTCCGACCGGGATGACCAGGAGGTCATTGAAAAAGCCACTAAAGAGCTTACCCTTAATGAGGTAAATGACATGGTAAGGGAGTATGAGAAGATGGAGAAGCGGGAACGTAAGATACGATGTGACTCCTATAAGGCAAAAGAGCAAATCGCAGTCACTCCCGAGCAGCTGGCAAACATCACTCTTACTAAAAAACAAATGAGGCAGTTAGAGAATAAGGAGAAGAAGGAGCGTACTGAGAAACAAAAGGAGTCTGCTCGAAAGCTATTAGATCTGCGCAAGGATAAATCAAAGGAAGCCATTATCGTCAAGCCCCCTGTAAAGGTCGCCCGCCCTCGCCGAGCCAAGATAGTAGAAGAACCAGAGGAACCAGAAGAGGAGCCAGAGCCAGCACCAAAGACAAAATCATTTCAAGCACGGAAACCAGCATTGGATGTGGAGGATGATGTAGTGGATCAGAAGGTAGAGAAGCTCTCTAAATTGAACTCGGTTTTGGCGAGCAACCCCTTCTATGCCCAAGTCCTGGCATCCCGTGGCGTCAAATTTTAGACTTCCCCTTTATGCTTCTCTTCTGGAATAGCTGGAAGAGGATCCAGGACAGGCTCCTGTGCCCACCATTCCAGAAGACGTGGGGGTGACATGGTATAACGAGTATAGGGATAGAGATTGCGGGGATGGACTTCAATCGTCGTGATAGGCTGAGGCTTGGGAGGTTCGGGTTTAGAGAACCAGTATTTGAGCCAGGCAAGCATCTACTACCCCTCAGATAAAATGGCGTTTCGCTTTTGCGACTGCTTCCTTTAAACTCTCCTGGAGTGTCGGTTTGTTCCATAGCACCCACCACGACCAGAACCCTGCAGAATAAGGATCATTAATATGATCGTTCTTGTGTCGGACTTGGTAGAGTCGCTTACGCTCTGGGTCGTGATGGATAGTATAGTTCTGATGCTCGGAAGAACCAAAATCAATCCTAATCATGCGATTCATTCTTGGTACATAAATCGTATAACGCTTTCCCATCACTTTGGATGGATATAATGTCAAGGGTGTCATCTATTATAATATTAAATAAAATACTATAGTATATGCCATACAGTTTGTTTCATACCGGTCACGGATACAAAGTCCGTTCCATTCACGGCAGAGTTCTTTCCAAGAAGCCTCTTTCATTAGAGGAAGCCAAGAAGCAACGAACCGCTGTTCAATTGTCCGAGTTGAGATCAATGGGACGGATGCCACCCAGAAAATAAAAATCGGAGTCGCCTCCTTTTTTTATTTGTTTTATTGTTTCGGTTTTATTCTTATTTCGCATAGCACTTCATACAGATGGTTTCGCTCACGTCCTTGGTATGGAATCCCTTGTTATAGCAATCGCTCAGTTCCACATTGGTGTAGCATTTGTCGCAGAGAACGGTCGTGGATTCCTCCTCGTCATTGTCGCTGTCCTCTTCCTTAAGATGAAAGATGGCATCGACTATTTCTTCCACATTGGTTTCCTCAAAGATGGCGAGTCCAAGGAGTGCTCGGTTGAAGGATGATTCAGTGTACATCGTCAGGTTGTGGAGCATGGAGTGGCGCTGTGCCACTCGCATCAGATCAAGGAGTCCATAGGAAGCCAACGCTTCCGCAATCTTATCGTCGTCCTCATCAGGCTGGCAATTCGCCTCCTCCATTGCCAGCTCAAAGATGGAGTCCTCGATCATTCTGGAGATGGAGCGACTGTCACCAATCGCATCTGTGTATTGCTCAACCAGCGAGGCGTGGAATTGTTCGATCAGGTTCACAAAGTAGTCGTTCATGATTATCGTGTGCGGTCTTCCATATCAACTTTTTTTCCAATCAAATTTTATTTGGAGTTTTTAAAATAAATAATGAGCGTACTATATTTCCCCTGTGATAAGGACACTTTATATGTAATGTAATGTCCTTAATGCATTTTCAGAAATAGCCCGAAATAAATTTGACGAGAAATAAAATTGAAATGGAAGCCGCACACAAACAAAGCCGCACACGATGGAAGGATTTAACATGGAGGACTGGGAGGTGATTCACGAGATGGAAAGCCCAGAAGGAGTTCCCTACAAACAAATAGAATACAAATACTGTGAAGGACAAAAAGGAATGATTGGATGGTACTGGACACCTGAGAACATATGGTTCGAGGTATGGTACGATGGGTATTTTATAGAGGGAGGATTAACGCTGGATCAGGCGATGAACTATGACATGGAACAGTGCTTGGAATAAACTATAAAAAGAAAACTGAAAAAATAAATTTGACGGGGGCAACCCTGTCTTTTTATTATGATCCGATCACAGAATGCCATCAGAATACTATCTCGCAAATCGTGAAAGAATATTAGCACAACAAAGGGAGCTTTATGCTGATAGAAAAGCATATCATCAGAGAATACGAGAGCAATCATTGGCACTGCTCAGAGAGAAGCGAGCATCGATGAAGGCAGCTCGAGATGCCAAAAAAGCCGCCAAAATCCAAAGACCGGTCTAGTCCGGTCTTCTCCCAGCATACTTTTTACTACAATAAGCGACTCTTTCTGAAAGGTGGTAGTCGTAGCCATATTATAATAATGTAGAGCCTTTATTTATTTATTTTTTATTCCAAAAGTTCTATAGATTGAAAATTAATTTTAGGATAGATTTAGAAATGAGAAATTATTTAAATAGAGGCTCTACCTTGTTATAATATGAAAATGGATAGGGGGGTTCAGAATGAGTCGTTAAGGACGGCAAAAAATGAGTCGGCTCAGACCGGACTAGACCGGTCTTTGGATTTTGGGAGGTTCAGATCCTCCGGTGCGATGGAGCACATCCGACCGCCATCCAACTCTCCGGACTACGGTGCGTCGCAGAGCCTAAATAATTATCTCTCTAGAGGGTATAGAAGAATGGCATCCTACACCCTCAACGACCACGTCCGCAACTCCACCGCAATGACCGACTCTGATGACTCCAAATCTAACACATCTACTGTTTCATCAGCCCGTGTCGCCGAATCCTGCCCCTGCTGCCAGAAAGAGATTCAAGCACGCTTTTTGTTTAACCATCTGCGCAAACTGCATCCTGAGTATGTGAAGTCAATGTATGGGGTGTGGAAGGACGACCAGATGGACGAACTCATCAAGTACAACGCACCCTTCCCCATTGAGTGGGTGGAAAAGGACGACTTCGATGATGATGTGACAAAGACCCTGTGGGGTTGCCTGGGATGCAACAATACCTACACGACCCAGAACAATGCTGCAAAGCATTGCCTTGGAAAGTGTAAGAAAGACCACAATGCGCAGCTGCGTCGTATCAAGAAGGAAGAACAACAAGATAAGGCGAAGCGTGAAGAGAAGGTGAGCGCTGAGCGCAAGCGATGGATTAATCGCACTGCCCAGCAAGTATTTTTGTGCGTCCAGCAGGACTTGGCATACTTCGATAAGAAGTGGACGGAGGTCGGTGCAAAAGTATCACGCTACCTGTGTGCGCTCAAGCATGATAGTCCGCAAGACTACATCTTCTTTCCAGCGACTCACCCCACATACGAAGATGATAAGAAGAAGATGGAAGCATTGGAAATGAAGATCGATAAGGAGATGACAGCCTGGAAACGGAAGTATGAAGACATCCTCCCACTGCTGTGGGGAGCAACCGATCTGATTTCACACACAGCATATGAAGAACTGGAGAAGATGATTACGATTGGATACCCAGAATACAAGTTCTAATAATTCGTGATGATGGCTTCAGTCACTGTTTTAAAATTACCACCCATCGTGTATTTCGTCTGAATCGTTCCAATATGGAATCCTTTAAAGACACGGCGCACATTGGGTGAATCATTCATACTCACCATAAACTTACCTTTGATGCTATGAAGCAATCGTGCCATTGCATCCAAGTCAAAGGCATGATGCTTATAATGCCCGCTGGTAGACTCCTCATAGGGAGGGTCAAAGTAAAAGAATGTATTGCTACTATCAAATCGTCGCACTACATTTTTGTAATCCTGATTCAAGATAATCACACCTTTCAAGCGCCCCTCAAACTTTGTAAAATCCAGTTCAGGGTCAGATCGAGAGGGCGCATAATTCTTACCCATGCCTGAAAAGCTGATACGATTCATAACCAGATTGCGAATGCAACGACCCTTCAAGGTAGACGGCTTGGAATCACGGATATGCTCAAAATCTTGTTTGGTATAATGCTTGCGCAATGTCCCATCAATCTCTTCTCCGTACTGTTGTAATCCCTTGTGAACCTGATAGACAAAGGAATCAAGATCATTTATCACTTCTTTGGTGCTTGGCTCTTTCTCATAAAACAAAGCGCCAGACCCTACAAAGGGTTCAACATAGGTCATCTCTTCATATCCTTTAGGGAAACGAGAAACAAGGCGCTCTTTAAGGAGGTGCTTCCCTCCCATTCTTGTAATCGGACAACGCATTCTACTAAGCAGTAGAGAAAAAAATGGATTCTTTTCTCTCTCTATAGCAAATGACGGATCTCTCCAAGTTGTTCAAGGCACACGACCACGACGAGATCGACAAAACAGCACCGGTCCTCAAGGGCACCAAAGCAGCACAGATGATGATCGTTGGAAGCAAGAGATCTGGGAAGAGCAGCTTGATCCTAAGTCTTTTAAGTAGTCCCAAGCTCTACAAAGGATACTTCCATAACATCTATATGATCTCACCGAGTGTATCCGATGGGAAGATGATTCCACTAATCAGGGAATTGGAAGGACAGGGTAAATTCTATAAAGAACTGAATGAAGGGAACATTACAAAGATCTTAAATGAGATCAAAGCCGAACAGGATATGATCAAAGCCAAAGAGAAGAAGACCAAAAAGAAATTGCCTCCGATCTACAATTTATTGATCTTGGATGATGTCATGGCTGATCTGCCTCGATCATTTAAAAAGAATGTCATCACCAGCCTCTTTATGAATGCTCGTCACTATTCGCTCAGTACAATGATCGTTTCCCAAGTGTACAAAGGTGTCCCCGCACAAGTTCGGAAGCAGACAGATATTATTTATACGTTCCCAGTCGTCAAGAAGGAGAAAGAGGCGATGTGCGAAGATTGGGATGTACCACAAGAAGTCTTTGATGTAGCCTTTCAAGATGAGAGCGACCATCCTTTCCTCACTATCAATGTGGTGAGCAAAGCTCACCCCACATTCTTCCGCAAAATGACACGCATCGAGATGACAAGTGATTCAGATGAAGAATAATTATCTACGGACTAAATATAATGCTCTACCAGTTCCCTGTGTATTGGGATGACATCTCAGCCTACTCGGCATCTACTTCGCTCACCGAAATCACCATCACTCAAGACATCAACTTGTATGGAGGACCATATGCCTGTAAAGTGGTAGGCTTCACATGGGCGGACAACTTGGCGGCTGCGGTGGATGCCTCCAACTTCACCGTCATCAATCTCAAGTCTTCTAAGTTCGTCTTCCCCGCACAATCTCGTCAAAACCTGTTATTTATCAATCGCACGGAACATACCCAGCCGTGGATTGATGGTGAACTGGAATTTCGCATTGACGCCATTGCAGGAGATATTGATCTCACACTGACTGTTAAACAGTTCAATAGCAATCGCACGACAAACACTGGTGCGACCTGGTCGGCGTCTGGATTCATTGCGATGATCCTTACACTGGACATTCAGCCCCTGGAAGACAAGCGTATCTCCTTTGCGTCATAAGCAATATTCGTTTTATTTCACTTTAGAGCACATTGTGGTCTTAAGTTAAATAACATAAAAAAGTTCATAGGACGTTCTCCTTTAGCGTTTTACTTCCATGATACCATCGGATTGGAACGCCAGCAATGTATCATAAAGGCACATCACATTACAGATGTAGCCGTTGGAGTTAAGACCAGTGAGCTGGATGTTCAAGTTGCTCACGGGTGAGCCACCGAAGATTGTTGCTTCATCATCAAATGAAGTTGTGTCGAAACCAAGAGCAAAAAAGTTAAGCAGATAACCAGCGAAGGTGGAAACGGAAGGCATCACGACCGACGACTGGACGTTGTTGTGAAGAGCCTGCTTGAGCTGGATGAACTGCTGGACGGGGTTATCAAAGATGGACGAGTTCTTGACATTGCCATCCAAGAAGAGCTGAGCATTGACACCCGAACCCCATCCAGTAGAAGCATCTGAGAAGTCACGGACATACTGAATCTGCGTAGCAAGAGCATAGGCAGTGTTATTCATAATGCTCACATACGCTGAGCGGAGCGAACTGGCGTTTAGACCCAGGGTGTACGAGGAGAGAACGGTTTCGGGCACCTGGACGTTCAACCACGACTGGAGAGGCATGATGAAGGGGTGACCACCCTGAACCGCTGAGCGCTCCGCCTCAATGAGGCTATGGGGTACCTCAAGTACTTCGTAGCAGAGATAGGCGTTGCTGACAGTGAACTCCGAAGCACCAGTAGTCGCACCTGAAGTGATACCACGAGCAAGGGAAGAAATATCGAGTTGGAGTGTCATTGGGTTGCGACATAAATAGAGCGGAAAATCGATGGCGCTATTGTTAAAGCACGACAGTGGGAGAGGGAGGCAGACATCGATATAGGCATTGGGACCAGCGCCAAGCTGATCCCATGGACGAGCAATACCGAGAGTTGCCTGTGCCTCGTTTGTCAACCAGTTAGCATTGCTGTTGTGAGCAAGGAGCATATCCATAGTGCTGTTTACATAGTTCATCTGATCAACCACAGCAGACCCGGTACCGTATAAGGTCAGACGCTGAATCCATGAATAAGCGTTGGAAAGAGCTGGGATGAAAGCGCCACCCGTGGTTGTTCCATCCGACTTGACACCAGAAACAAGAGCACCTGGACCTTTAAAAGAAAGACCGTGTGCGGCATCAGCATAGGTGGGGACGGCAGCGCAAGTAGCAGTAATGCGGCAACGAATGTACATGGTTTCACGACCGATCGCACCGTTGGTCGGGGGTATCTGCCAGAGCAAAACACCGCCGGACGTTTGCGAGTTGGAAGAGGCAGTCGCCAACTGGAAGTGACGGTTGTTCGCTCGGATGGACTGAGCGGAGTTATTCGACTTCAGCGAGGAGGGGATCTCTTGAGTTTGGTATCCATGGACTTCTGAAACAGCGCCTGTAAAGTGAGCAGCGGATGACATTCTATACTCAGACGCCACAAAAAAAATACTCAACGCTTCACATAATTGGCGTAGTCAAGCTTCCGTAGTTCATCCAATGATCGGCGATGACCCGCTCCCATATCGTGCTCCTCAATCTGACCGCCGACAGCATAGTAGAGCATTGGCTTTTGGGCAGAGGAAGCCCATAGATCAGTGTTGATTCTCTTATCCAGCGACGAATTCGCAATCAAACTGGCAGTTCCCACGGCGTAATGACCCATCTCTACATATTTCTTATCGTAATCTCTACGGACTGGGCGATGGACTGGTAGTAGCATTTCTATTAGAGGACTCTATTTCTTTTTGCTTCTTTCGCTCTTTCGCATCGGCAATCTCTTTTTCCAACTTCACCTTCTCAGCAATGAGTTCTTCCAATACATTATCTCGCTCCTGAAGTAATTGTTTAGGGATGGCAACCGTAGGCATATCAATCTTATCTTGTCCTGCGTTGTTCGGTTTGATCTGGATTTCTTCAAAGGTAATTTGTAGTCCGTAAGGAAGCCCGCACAAATCCAGAAAGTAGGCTTCATTCAGATTGTCTGACCAGTAGAAGTTAAGTGATGCGATCTCAGAATTACTGAGCAACTGACGATGCTCGGAACGATAATAAATCCATGAGTTCGGAAGAGTCGGCACAGGCACTCTGGCAAGGATGTCTGCCTGGCTATAGGAAGATACCACTGCTTCAAAAGATGTACCAAACTTCAATGAATCCGAACGAAGAAAGATGGCATTCACTGGATTGACCAGGACTTTATTCGTAGAAGACAAGAAGACCGTATTAGAGAATGTCTGGTCTACCTGAGGGAACCCAAACATCAATGCCATGACATAGTTGGAGCTGAATTTTAGAGTGATGGTGGCGGTCGTTCCTGTAATCAAGAAGAGGCAATAGTTCGTATTGGCATTATAGGTCAAAGAGATAGCACTGGATGACCATCCGACCCGTTGAACCAAAATGGATTTATTAATGGCATTCAAGAAAGCGGTAATCGCATTCGTGATATTGTAGTTCCCTACGGCAATCGTAAGGGTACTATTAAATGTTCCGGTCGTATCAGTAAATGTAAAAGCAAGGGTATTATATACCGATGAGAGCTGGTTAAACGAATAAGGAACTTCCATGAATGGAATGGATACCAAGAAACGATTCGCTCGATTCGTTAATGTAATAGCCGGATTGATGTTGAACGTACAATTGTTGCTATTTCCACCAATCGTGGCTTGACGGCTGTTGAGGTAGAGATCGTAGCGTTTAACAATTTCCATATATCTAATAGATAGAAAGAAATGGCATCCGCAAACGGACTCATCAATAACAATTTAGTGGTGAATACCCTTGATGGACTTACTACTGTTTATACTAATGGTGGAGCCATTGACCCCACACTTTATGTGAAATATGCAGGGAATACAAGCAACACTGATTTGGGATACTATAATCTAACAACCCTTGGGACTCTCTCAGGTCAAGCCCTCAGCATCCCTAACTCTGCCACCAACAGTGAATCATTTACTACTTATACCATTTCTACAATGGGCAACATGAGTACCCTGGGTGGATTGGTGACAACCGAAACAACAAGTGGGAACTCCATGTACTTCACAGGTGGTGTCGTGGGAGCCAAGAACTTCCAGTTCTCCAGCCCTGGAACAGCCTATGCGGGCAAGGTCGTCTGCACGGATGGGAATAGCGTGATGAGTACCACCATCAACGCAGGACAGCTCTCCTTCATCACAGGACTCACGAGCCAGGCAGGAGGTGTGGGACAAACGAATACATGGACGGGATCAAACACGTTCAATACATTGACTAATATCGCATCACTTCGTATCACGTCCAGTATCACGAATGATGATTACTCTATCGCAGTGAATGGATCCAATGAGTTAGAGTTTATTGATCTCACCTCTCTCCAAAAAGTGAAAATCACAAGTGGAGGCGACGTGAATGCACAACGCCACGTCTATGCTGGAAACACAGTCTATTCAGTGGATTCACAATTAACAGGAACCCAATATCTCGCCTATGGAACAGGTCAGCAATGGGGAACAACCCTCAATGGAAGCGGCGAGTATGAAGTTCAAGACAATGCGGGCGCTATGCGTTTGCGAATGAGCAAGACCACAGGTCTAACAGTTTCCACAATGAATATCACACAAGTTCCATCAGCAACGCCTACGTATGCATTGGGCGTCAATGGAACAGGTGGTGTGGTTTCGTTTGCTGTTCCCACCGCAACGAATCTCCTTCCGCTCAATAACACCTGGACGGGTACCAACCAGTTCAATAATCGTGTCACACTGAACACTGCAACCGCCCAGGGCAGTCTAACGGTCTACAACACGACGGATTCCCTTCCAGGTGGTGGATCAGGATCTGCCTTAGCGGTCTATTCGGCGACTTCCACCGATAGTGCAGTCGTCTTCGGTTGTGCCTCCAATACCACATTCGCCATCCGTTCCTCTGGTTCCCTGGCGAATCCCACGCTTGCCCTTTACAGTCCCACCGTTCCCAATATGCTCACCTTGACGCAGAATGAGGCAACAATGACACATGGAGGCAACTCATTCTCCCTTGGCAATACTCGATTCCAAACGACAACCGTGGATTCAGGAGTAACATCGGCAAGTGTTCTTGCTGTTTCCCCTACCACAATTAGCAGTTCCTCTGGAACCTATACCGCCTTGGCGAATAGCACGACCATCGAGTGGCGTATGCGCATTCTGTCCAACTGGATCGGTGGAATCAACTACACCCTCACGATGGTCAATACCAACTGGTCAAATGTTAAGACACCCATCCAGATCACCGTTCAGAGTCCATTGGGAACCACCATCGGATCTACCTTCGCATCCCTTGGTGGAACTTCTCAAGTATCATTCACTTATCCACAGGGTGCGAACGGCAACATCTATATCTACATCTACTATGTCCCACTTGGAGCAACACCAACCTTTACCTGGACGACCCTTTCCGTGGTGGCGAATGTCTTGAGAAGCAACCTTTACAGCACAGGGAGCGCTCTTGCTCTCAATACAACCACTCCCTCTTTTGCTGGATTCGCTCTACAAAGCTCTACCGCACCCAATGGAGCAGGTAATGCGACAACCATTGAGAACTTCGTAGTAGGTGATGTTTCCGCAGCGACTGCCTATCCAAAGGGATATAGCATTGGGTTCAACGCTGGAAACTTGACGGCAACGATTGCATGTCAGCAGGCATCAAACGGGTCAGGAACGACATTTTATAATATCGCATCACAGGCGGCGTATCATTCGTGGAAGTCCCAACCAACTACTGCGAACTCAGTGGATATGGCATTGGATTATAACAGTGGAACTGGTGGTCTTCGTCTGAATAAGAACGGAACGACAAGAACCACAGGATATTTACTGGATGTAGCGGGCGTAATTAACGGTGATTATGTCCTTACTAGTGTAGGAGGTGATACAACAAGCAATGGGTATGTTTTTATACAACCTGGAAACGCAACAAACACAGGTTATATTGAGTTCAGAGCAGCAGGAACAACACGACGAGGCTATATAGGATATGCTGATACATCCCAATTATATATTCAGGGTGAAAATGGCTCGGGTCTTAGCTTCCAAACAAACGGCACCCAACGATTAGGCATCAATGGAACAACGGGACTCATTACGATGGCAGCTGCACAGAATACAACAAATTCAGCACAAGTTTATACTAGCAGTGGTGGAACTGTTACAGTAGCACAATGTATGATGAAACAGCTTTATTTTAGCAATAGTGTTGCATGGGGTGGAGGTGTCAATATTACTAGTGCTTTTTATAGATACAGCACTTCGTGCCCTATTCGTATTTCAGGCAAGTATTCGGGATATTGGACTTTCGGCTCAATGGGTCAAGTTTATC
>Ga0208383_1000099_pt1 | contig 17173 bp, 22 predicted proteins | sample CryBogCBE10Sep07_FD_184588 | JGI IMG/M metagenome (GOLD analysis project Ga0208383, IMG submission 184588) | Freshwater microbial communities from Crystal Bog, Wisconsin, USA - CBE10Sep07 (SPAdes) | ecosystem: Environmental > Aquatic > Freshwater > Lake | place: Crystal Bog, Wisconsin, USA...
CTCTTAACTATCTCATCTCGGGGGACTTCTTCAAAGGAGTCCCTTTGGGTAAGGTAACGGTGTTCGCTGGAGAATCAGGTGCAGGTAAATCATATATCTGCTCAGGTAATATCATCAAACACGCCCAAGAACAGGGTATTTTTACTATCTTGATCGACAGTGAAAACGCACTTGACGAGAAATGGTTGTTGGATCTGGGTGTGGATACTTCAGCAGAAAAACTGTTGAAACTCAACATGGCCATGATTGATGATGTGGCAAAAACCATCCATGAATTCATGAATGAATACAAGTCAATGCCGCTAGAAGACCGCCCAAAGGTTCTTTTTGTCATCGACTCGTTGGGCATGTTATTGACTCCGACTGACATCAATCAGTTCGAAGCAGGTGATTTGAAAGGTGACATGGGCCGTAAGCCCAAAGCACTCACAGCCTTGGTCCGTAACTGTGTCAACATGTTCGGTAGCTATAATGTCGGACTAGTCTGTACCAATCATACCTATGCGTCACAGGATATGTTTGATCCGGATGACAAGATCTCAGGTGGACAAGGATTCGTCTATGCGTCAAGTATTGTGGTTGCTATGAAAAAACTCAAACTCAAAGAGGATGAGGATGGCAACAAGGTATCAGACGTGTTGGGCATACGTTCAGCCTGTAAGATCATGAAGACTCGATACGCTAAACCCTTCGAAACTGTGCAGGTCAAGATTCCCTATTCCACAGGTATGTCTCCAACCAGTGGATTGGTTGACATGTTCGAGAAAATGGGTGTATTATCTAAAGTAGGCAACAAATTAGCCTATACCAGTAAAGCAACAGGCGAGATCATCGCTGAATTCCGCAAGAACTGGACCGAAGATAAACTGAAGATGATCATGGAAGAGTGGGATCACTCGGCCGCGGTCAATTTAACAACAACCGTAGAAGACACAGAGGAAGCATAATGGAAGAATCATTGATCATAGAAATGTGGGATACATTCAAAGAATATATTCCAGAAAAAAATCGTGAAACTGCCGCTAATCATTACGTAGACTATTTGGTCGGAAAGGATACAGAAGTCAGTATCCTAGAAGGCCTTATGGGCTATGATCCTCACCTCGATGCCGCTATCGAATTGGTGGTTGAGCATGAAGTAGAAGAGGAAGAAGAAGATGAATACGGATTAGACGACGAGGACTATTGATGAGTTGGTATGCTAAAGTCTCGAAAGACATAGCACATCTTCCAAACTGTCTGGATCATTTTTACAATGAGCTAGACGATGCAAAACTTGAAGTCAAGGTACACGGTAATGTGGAAAAGATGTCGGCACAGTTACCTGGTACAGTAGAGCATCGTTTCAACCAGCTTCAAGAAATTGAAGCTGTGTTGGAATATCTCAACATCGAACTGCGCAGGATCCGATCAAAGGCCTTCCGTAAATATCTAGAGAACTATCAACGTGCCTTGAGCAGTCGTGACTGTGAAAAATATGTAGAAGGCGAGGCAGATGTGGTAGACATGGAAAAGATCATCAACGAATTTGCCATGCTGAGGAATCAGTGGCTAGGCATTATCAAGGCTTTGGATATCAAACAGTGGCAATTGTCAAACATCATAAAACTACGAGCCGCAGGACTTGAGGATATCGCTCTATGATCATCTATATTGAAGATCTCATACGTGTACTGTCCAAGGGTCTATGTAATCTACATCCCAAAGATGAATCCATGCTCTCCAGTTTCGATGATCAAAATTATCAAGGCATTGGTCTGACCGAAAAACAGAGAGCCGCTGCCGTTAGGATACTACGTCACTATCAATCATTCCTTTCGTCGGCTCTGGGTAACACAGATCTACAAGATAATCTAGATAATCCGATATTCAAACTGCCTTTGAGGATACTTAAGACCGTGAAAAAATTATCTATCGTAGATCATGCCGATCACGGACTCAGTGTGAAATTAGAATTTCCTTTTGACGAGGAACGCATCAAGAAAATAAAAGAGCAAAGAGACAAGATCACTGTTGCCTCGTGGGACAGTGAGCAGAGTGCGTGGTTTATGTCATTAGAAGAAACTACAATCCGATTTTTGATGGATTTTGTCAAGGACAGTGATTTCGAAATCGATCAAGAACTGCGAGATTATTTCCTACAGACTGAAAAAATCGTAGAAAACATAGAACAACACTTGCCTATGTTAGTCTTGAAAAATAAAGAACTAAAAATTGCCAATAAACCAGAAAATTTGCCAGAATTAGAATCAAAAGATGTCCTTTCTGCCGTTTTTGAAGCAAGAAAACGAGGAATTTTAATCTGGGATGAAACTGTGAACCAGCATCCTTCAATAAAGGCTCTGTCAGAGCCTGTAAGAGAGTTCCTAAATCACGATTACGATCATATAACCTTGATAGACAGCCAAAAAATCACTATCGACTGCCTCAATGACATCGTAGACCATATGAAGCCTTGTCTTTTTATCATACCCGGAGGCAATGAACTGGAAAAAATATCTCAGGCCTATGATTTCATCCTCAGTAGAGGAATAGAAAATTCCGAAATCAGCACCATGTTCCGGTTGCCTAATGAAACTGATGCAGATTTCAATAATTTCGTGAAAAATAACGGTCTAAACAATCCTATCACAGAAAATACCAAGATAGTTTTTGTCAGCACCAAGTTGCCCAAGAGCGTATTAAAAAGTAAAATAAGATTTAACTGTGTGATAAACCTAGGCACACATTCTGCACATCATACTGTTAGAGAATTTATGAAAAATCATGAAAATTTGGTGATTTTTTCAGAAATTTCAAAATTAAAAAACATAAGGGAAAGGCTCACGTGGCAACTGCAAGGATAGTGATCAAAGATGAAGTCAATGTGCATATCAAAGATCTAGATCTCGATACACGCAAGGCCCTAGTCAAGAAATTCAAGTACGAAGACCCCACTGCTCGCTTCCGTCCGGCCTATAAATTAGGTCGTTGGGACGGCACTGTGAGTTTTTTTGGTCTGGGAGGAACCACCTACTTGAGCATGCTACCGCAGGTCCTAGAATATTTAGAAAGTAAAAATTTCTATATAGAAGTGGAAGACCTAAGAAATCCTATCAACCTAGATTTTCCTGAAATTTCCATGGATTTTTGGGGTGATACTACCTGGCCTGAAGGACATAGATTTGCCGGAGAACCTATACGACTGAGAGAAGATCAGGTGGAAGTGGTTAACATGTTCTTAAAAAATCCCCAGTGTATGCAGGAAATCGCTACAGGATTTGGCAAGACCATAACCACCGCTACTCTGAGCAAAATCTGTGAAAAATACGGTCGTACCATAACTATAGTGCCCAACAAGGATTTGGTCACACAGACTGAAGAAGACTTCGTTAACTGCGGATTAGACGTGGGTGTCTATTTTGGAGATCGCAAAGACCTAGGCAAGACGCACACTATCTGTACCTGGCAGAGTCTGAACATTCTAGACAAAAAATCACTGAATAGTCGTGAAGAAGAAGAACTGCTGACCCTGGCCGAGATGTTGGACGGTGTCCAGACTGTCATGGTGGACGAATGCTTTGATAAAGATAATAAAGTACTAACACCCAGCGGTTATATTGAAATTGAAAATATTAAACCTGGGGATAGTGTAATTAACTATTCCGAAAATACTAAAGAATTTAAGATCGACATAGTGATTGCCCAGCATAAAAATTTAACCAACTCCTCCACAGAAAAAATGTACCAGCTGGTATTTGATAACGATTCTGTTATCAACGTAACAGGCAATCATAAATTTCTCACAAAAGATGGATGGATTCGTGCCGATCAGTTGACAGAAAATCACGAAATTATATCTCCTAACATAAATACACATATCTAAAGCAGAGTTATTTATGAAAAAAACATCACAACAAATGATCGATATTCTTAATACTATATTAATTAAAGAAAATCAAACAACGCGAATTATGCAATATTCTGGCAGTATGATCATGCTATCAAACGGTGATGTGCTAACAGAATCTAATAAACGTAAATTTTGCAGACGACTTTTGAATCCAAAAACAAATTTATGGGCTAAGAACACAGATCATCTATTGATGGGAATAATAACTGAGAAAGAAATTAAATCCAAATTATCTTCCATTGGAGGTAAGTCTGTGCAGGAAAAATACGGAAATATAATTAAACAAAATCTCAACACAGGGGCATCATGGAATGCTGGAACTAAAGGTCAAAATATAGGTACACGCGGCCCTAGATCACAGGTTATCAAAGATAAAATTAGTTTGAAAAATTCTGGCAACGGTAATGGTATGTACGGAGTTAAAATGTCCAAAGCTGATAAACAAATCAGATCGGATATTATGAAACAAAAAATACTATCGGGAGAGTTTACTCCAAATTCAAACAATAGAAACACACATTGGGAGGCACTATATAATGGAAAAAAATATAGATCCAGTTGGGAGGCACTATATCAATATATAAATCAAAATGCCAATTATGAGGATTTAAGAATTCAATATAAGTTTAACGATAATGAAAACATCTATATAGTAGATTTTATAGATCATGTGTCTCGAACAGTGATAGAAATTAAGCCTCGTGAATTGTGTGTAGGAGAAAAATTTAATGCAAAATTACAAGCATTAATTAACTGGGCCAAATTAAATAATTACCAGGTATTAATCGTAGATAAAGAATGGTTAAAGGCTCAGAACCCTAATATAAATTATGATCATTTTGATCATAAAACAGCAATGAAAATTAAACGATTATATGAAACTAGTTAAAAAAACAGAAATAGTTAAACCCTCCGAAGTGTATAATTTGCATATAGAAAATGATCATAATTATATAGTAGAAGGTGCGGTGGTATCCAATTGTCATATGGCAAAAGCCGAAATATTAAAAAAAATCTTGACTCACAATCTGGCCAACGCACCCATACGCTGGGGTTTGACCGGTACTATACCCAAGGCAGACCATGAATACCAGACATTGAGAGCCAGTCTTGGCGATGTAGTCAATCGCATCAAGACACATGAGCTCCAGGAAGCCGGAGTTCTCAGCAACTGCCATGTCAATATCGTGCAGACGGCTGAATGGAAGGAGTTTGGCAGCTATGCTGAAGAACTGAAATATCTGGTCACTGACGAGACTCGCATAACCTATGTGGCTGATCTAATTAAAAAAGTCAGCGAAACAGGTAATACTCTAGTCTTAGTTAATCGCATTGACAGCGGTAAGATGTTAGTAGAAATGATACCGGATGCTGTTTTCATATCCGGAGAAGTCAAAGGCAAAGATCGCAAGGAAGAATACAAAGAACATGCCACTAGTGATAAGCGTATCACTGTGGCCACCTATGGTGTAGCCGCCGTAGGTATCAACATACCTCGCATTTTCAACATGGTCTTGTTGGAACCTGGAAAATCTTTCGTCAGAGTGATCCAATCAATAGGTCGTGGTGTAAGAAAAGCAGATGATAAGGATTTCGTGCAGATATATGACATCACAGCCTCAACAAAATATGCCAAGCGTCATTTGACTGAACGTAAAAGATTTTACAAAGAGGCAAAATTCCCATATAATATAGAAAAGGTCAAATACATATAATGCAGATACTAACACTGGAAAATAAGATTTTCCACCTCAATGAACTTCCAGATGAGATCGATGAAGATTTGAGATTTTCTGTACTGGACAACAGTGACAGTTCAAATCCAGATCATTTCTTCATTCCCTTGATTTTCTTGGAATCATTCACAGGACCAGCAGTGGTGTTAAAAATAGGTGAACACGAATTGACCATGCCCTTGGATTGGTGCACTATTGTAGGAGATCCGCAAGGTCCTGAGATGGAGATCTTGCCTTTGACCAGCCTCAATGATCGAGGGTTCAAGACATTCTGTTTCAATCCTCTGGGAGATTTCCGTCCTTCGTTTATGGATATAGATATCATAGATGTGTACCAAGATGTCAAGTGGTATTTTCCTAAGATGCGTCCTGGTCAATTATTATGTACGCCATTGACCAATAATGAAAATCCACCCTGTGCTTATTTTGTCAAAGAAGTTTCTAGACAGAGTGAGATCGTAGACTACACCCGTTGCTGGTAAAATTAGGCGAAGTATCGTTTTCCTGTAATAGAATCTGTATAGAGTTTTTTACCTTTTTTAGATTCTGACACTTTTTTTCGGTGCTCGTCGGATTGACTTCCTCTAGGTTTACCTTTCTGTGCGTTACTTATCTTATGTTTGTGTTCTTCCGAATACGGAGCTCGTTTTAGGCCAGTGGCAGATTTTACTATTTTAGCTCGCCATTCTGGAGTAATATTACGTTTTTTGCCCGTATGTGATTTACTGATTTTTCTTTTAGTTTCGTCTGAATGTTTTTGATTAGAACTGCGTTGGGAAGTTATTTGAGACATTTCTTTTTTAATTGCTTCGTACACTCGAGAATTTGTAACAGGCCTTTGATGTAATTTTGAGGAAAACATCATTCTCCAGGCAGCATATACCATTTTGCTTTTATTATTGCCTATAGTCATTTTAATAAGAAGTCGATGACACAAGATATGTTCTCTAGCAGTTAGTTTGACAAGATTTGAACTTCCATTTGTTCCTCCCAAACTTTTAGGTATAATATGATGTTTTTCTATATAAGTATCTTTGCTCAAAGTTCTTGCTAATGAGCGATGTATAATGCTAAAATAAACTGTAGTATATTTGTTGTCTAGGAACATATGATTATTTATTCAATTTATAGGAAGAGTTGGTGATATGGGCTCATTGAAACCAGGTGCTACCTACATACACGAGAGAGATGGCAAAGTGATCTATCGTAGAGAATTTGGCGCAGATCCCGGTACCAGAGAAGTGGCAGGTTGGGACTATGATCCCAACGAACCCACATTCGATCCAAGAGAATCAAAGATACTAGGCATGCCTGTCAAACAGGTAGGTGAACTAGTGGCCATAGCACAAGCCGCTGAATCTAATCCTACACTGAAAGAAGCACTGGAACGTGTTAAAATCATTTATCATTTGAGCAAAGATGCCGGAAATAAAGAATAGCAAAGAATTGGTACTCTTCGAATATACCGACGGTACCCACGGTTCATGGTGCAAGAGTGTAGACCGATGGGGCAACGCCTATGGTCACAACAATCGTGTAGCGTGGCGCGGTGGACCTGGGTATCCTACTCCCATGGAGTATACAGAAATCCTAGCCATGGCAGATTATATCCCCATGGTAGGCAAACTATTAGAGCAACTGATGTTATTATATAACTTAAACAAAGACGATTATCATGGCGACCGCGAAACTTGACATAAAAAGAGAATTACGAGCAGTAGACGACAAGAACTATTACTTCTATGATAACCTCACAGAGGATGAAAAGAAAGCATTCAGCCCCTATATATTGATGCGTTATACCAGCAACGTGCAAGGTGACAGGGACACACAGGAATGGTTCGTAGAGACTACCAATGAAATGGTCAATAAACATCATTGGGATCTCAGCAAGAATCACAAAGGTTTATTATGGAAATTGTTTGCCGCTACAGGAGCAGGTGTTCCAGCGTATCATCCCTATCTAGCGGCTGGTAAAAAAGCCAAGGCCAATAAGATTGAAAAATTACTGTGCGAACTGCATCCTGCCATGAAGATGAGCGAGATTAAATTGCTAGCCAGCATGATGGATAAATCAGATATCAATGAACTATTCGATCAGATGGGCTTTGACAAGAAACAACGCAAGGAATACGAGTGATACTAGATCAACCACACGCTTGTAGTCATTGTGGCAAGAGTTTCATGAAAGAAAAGACTCTGGTTGCCCACATGTGTGAGCGCAAACGTCGAGCACTACAGGAAACCGAAAAACGAGTACAGGCAGGATATATGGCTTTTAATCGTTTTTGGACCTTGGCGCAGGGAAATAAGAAAACTAAAACATACGAGGAATTTTGTGATACAGCATATTATAATGCTTTTGTTAAGTTTGGATCTTTTATTAACAATGTTGATCCTCTATATCCTGATAAGTTTATAGACTACGTGATCAAGAGCGGAATCAAACTAGATCATTGGTGCAGAGATGAATTATACGAACGTTATCTCTATGAGATGATCAAGACCGAACCAGTCGAAAGTGCAGTACAACGCAGTATCGCCACCATGATGGAATGGGCAGATGAGCAAAGTGCAGAATTTGCACATTACTTTCTCTATGTCAGCCTCAATCGTGCGGTACATGACGTACTCAATGGCAAGATCAGTCCCTGGATCATATTAAACAGTACCACAGGATATGCCATGGTCAATAACATGAATGACGAACAATTAAACTTGATAGCCCCGGCATTTGATGTACAATATTGGAGTCGCAGATTCAAGGAAGTTCCGGCAGATGTGGCCTTGGTCAAAGAAATATGTGCCGAAGTGGGGATTAAGTAATGCCAGACATAGATCTAGATTTTCCAGACCGTAATAGGATATTAGAAAAAATCAAACATGTCACAGCCACACTCGACGGAGAAAAGAAACACAACACAGGTGTATACTGCCATGAGATCCCTGTCAACCCTCTAACAGGACTGGCCAGTATCGACTATAAGACTGCCGAAGCTCGAGGATATTTCAAGATAGATTTTCTCAATGTCAGTGCTTATGAAGGAGTGCAGGATGAGGGACATCTCGAAGCGTTATTGGCCACAGAACCCTTATGGGAATTGCTAGAACAGAAAGAATTCTGTGATATGATATTCCACGTCAACGGCTACCACGATCTAGTGGCCAGACTCAAACCTCGTAGCATCGAGCAGTTGGCCATGTTCCTCGCTCTGTTGAGACCGGGTAAAAAACATCTCATCCCAATATGCGAAGAAAAAGGATTCCAGGCGATCGCTGATGAAATCTGGACTAAATCTGATGATGCTTATACGTTCAAAAAAGCCCATAGTTTTTCTTATGCCCATGCTATCGTGGTACAGATGAACTGTATCTGTGAAGGTGTTACTCAGAGACCCGTTTAGGAGTTCGTATTAACTGAATAGATTTACGCTTGATACGTTTTTCAGCTATTTCGCTTAGATTAACGCTGGGGCCAAATACTAGGTCAACATCCTTGCTGTTAAAAGTTTTTATCAGTGGCTTAAACACCTGCATTTCTCTTTTTAGGAATATATTGATCGGAATCTTGCGATTGCTTTCCCACCACCATGCTTCTCCAAGTTCTAAAAATGCACCACGATCTTCTTCTGTTTTGATCATAGATATATCATAGATACTGACCACATAGGTATCAAAATTGATGATTATGCCCACATACTCTATGTCGTTTGACTTGATACAGCTGATAAAGGGATAGTTATCTTGAAAGGATTTTGAATAGCTCATCGAAGTCAATAAATACTCATATGCAAAGTTTACCAGTTTATTTATATCCAAATTCCCTTGATGTCATACTGGATTTGGATCCGACTGTCCGAGGAGTCAACCAAGTCATGTATCAACGCGATCTAAAAATACAAAAAGGCATTAAGAACAATGTCCGGATCCAATTCAAAAACAGCGATCAAAAACCTGTACCGGTATCAAATACCACTACATTTGTGTTCAATATGTTTGACAGTGCTAGCCAAGAACTAGTAATACAAAAAGAACTGGCTATCCTAGATGACTCTGTAGTATTGTACCAGTCACAGGATCAAGGCAGCGCCGGCAACATGTTGAATTTTAGTGACGTCAGCGGAATAGCCATAGGACATTCAGTTAGTGGATTTGGCATAGGTGCTAATACCATCGTCAACACCATAGCCGTTAACACTGTGACCAGTTCTACATATATCGTCTCATTAAACCACAGTACAACAGTACCGATTACCAGTGCGACTGGCCTAACATTCTCGACACTGAATCTAAGAGGGGTCGCTCAGCTGACTATCAATGAAAGCGACACTATAGATCTAGACAGTGTGCCCTACAAATACAGCATCATTTATCAAGACCCGTCAGACGGTACATATCTACCAGCCTATGCTAATACCTACTACGGAATGAGTGGCAGCCTATACCTAACCGAAGAAGTATACCCAAAACTCAAACCAAGCCAAGAGATCGTCAGCTTCTTAAAAAGCTATAATTCGGCTCCTGCAGTAATGGCCTATGAACATAAAAGCGGCAACATCTATGCCTATCCAGAACTCAATGCCAATTCGGCACTGCACACCATGGCCCTGTACATGACCAGATACAAAGGCACAGTACAGATACAGGGGACGCTGTATAACTCACCACAGGAATTGGGTAGATATGTTACCATAGCCACACGGACCTATGATGGATTTACCGGTGTTGACTATTTGAACTTCAATGGCGTCTTTTCCTACGTGCGTGTAGTCTATGTTCCAGCGAAAGACATCACCAATAATAACGACAATCCTGCCTACTACGGGTCATTTGACAAAGTCCTATATAGAAGTTAAACTATTAGCATGGATGAAATCTATGCGACCTTGACAGCACTCTTACCAGGTAAAAGAAAACAGACACCCAGTGGATGGATTAGTTTCAATGCTGTCTGCTGCCATCATAGAGGCGAGACACAGGACGATCGAGGCAGAGGCGGAGTATTACCAAACTCCAATGGAGGATGGAGCTACCATTGTTTCAACTGCTCTTTCAAGGCAGGTTGGACTCCGGGCAATCTCCTCAGCAACAACACCAAACAGCTATTCCGTTGGTTGGGATTGAGTGAAACTGATGTCAGCAAACTAGGACTAGTAGCACTGAAACTACGGGATAATACTGCCCCTAATAAACGGATATTGAACTTCGAATTAGCTGAAAAAGAATTACCAGAAGGCACATTGTCCATAAGAAAATGGATCGAACAGTTGGATCAATTGGATTCGGAAGGCCAGGAACAATTATTGCAGGTGATCACCTACATCAATGATCGAGGATTCGATCCACTGGGAGAATTGTCCTATTGGACTCCCTCATCTGGATATGCTGATCGAGTCGTCATTCCGTTCTTCAGTGATCGCAAGATCGTAGGATCTACTGCTCGCAAGATACGAGATGGCAAGCCAAAATATCTAACTGACAGCCAACCGGGATATGTGTTCAATCTAGATCACCAGACCTGGGAAAGACAGTATGTGATAGTGTCAGAAGGACAGTTCGATGCCCTGGCAGTAGATGGAGTGGCCATAGGACACAATGATCCAAACGAAGTACAGTGTGCTCGCATCAACAGCCTAGACAAAGAAGTCATAGTGGTTCCAGACCGTGATAGGCCAGGTGCCAAATTGATACGTGCGGCCTTAGAACACGGTTGGTCGGTAAGTCTACCACCGTGGGGTGATGATGTCAAAGATGTGGCAGATGCCATGAAGCGATATGGCCAATTATACACACTGTTCACAATCTTACACTATAGAGAAACAAACGAGATAAAAATACAACTACTGAAGAAAAAACTAGAGAGCCTAGATGACTAAACCAAATTACGATTATGAGATGCAACGCCTGTATCTAGAGATGTTCCTATCAGATGCAGAAACATTTATACGCTGTCAAAACATATTTGATCCGGAAAACTTTGATCAAAGACTACAGGATACCGCAGAGTTTGTCAACGAATATATAGAAGAATACAAGGTCATGCCTGAGGCCAGTATCGTCAATGCGGCCTGTAGGATGGATCTCAACCCAGCGGTATTGCCTAGAGAAAACTATGATTGGTTGATGGATGAATTTGAAAATTTTAGCCGGCACAAGGGACTAGAACGTGCCATCCTTAAGTCAGCAGATCTGCTGGAAGATGGCGACTACGGTCCTGTTGAAAAACTGATCAAAGACGCTATCCAGATAAGTCTAAACAAAGACATGGGCACCGACTACTTCGAAGATCCTAGGGCTAGATTGACCAAACTCAAAGATGGTAATGGACAGATATCAACAGGTTGGCCCAGTATCGACAGGAAATTATATGGCGGATTCAACAGAGGTGAACTCAATATCTTCTGTGCAGGATCAGGTGGTGGTAAGAGTTTATTCCTGGCCAATATGGGTGTGAACTGGGCTCTGGCTGGACTCAATGTGCTGTATTTGACATTCGAATTATCAGAAGGTTTGGTAGCCATGAGATTGGATTCCATGACCACAGGCATAGGCACTCGTGAGATTTTTAAGAACATAGATGATGTCGAACTCAAGGTTAAGATGATGGGCAAACAGGCAGGAAATCTGCAGGTTAAGTATATGCCTAGTGGAAAAAACTGCAACGATATCCGAGCCTATTTGAAAGAATATCAGGTGAAAAAAGGTGTGAAACCCGACGTATTATTGATAGATTACTTGGATTTGATGATGCCTTTGTCAGTGAAGGTATCGCCCAGCGATCTGTTCGTAAAAGACAAATACGTGTCAGAAGAGATACGTAATTTGGCCATGGAGACACAGTGCGTGACCGTGACAGCGTCACAGTTGAATCGTGCGGCAGTTGAGGAGATCGAATTTGATCACAGCCATATTTCAGGTGGGTTGAGTAAGATCATGACCGCAGACAATGTGATAGGTATCTTCACCAGCCGTGCTATGAAAGAGCGTGGTCGTTATCAGATACAGTTCATGAAGACACGTAGTTCCAGTGGTGTTGGGCAGAAAGTAGAACTAGACTTCAACCTAGACACACTAAGGATATCAGACCTGGGTGAAGAGGAAGAAGGCAGTTTTAGCCAAGGTGGCGGTAATAAACCTGCGGCACAGAGCAGTGTGTATTCTGGACTAAAACGTACTAGTACTGTGTCTGCAGATCCGGAAACTGGAGAAGCAGATCCTACACAAGGTGCCACGATCAAACAGATAGTCAAGCCAGCTCCTAAGACGGCAGCACCACTGATACGTGGTATGTTATCTAACCTAAATCCAGAAAAAGATTAAAACCAAGAGGCAGTTTGGAACTGTGCTGAACGGTCGATAGCCAAGAGCCATTGGTCGATTCCTTCCTCAGCGAACACAGTTTCCATGGTAGCGGGAGCAATTTCCCACTTGATCTGTTCTTCGTGATTGTGTGGATCCAGCATGTGATTCATACGACCATTGTCCCAGACCCAATAGCCTGTACAGGCACGGAAATACTCAGGTCCTTCACCACGGCTCACAGCGGCCAACACCGAAATATCGTTAGTCACTGCGATGTCATCGGTTAGGTTAATACTACTCAGACCCATCCAATCTGTAGAATGTACCACGTGTATTTTACGTTCTTCTACATTACCGCCATACCATAATGGTGCATCAGTTTCCATCTCGATACCGTTATTAAAAAACACATCAGCCAGTGTAGGGCCTTTCAGCTGGCGATTGATCTGCAGACCTACAGAAATATCGTCAGTGTGCCGTAGCAGTAATATCACACTGCGTTCTAGCTCATCTTTGGGATTTGCGGGATTAGCGGCCAACAGGTAGCCATCGTATTTTTTCTTTGCTGTCATGCAGATATTTACCAGGATAAATACCCAATATGAAGAATAATGACTACGCTGAACCGATAGGACGGCATACAGAACTAAATCCCCAACTATGGGAAGGTGATCGATTGAAAAGCTCGGTGCGTGGAGCACTGCTACGCATAGCTGAGGATTTCCTAGAATTTGTAGATGTTCCCGTAGAAGTCCTAGACATAGTCTTAGCAGGCGGCAACGCTAACATAAACTACTCGGAACATTCAGATATAGATCTGCACATCATAGCCGACTATGATCAGGTCTCATGTGATCGCGAAGTAGCGGAACTGTTTGACACCAAAAGACTGCTGTATAAACGCGATCATACCATAGAGGTCTACGGTATTCCTGTTGAACTATACATAGAAGATTCTAGGACTCCTGCAGTATCAGCCAGCTATTCTATATTGAAAGAACAGTGGATAAAAGAACCACCCGATCATGTTCCTGAGTTTGACGAAGGTGAAGTACGACGCATGGTAGACATATGGCACAAGGTCATAAAAGGTGCTATACTGAGTGGAGAACTGTCTACTGCTCGCAGTACCATGAGCCTGTTGAGATCTTATCGTAAGAAAGGACTTAAAACCAGTGATGGGGAATTTTCAGTGGCCAATCTAGTCTACAAGAGTCTGCGCAATGATCACACTGTGGAAGGGCTGATGACCTTGATCAATCACCTGCACGATCAGGATTTGAGTCTGGGCCTATAATAGCAGTACTGGTCTCTTTGTCTAGGGTCATGACACCTTCACAGCACATGTTCCAATCATCGTTTCCTTGACCATCGCCTGTGGTTTCATCCCAAACAGGCACATTCATCCGTACATGTTTGACTATAAACTCTCGGCCGTTCTCAAAAACCCGCCATACATGTTCGTGACTGCCTCGTCCGGGTTGGCCCTTGCTCTTGTTGAATCTGATGTGATATCGGTTCATACGACGGTAGCTGGTGGTTGAGCTGGCTGTGCCTGTTGGGGAGCCGCCATGACGCCTAGATTGAAATGGATGAATCTCAAGGGAGCCTTGTTGGCGTGTCGAGTGAAACTGTGAGGCAACCACGAATTGGTAAAGAACAACTGCCCGGGCTGTGGTTGGAAATTGATCATGGTGGATCCATAGGTAGCATTGTTCATGTTGGTCTCTGGAAGATTGATCTGCTTGCGAGCAGGTCTAGGATCATGGATCACTATGCGACTAGAATCTTTAGGAACATCGAGGAAATAGAATCCAATCAGCTGTGATCCGTAGCCGTGTACGTGTTCTTCTTGGGCACCAATCCTATGGAACTCCTGGCACCACATTTCTAGGAAATAGGTAGTGAGTCCCTGCATATTATGACCCTGTTCTGACAAGATGTTCCACCCGGTCTGCACGATATAGCTGGCAAGTCCTGCGATCTTTGGATCTAAGAACATGTTGGCTGTCTGTAGTAGAGGATAGATCTGATTAGGCTGGGGCTGTGTCTTTTTGAGTTCTTTGAGAAACTTGGTACTGACTTCTCGAGCCGATGCAAGGAATTCTGGCTTGTCGATCATATAGACCGCACTGGGGAAATAGTGATAGCTGGCCAGGGCATCTTTGGGAGGAAGACTGGTTTGTATAGATTCTCCAACTATGGTGGGAGTGACCGTTTCGTATGTGTTCATAAGTAGTAGTTTATACTCTTACTTATAGAGCTGTCAAGTGTTAGGCGGAAGAATTTGGATCCAGGCTCCAGAATTTGAGTAGTATTCCATCTGACCAAGGTCTGTGTTAAAACGCATACTTCCTATCTGTGGGCTAGCGGGTCTCTGAGCTGTGGTTCCACTAGGGAAACTGAAATAAGAGGTAGCCGTAGTGATCTGATCTTCTATAAGACCCGGATTTAGGGCATACTGCTGACTGGGTTCCTGCGTGCTCCACCAACGGTTTGTGGCTGTGTTCCATACCCAAGTTTCTGATCCTAATACTGTACTGGTAGTGAATTGGCTACCGTTGGTTAAAGTAGTCGTAGCAGTATAAGCGTAACTGATCACGACTATACCAGGGCCACCTGCTCCAGAAGAATATGGCGTTGTTGATGTTTGATCTGCCCCACCACCACCTCCGCCGGTACCTGCTGTTCCTGATACAGCGTTGCCTGTACCATTGTTTCCTGCCCCACCACCACCTAATCCTCCAGCTCCTACTGTACCGCCATTATATGTGGCTCCACCTCCTCCTCCTGAATAATATGATGCGGAGCCGGTTATTGACGATTGTAGTCCAATACCACCCGGGCCTCCCGCTGTGGTTGTGGTAACATTACCCCCTGCGGCACCTGCTCCACCACCGCCTGCGGACCCATAATTTGCTGGTCCTTGAGTTCCAGATATCGTACCTCCTGGATTTCCTTGACCAGGCGTTCCTGTACCAAAATTTGTTCCAACACCATTATAGTTGCTAGCCCCTCCTCCAGATCCACCCGGATTAGCGGCAAAAGACGGAGCACTGTTAGTACCTCCTCCCTGTCCACCACCAATGGCTATGATGCTAGAAATACCAGTTCCAGTAATACTAGAATTGGTTCCGTTACCTGCGGGGCTGGGATTAGCACTGAGAGTAGCCGCGCCACCTGCACCCACTGTTACTATATAGGTCGTGGCGGCTGTTGCTGTAAATGTTCCTGTCAGCATACCTCCCGCACCACCACCTCCCCCACCACTAGTTCCTAAACCGTTGTTTCCTACCCCACCAGCCCCACCGCCAGCTACTATGAGATACGCTATTGATAGAAAATTGTTAGCAGTAAATGTATTAGTTCCTGTGGATGTGAACACGTGTACTACCGAAGTTCCAGTGAATAGGCCTGTAGAAGTGGTGTAGACGCTATTTCCGCCTTGAGCCTGTATACCAGAAAAGGTAAGATTTGTTGGAAAAACGATACTCATGCTGTGAATGTCCCCGTTGAAACGAATGTATGTAGAGTGTAAGTACCTACCGTAGATACTGAGCCACCTGATGCACGTTGACCGCCTTGATAGCGTATGTAGACCACGCCTGGAGCACCTGTGCCACCGGGTGCAGATCCACCATTACCGGTATTGGTACCACCTGGGGAAGAACCTGTGGCTGTACCACCCTGTGCGAACTGGGTTGGAGCTCCTGTGACTAGACTGTAGATACCCGATCCGGTTGAACTTGTTGCACCAGCACCTGCAGTAGAAGTAGCTGTGAACCCTTGTCCTACGTATCCGCTACCACTAGCACCACCTGTTGCTGTACCAGCAAATCCGCCATAGGCTAGGACTAGGGCTGAAGCAGAATTAACCGTAGTGATCACTGTAGAGGCAGTGTAAGCGTAAGATAAGACTACGATACCAGGACCGCCAGCACCATTTCCAGCGTTGCATCCACCACCACCACCGCCTGTGCCAGGTGTGCCAGCTGTTCCTGGAGTGCTAGGGGGCCCAAAACGAGCTCCTCCACCTCCTCCGCCGGCATTGGCAGGACCGGGACTACCCGAATTATAGGTACTACCACCACCTCCTCCTGCATAACATCTTGCGGTTCCTGTTATACCACTAGGATATCCGGGACCGCCGTTTGATGTTCCTCCAGCACCACCGGCCCCCCCACCACCTCCAGTAGGACTTCCAGCACCACCTGGAGTAGTGCCACCTGGATTACCATATTGG
>Ga0208383_1000108_pt1 | contig 16191 bp, 18 predicted proteins | sample CryBogCBE10Sep07_FD_184588 | JGI IMG/M metagenome (GOLD analysis project Ga0208383, IMG submission 184588) | Freshwater microbial communities from Crystal Bog, Wisconsin, USA - CBE10Sep07 (SPAdes) | ecosystem: Environmental > Aquatic > Freshwater > Lake | place: Crystal Bog, Wisconsin, USA...
TGTCTACACCCAAAGTGGGACATCAGGCAACTCTGCACCGATCTATCCTAACGGTGCTAATCCTTTCCCGCCCACCACTCCATTTGCAGATGGCACTGCCATGTTGCAGTATGTGAGTAATTGCGAGATTCTTCCATTCAATGCGTTGCCCCAGGGCATCAATGTCTATGATGTTGTCAATATCAACTTATATTGGGGCAATAGTCGGATACCTTTGCGTTATCTGCCTTGGTCCAACTTCACAGCCCAGTTGCGTTACTGGCAGAATTATGTGGGCAGACCCATCTGTTTCTCTATGTACGGGCAACAGGCCATCTACATTGCCCCCATACCAGACCAACTCTACTACATCGAGGTAGATACCAACATCTTACCTACAGCATTGTCACTTACCAACATCAATCAGGTGGATAGCATCATTGACCCGTACACTACTGCGGTTCAATACTATGCTGCATACAAGGCCAAGTTCTATGAGCAGTCTTATGGTGAGGCTGAAATCTTCAAGCAAGAATACAACAAACACATATTGAACGTCCTCAACAGCACGTTTACAAGAAGGATTCCTGATCCATACAGTAGTGGAGGTTAAACATGGCCTCCGCAGAACAGAAGAAGTCCTACCAGGTAATCAAGGCTTTCAAGGGTCTCAACACCAAGGCCAACCGCACGGCTATCGACAAGGATGAGTTCTCCTGGTTAGAGAATGCCATGCCTGTAGGGTCTGGCAATATGCGGATTATTCCAACCAGTAGCAACGTGACCAACGGTGCAAATGCGGTGGTGTTTACCAACAATGTAGTTACCCTGTTTTCTGCCAACATCAATGATGATTATGTGGTGGCTGCAGAAGATAATGGTGCGCTAGAGGCATATGACCTCAGTTCCAACAATTTTGTGACCATTGTTGGCTCTGGTTCGTTGTCCAATTCTGGTGTTGCATTCTCTCAATACCAAAATACAGACGTTTTTGTGGGTGACCCCACTAAAGGTTTGTATGACTGGAACGGGGTGAGTCTGATTCCCGTGGGTTCTGTAGGCAGTATTGCCATCACAAACCCAGGTATCAACTACACGTCTGCACCCAACGTCACTATTTCTTCCCCCAATAATGCCAACGGCACACGGGCAACAGCTGTGGCCTCAATTACCACAGGTTCTGGTGGGGTGCAAAGCATTCAAGTTTTAACGGGTGGATCAGGCTATACGTCTGTGCCTACAGTAACCCTTTCCACGCCTGACGTGACAGGTGGCAGTACGGCTACGGCTGCAGCCACCATTTCTGGCGGGAATGTGGTGGCTATTTCTGTGGTCACTCCTGGTTCTGGCTACCTTAACCCGCCAACGGTTAGCATTACTGGGGGCGGTGGGTCTAGTGCAACTGCAAATGCAGCACTTTCCACGGGTATTGTGAACGCCATCACGCTGACAAATGCGGGTAGCGGGTACACGTCTCAGCCTAGTGTCACTATTTCTGGTGGTGGCGGGTCAAATGCAACGGCTCTAGCCCAGCTCGTCACTTTTGCCACAGGCGTGGTGTCCATTCAGGTGACCAACGGGGGCACAGGCTACGGTCAGTACGGTAATCTAGCGGTCACCATCACGGGTGGTGGGGGCACAAATGCAAATGCAACTGCCATTATTTCTGGAAACGTGGTCAGCCAGGTCATTATGAACAATCCTGGCTCTGGTTACACCTCTGCACCGTCTGTGGCGGTTTCAGGTGGAACTGGCACGGGTGCAAACCTTGTTGCAACTGTGCAGCTAAACCCCATAGTGGACTTGGCTACCTTCTCCAACAGAGTTTGGGTGGCACAAGGGCGCACGGTTTATGCGTCTGCCTCCACAAGCCCCACAGATTTCACCTCTGTATCTGCTGTAGCGTTCAACATTCAGGACAGCACCTTGCACGGCAACATTCAAGGACTCTTGTCTGCCAACAACTTCTTGTATGTTTTCGGAGACGATAGCATCAACGTGTTTTCGGACTTGCAAGTGACCTCCACAGGGGCTACGGTGTTCACTAACACCAACGTGAGTGCGTCTATCGGTACTAAACGCATTTACGCCATTTTCCCCTATTTCAGGTCAGTCTTGTTCATGAACGACTACGGTATTTATGCCCTGGTTGGTTCTACTACCACTAAGATTTCTGACCCTCTAGACGGTATTTTTCCCTATATTGACTTCAGTAAGCCTGTCACAGCTGGTCAAACGCTGCTCAACAACATCCTTTGTGCGGTGTTCAACTTCTATGTGAACAGTTCTTTCCCGATTGGACCATCAGGATCACGGTATATACAGTGTATTTTCTTTGAGAAGAAATGGTTTGTGTCTAGCCAGGGCAATATTCAGTATGTGACCTCTGTGCCTTTTGGCGGTAAGGTCAGACTGTATGGCACAGATAACAACAAAGTATTAAAATTGTTGTACAACGATACAACCAGTGCGATCAGTTCTTACATCCAGACTGCACTCAATGAGATGCAAGACCCCATCAGGACAAAACAAGCCCTTAAATTCGCTGTAGAAGCGACTCTAGCACAAGGTGGCGTGTTCAATGTCACGGTGGACTCAGAAAGCGGTTCTAGCCCCCCTTATACCCTTTCTAACACGGTTACTTGGACAAACACAAGTGGAACGACTATCGGTTGGACAAATTACCTATCTCAAACGATAATTTGGACAAATGTTAGCGGGTACTATTTGTACAAATCAGACGCAGAGCAGTACGGTAAGTATTTAGGATTAACGCAAACCAGTAATTCTGCTGGGTTTATTGTGAACACATTTGAGTTTGAACATGAATTAAGAGTGAGGTTCTAACATGGCATTACCAATTACAGTTCCCTATACGTTTGGAACAGCAACTACTGCTATCCCGCTGACCAATTTGGACAGTGATTTCAGCACTGTTTACTATGCGGTGAATGGTCTAGGTAATGGTACGGTGGCACTTGCCAACGTGCAGATTACTGGTGTTGGTACAACTTTTCCTAACAACTTTCTCGCAAATAGTTCAGTCACGATTGGCAATACGGCAGTTGCACTCGGTAGTACAGCATCATCTGTAGGTAATGTCACGCTGGCAAACGTCACGATTAGCAGCGTTGCAACTACATTTCCTAACAATTACTTGTCCAACACCAGTGTTACGTTGGGCAATACTGCACTCACATTAGGCTCTACGGTCACGTCAGTAGGCAATGCAACTGTGGCAAACGTCACGGTCACCAATTACATTGAGACTGCCCCAGCAATTACCAATTCAAGTACAGCAGTCACTTTAAGTTTAACAAGTGGCACAGTCTTGAGTTATACCTTGACGGGTAACTGTACGTTTACTATGCCTACGGCAACGTCTGGCACATCTTTTATTCTTAAACTGATCCAAGACGGTACAGGTTCACGCACAGCTACATTTACTGGAGTGAAGTGGCCTGGTGGAACTGCACCCACAATCACAACAACCGCTTCCACAGGCTTAGACATACTTTCATTTGTATGTATTAACTCTGTTTGGTATGGCACTTACGCACAGGCGTTTGCATAATGTTTGGAGCACTAGACTTTTTCTTTACTGGCACTAAAAAAGCTGGGGTTTCTGCTACTTATTTAGTGGTGGCTGGAGGTGGTGGTGGTGGTGGTGGATATGGTGGGGGTGGAGGTGCTGGTGGATATTTAACAAATACATTAACTGCTTCTCTTAATACTGCTTATACAGTAACTGTAGGTGCTGGTGGAGGTGGAGGCTCTAGTGCTGGTGCAATAGGAGTAAAAGGATCAAATTCTGTTTTTGCTTCTATAACATCTACTGGTGGTGGTTATGGTGATAGTGGACTAATTGGTGCGGCGGGTGGTAATGGTGGTTCTGGTGGAGGAGCATGGGCATCATCAGGATATGGAACAGGAACAAGTGGTCAAGGCTTCAATGGTTCACTAGGGCACAATGCTGACAATACAGGTGGAGGTGGAGGAGGTGCTGGAGGTGCGGCAGTTCAACCCACAACAAATGTAGGTGCTGATGGAGGTATTGGACTATCTAGTAGCATAACTGGATCATCAGTTCAATATGCTGGTGGAGGTGGTGGTGGCGCTTCTGTATCAAATCCTGGTGGAAATGCTAGTTATGGTGGAGGTGCTGGTGGTTCTTCTGGAACAAATCCTGGGGTTGCTGGCACTGTAAATACAGGTGGCGGTGGTGGTGGCGGTAGGGCTGCATCTGCTGGTGGCAATGGTGGTTCAGGTGTAGTTATTATTTCTATACCCAAAGCATACATTGCCACATTCTCTAGTGGTGTAACTTATACAGGTGCAGTAGTAGGCTCTAATCGTGTCTATACAATTACTGCTACTTCAACAACATCTGAGACAGTTACATTTAGCACAGCGTCTACATTTAGCATGATTTATTTGTTAATTGCTGGTGGTGGTGCTGGTGGTGAAGCAGGGGGGGGTGGTGGTGGTGCTGGAGGTTTTTTAACTAGCACTTTATCTACTGCATTAAATACTGCTTATACAGTAACAATTGGTGGTGGTGGTGCTCAAAGTGGTACTTATGGAACAAAAGGTGGCAATGGTAGCAATTCTGTATTAGCGACTATTACTTCAACTGGAGGAGGTGGTGGAGGTGCCGCAACTAACTCAGTAGGAAATAGTGGTGGATCAGGTGGTGGTGGTGCTTCTACAACAGCGGGTGGCACAGGATTAGGTGGTTCTGCATCTCCATCGGGTCAAGGATATGCTGGCGGTAATGGTGGTACAACACCTACAAATGCTGGTGGCGGTGGTGGTGGTGCGGGTGGCCTTGGTGGAAATGCCCAAACTGGTGGCGGTGGAGGTCAAGGTGGAACTGGAGGTATTGGTCTAGCATCCAGTATCACAGGCACAAGTGTCACTTACGCTGGAGGTGGTGGTGGAGGCGGTGGACAAAACGCTGGATCAGGAACAAATGGTGGTGGTAATGGTGGATATGCTGGTGCTGGCGTTCCTACAGCTGGTGCAGCAAATACTGGATCAGGCGGTGGTGGAGACTGGAATAACATATCAACCGCTGGTTCTGGTGGCTCTGGTATTGCCGTTATTAAAGTACCAACTGGCATTGTTGCAACATTCTCGGGTGGTGTTACTTATTCAACTAGCACCGCAGTATCTGGTTACACAATTTACACAGTAACCGCAACATCAACAACTTCAGAAACTGTGACATTTAGTTAAGGAGAATATATGGCACATTTTGCAAAATTAGATGAAAACAACGTAGTGGTCTTTGTGACTGTTGGCAGAGATGAAGACAATGGCAAAGAAGCCGAATTGTCTGCTCGCACTGGTGACGTATACAAACAAACCAGTTACAACACGCATGGAGGTGTCCACTCTAATGGTGGAACTCCATTTCGTAAGAATTACGCTGGCCTTGGATACACCTATGACGCTGGGCGAGATGCTTTCATACCTCCCAAACCCTTCAACTCTTGGGTCTTAGACGAGAACACTTGTTTGTGGAATGCACCCGTGGCAATTCCTAGTGATGCTGGACAAGGTGAACCACCCAAGAGATACACTTGGAATGAAGAAACAGTCAACTGGGTGGAGGTCACAGCATGAGTACAAATGCGTTTACAAGAACGGGTAACACCGTGGTCTTCTTGGCTGCTGCAACAGCTCCTACGCCTGTGCAGTGCGTTTCTACCACCTTGGGTGGCAACCAGTACAGGGTTATCAACTCAGGCTCTGTGACCGTCTTTCTAGGCTACGGTGTTGCATCTACAGACGCAGCCAACAACTCAGCTGTGATCACGACTACAGGGCCAGCTTACCCTCTTTTGGCGGGTACAGATGAGATATTGACGTTTGTGCCTAATGCTTACTTCACAGGAACAACGTCTACAAGTACAGCCAATATTTATATCACCCCTGGTGACGGGATGTAATCATGTTAAAAACAGTTGCAATAGTTTCTGGCGGTGGTGGTAATGGTAGTGGAACAGTCACAAGTATCACTGCGGGCACAGGTTTGTCAGGTGGAACTATTACCACGTCAGGCACTATTGCGCTGTCAAATGTTGCGGTAACGATAGGTAATGCGTCTGTTTCACTAGGAAACACTATCAGTTCTATTGGCAACGTAACACTTACAAACACAACTATTTCTAGTGTTGCTACAACTTTTCCTAACAATTTTTTATCTAACAGCACAGCCACACTAGGAAATGCAACGATTACATTGGGCGGTACAACGTCAAATGTGGGTAATTTAACCCTAGCTAACGTCATTATCCAAAGTGGAACTATTCCATCTGCCAACCTTTCAAGCAACAGTTCTGTTATTGGTAATACCACAGTTGCATTGGGTTCAACTGTCACAAGTTTAGGTAATGTAACGCTAACAAACACCACTATATCTAGCGGAACTGCAAACCTGACAACAGCCAATGTAACTTTTAGCGGTGCGTCTTCTAGCATAGGTTCTTTGTCAGTTGGTGGTGCAGCCAACATCACAGCAGATACGGGATTGATTGCCAGCTTTGTAGGTAGTGCAACCAGTTATTCTTATGTTGCTGTACAAAATAAACAAACAAGCAATACGGCATACGGTGCATATTCTTTGTATAACGAATCTGGTACTGTCTACGCTGACCTTGGAATAAACAGTACAACTTATAGCTATTCTGCTGCTGGATTTCCTAATAATAACTTTTCTTTACCAAATGCAACTTTTTTGCAAGCGGGTGGTGGAGATTTAAGTATTGGTACAAACCAGGCAAATGCGGTTCACTTTATTGCAAATGGTGCAGTAAGTACAGCAGATGCCATGACTATCAACAGCAACAATAGTGTGACTATTGTTTCTATGTCTCAGTCAACGTCTAGTACAGCTACATTTGCAACATCATCATTACCACTTGTCCCCGCTGGTTACCTGATAATTAACAACAACGGCACTAATGTAAAAGTGCCTTACTATGCGGTTTAAATGGAAACACAACAAGTCTTTAACGTCTTTATTGGTCTGGCTGCCTTCATGGGTGGCTGGATACTCAACAATATCACCAAGGCTATAGAACGCCTGGACAATGATGTTAGAGAAATGCCTAGAGACTACGTTTCTAAAGAGGACTATCACAGGGACATAGACGAGATCAAAAGCATTTGTAAGCAGATTTTTGACAAACTAGACAACAAGGCAGACAAATCATGAACCAAAATGATTTAGCCTATGTACAGTTTGGTGACGTGGAGGGTCTTTCCAGGTTAGTTTTTGAGAACTTCCAGCAGCACAGACTTTTCTGGCAAACCCTTAACCGCAATAACATTGCTACGCCTTTCTACCCTATAGAAGAGGCCAACCCTGACAACCTCGATGACTGGCTGCTGATTCACAACCAGATGCACGAGTCACTGGCAAAGATACTAAACCTTGCCAACCCTTTCCAACTGTTAGATGCAGACTGGAACGTGGAAGATGACTTCTATGACTGGATCGGGGTTCACCAGGACATTCACCAGCAAATTGCTCAACGTCTGAAGGTGCAGTAATGGCTACAAGACTTGAACCTATACAGATACTAGAAAAGAGTATGCAAGGGTCTAAACAAGACCCTAAGCGTACTTATGCTGCCATGACACGCCTGGTAAAAGAAGACCCTAAGTTCAGGGTTATGCGTGCAAATAACTCGTTGTTTTCCTATTACAACTTGGGCAACGGCAATGTAGATGTTGCGCTAGACACGGCAGATACTCCTCGTGATTTGGTCAAGAGCGTAAAACAATTTGCACAAGCCATGAAGGTGGCTAAGTTCAAGAGAGGGCGGTTTGACATTAGCAACCCACAGATTGAGAAAGTCCTCAAAATGGCTGGTTTGCAATACAAATTGATGCCTATGCCTGGTGGTCAGATGGCTGCAGTGGTGGAGGTATAACATGAGTAATGTTGTTAATACTGTTGTTTCTGATGTTGGAAATGTAGTCAATACCGTTGCACAAGATGTCAACACCATTGTCACGACTGCAATAGAAAACCCTTTACCCATTATTGAGACCATTGCGGTGACTGCTGCACTAGGTCCAGAAGGTTTAGATTTAGCCACAACCATAGGTGCACCCGCCACTGCTGCGGTGTCTAGTGCTGCGGTGGCAGCTGCTAACGGTGCAAATGTAGACCAGATTGCTACTGCTGCTCTGTCTTCTGGTGCGGGTAGTTACATTTCCGGTGCTACTGCTACAAGTGTGGCTGGAACACAACCAGACGTTAATCAACAAGCACTAGCCAACATTGCGGGTTCTGCTGCTGGATCAGGTGCAGCCACGGCTATTAAAGGCGGTAGCATTGCCGACATTCTCAACAACATTGCATCTGGTGCAGCCGCTGCGGGTACGGCATCGGGTACACAAGCCTTGGGTGCTGGCCCTACAACTGCAAACGTATTGGGCGGGTATGTAGGCGGTGCAACTCAGGCGGGTGGTAATGTCTTAACTGGTCTAGAAGGAGCTGCTGCGGGGGCTACTAAACCCGCTGCCTTACCAACAACCACGGTGGCAGAAGCCCCATTTGTAGACATTTCTCAGGGTACGCAAGTGGCTGGCCCAGGTGGTCTGCCCAACAATGGGTTTCAACCTGGTCAAATCACGCAAACAGCTGCGGGTCTGTTTACCACCTATATTGCACAAGATGGCACGACTGTAAATATTCCAATTACAGTCAATGCCTCAACTGGCGAGATTACAACTACATCTACAGAACCAGAGGCACTCAATGCTGTCAAGGTATTGCGTGTAGACCCCACTAAAGTTAACCCTGTTTTCTACGACAAAACGCCTATAGACCCAGGCTTGTCCGCAGAAGAGAAGGCTGCACTTGCAAATGTTGCTACCAAGACTAGCAACGATATGATCAACGCACTCAAGTCTGGTAAAGCACTAGACGAGTATTACAACACCTATGCCTACACGTCATCTTTGCCCACGTTTGTGACGCAAATGGCACAGGAGTTGGCTAACGATCCTACAGGTACAGACCCTAGTTATAACTCACTGAGAGCAGAATACAAGGCGGTAACAGGCACTGACTTTATTAGTCCTTCTGGTGTACCTAATGTTATTTTGCCACCCGTGACTATTGTTGCGTCTAGAGTAATCAGCTCAGACCCAGCCACTGGTGTCACGTTTGTGGTGGGTGCAGACGGTAATCCTATTCCTGTCTCTACAACAACACCGCTCACGCCTGGTCAGACGATTGCCTACAACAGTGCAACAAATACAGTTATTCCTAGCAGTGTGACCAGTCAGACTTCTGCTGACATTACTACGCCAGATACAACAAAAACACCAAGTACAACCACAACATCTGGCACTACACCAGGTGCAACAGCTGGTGCAACCCCAACGCCCAGCACAACGGTCAGCACCAGTCCTAGTACAACAACATTGTCTACGGCTTTGAACTTGCCTAGTGCGGGGTCAATTACAACAACCCCAGCGGGCACTACTGCAAACACAACTAGAAGTTATGGTGGGTTTGTATCTGGTCCAACACCTACGCCTACACCATCAGGAACGCCAACGCCTACTCCTAGTGTTACCCCTACGCCCACACCATCTATCACGGTAACACCACCACCTACTCCTACGCCTGTGCCTAGTGAGGTAGTGACACCACCTAGTGGGCCATCTACTGAGAAAACACCTTATCCAACCTACAAGCCTGACGTGTTTGTTGAAAGTAATGTGCCTAAGACATTGGCGGGTGCGCTAAATATTGGTGGCAATTTACCGTTGGCGGGTCAGACCGTGGGATTAGGTGGCGGTGGAGGGGGTGTTTCTGTAGAATCAGGGCAGCAACAAAAACCTGTCTGGAACGTGGCCTCACTCAAATTAAAAGACGAGGCCGAGGGCACGCCTGATTACGGGGCATTATCATCAGCACTGGGGATATAAATGGCTACAGCACTTAAAAACCTGACCAAAATGGGTACAGACGTGAAACAAATAGCACGTCTACTCCAGAAGAAAGCTCCTCCAGGGCATATGCTGGCCTACATTTCTCCAGAAGAGGCAGAGGTTCTCAAGCAAAGAGGTGGCTCTGGGCGCATCACAGATGAGGGTATTCCCTCGTTTGAACCTATTGATGTTACTGGTGAAAACACTCTAGGATTTGATCAACCTGTGCAAACAGGACAACAAGTTCAACCAGATATTGGACCTATTTCTTCTGAAACTCGTGGAGGTGGTGACACTATTTCTGCTGCACCAGCACCCGTAGAAACACCAGTTAGTGCTGCACCATCAGATTACAGTTTGTTTGGCGGGGGAGGTGGTGGAGGTCAACCAGGCATTAGACTGGGGACACCTAGTCAACTTAGTTTGGCCTTGCCGTCTGACGTAACCCCGTCAATTACAACGCCATCTGGTCCTTCTCCTTACGACATCACAAGCAAAACAGCATCAACCCTTGCTGCACCTGGGCCAGAAGTAGGTGCACCAGCACCAGGCGGTATGTCAGATGCTACCAAGGCTAAACTAGGCATAAGCGGTCTAGAGGCTCTTCTAGGTGCATCTCAGGTCAGGGCAGCACAATCACAAGGTCAGGCAGCGCAACAGGCATTACAGGCACAGGCAGCACCTTATCAACAGCAAGGTCAGCAGTTGTTGGCAGCCTCACAACGGGGTGAACTCACTCCCGCCAATCAACAGATACTACAGGCTGCACAAGCACAGGCAGCGCAGAATGTGGCTACAAGAGGCGGTGTTGGCGGTATGCAAGCCCAAAACCAGATTAACGCACTACAACAGCAGTTGTTGTCTAGTCAACTCAATTTGGGTCTACAGTTGCAGTCTGTGGGTGACAAGATCGCTCAAGGCGCTATCCAAGCTGGTGTCCAGGCTGATCAATATGTCAACAACCTCACGTCTAGTTATGCCATGAACATTGCTAGAACACTGGCTGGTGGTTTGCCTGGTGGCACAACTACAACTCCTACACCGCAACAATAAGGGGTTAACATGACTACCACAATAGGGCAATTAGGATCAGGCACATTTGGTGCATTTGGCACACAGGACCTTGCAAAGCCTAAACCTAAAACGCCAGAAGAAATCAGATCGTCTTTACAAGAAGACGTAATGAAGGCTGCCAAAGCCGAAAGTGAAACAGAGGCAGCGCAGAAGAAAGAAAAGCTATATGGTGAACAAGAGATGGCTGGTGCTGAATTGGCTGCAAAAGAAAAGTATGCCAAAGAAAGAGTGCCAGAAGACTTAAAAGCAAAACTAGAACAACATCTAGAAGAACAGTCAAAACCATTTGTTCCCACAAAAGAAACTACAGATGATCTAACCGCTTTGTTTGTGACCACTAACTTACTAGGATTTTTAGTTGGCGGCAGAGGCAAAGCTAACGCACAAGCAGCCATGTCTGCTATGAATGGAATGTTAGAAGGCCATCAAAAAGGCCGTGATGACTTGTACAAAAAAGAAAAAGACATCTTTGACGAAAACCAAAAGGTATTGTCCAAGTCTATAGAACAACTCAGAAACGAGTTAAAAGACGCTGCAGAGACCGCAGCAGTTGATTCTGAGCTAGGTGTTGCCAAGGCCAGAGACAGCATTGCCAAGCACGGTTTCACCACGCTCATGCCTTATTTGGAAAGACAGGGGTTAGTGCCCACTTACAAGTTGGCAGAACAAGCCTACAAAATGAATGAGGACAACCTGGCTAGACAACAAAAGCTAGAAGAAAAAGCTGCGGCTGCTGCACACACTAAGTTTGAAGAAGAACAATCACGCAAAAGAACTGGTTTAGAAGAACAAAAATTAGGTATTGAATATACAAAATTAAGAATGGCTCAAGACAAGGCAAAAGCAGAAGCTGGTCAACTCACTGATACCAGCATCAATGACGCTGCCCAGGCTATTGCCAGCTATTCACAAGCACCCCCAGCTTTGCGAGATAAGTTGCGTAATCTTATTCTTGCAAAAGTACGGGTAATTAACCCCTCATATAACGAGAATGAATACAAAACAACTGGTGCTGCAGACAGATACTGGACTACTGGTCAAGGTACAAAGCAGTTGCAATCATTTAACACCGTTGCTGGTCACTTATCGTCACTAGAAGAATATGCAAAAGGTTTACAAAATGGTGATGCAAGACTTGCCAACAGAGGTTTAAATTTCTTGCAAACTGAGTTTGGTGCAAACAATGTCACCAATTTCAACACCGCCAAGCAAATTGTTGCCACTGAAATTATTAACACAATCACAAGAGCTGGTGGTGGCGTGAAAGAACGTGAAGAGGCCGCTGCTAATTTTAGTGCTGCCAATTCTCCAGAACAATTGCAAGGTGCTATTGACGTTGCAAAAGAATTGATTAAAGGTCGTTTAGATGCTACTAGACAACAATATGAGGCGGGTACACATAAGCAAGATTTTGATAAATTCTTGACTGATGCTGCCAAGCAGTCTTTTTCTAGGACACCAACAACACCAAGTCAAGACTTGCAAGCAGAAGCTGTTAGACGTTTTGGGTCATATGAACCTGACAAGTATGACTATGGCTTTGAAAATGGCAAGTTTTACAGGGATAAAAAATGACCAGAGAATACGCCCCTGATGACACTTCCGCACTCAAAAGAGAATACGCCAGTGATGTTGCACAAATTCCTACTGGCGGGGAAAAGACTGTACCGTTAAAAGGTGAATTGGCTGGTGAACCTAAGTTTTTGGAATCTTTTTTGCAAACAGCGCAGATGGTTCCAGAAGTGGGTTTGCTTGCTGGTGCTGCCAGATTTGGTTCTACGGGTACAAAATTAGCACCATATTTTGAACGGTTTGCAGAAGCGGTTATTCCTAAAACATTAACTGGCGCAACAACAGCCACTACAGCTGCTGGTATGACTGGCGTGGGTGGTGAGGCGGTTAAAACAGCTCTGGAAAGAAAAGGTGTTTCACCGAAAAAGGCAGAGGCTGCAAAACAACTTACAGAGATGGGTTTGGGACTGGGAACAGCTGGTTTGGCAAAAGGTGGACAAGCATTAGTAAAGGGTGCAAAAGCCTTAACGGGTTCACCATTCAGAGAGGCTGCGGGTGGTTTACAAACATCAGCAAAAACATTAGCAGAACAGTTAGCAGCACAAGAAAGAGTATCTGGAAGAGAGTTGGTCAGTAAACAACGCCAAGCTAGACTGCGTGCTGGACAAGAAGTGCAAACAGCAGAACAACAGGCAGCACAGGCAAAGGCACAACTAGGCAGACCGCAAGACCCGTCTACAACAGGATCAAGCCTGGTTAATGACATCAAGGGTGTGAGTGATGTTAAGCGTCAACAACGTGCAACTCTGGCTGACCAGACTTATACGGCTGCATTTGATTCAGCACGGGCAAAACAGGCAAATAGAGATTTCTGGCAAACGTCACCGTCAGGCCAAAATTTCTTTACAACTCTAGAAAACAAGATTAAAACGTCTGACACCACCAATGTTAGCTCTGCGGAAGAGTCCGAGATCAAAAACATTATTAACGAGTTGCGGGGCAAAGTAACGGGGCGTGGAACAAAATCAATCTATGACCCAGCAAAAGGTATTGTTGAAGTGCCTGGTGATCCGATATATGCACCCGCTGACATCAAGGTTGTGGTGGAACAGTTGCGTAAACTCAGAGAGGCTGAGAGAGGTTTTCCACCTCAAGGCTTTGAGGCCATCACAAAAGGCCGTGCCAAGGCTATGGCTAAGTCTCTAGAAGAATCTATTGCTAATTGGGATGATGGTTTGCGTAAAGCAGATCAGACATACAAGGCCATGTCAGAACGCCTGTATCCAGAAGAGAGCAGACGTGCAAAAGCAGTGCTTGCTAGACAAAAATATGACGTAAATCAGTTGGCTGCAGACCCAGTAAACGCACCTAAAAAATTCTTCCAGAGCAAACAAGGCATTGAAGACTTGACCAACCTACTAGACGGGGACACCAACAAGGTGGCTCAATATGCCAATCAACACGTTATCAACGAGTTGTCTGCCAAGAAAACAGCAAAAGAGGCTGAGAACTGGGTGACAGATAAGAACAATAAAGACTGGATGAATGCTGTACCAGGATTACGTCAACGTGCCGAGGATTACGTTAAGCAGTTGTTAGAGGCAGAGACCAAGGGTAAGTCTGCTGAAGAGATGAGAAAACGTCTCAAGACTGCTGGCAAAGGTAATTTGCGTGATGCTATCAACAAGGTTAGAGAACTAGAGTCACAAGCCTTTGCAATGGAATACGCTGATCCCAGTAAAGTTGGTAGTCTAGCCAGGCAGTTTGCACAGAAACTCAAGAAAGAGGACCTTGCGTCACCAGCTCAAATTGCTGATCTTGAGCGTCAAATTGCAGATGTTGAGGCAAAGTTTGAAGGCAAACAACGGGCACAACGCATGGCTGTTTTAGCAGCCAAGTATTCCAGCCTGGGATACGGTGCGTGGGAAGCAGTCAGAATTTTAGGTGGTAAATAATGAGCAAGAAGAAAGAAAAGGGTATCAACCCAGCACTAGAGACAGCCATCTCTGAGATGCTAAAAGCGGTCATGGTAGACCCTACTGCCACGATTACTGACAAAACAAAGGTGATAGACCGTGCCCTCAAGTTGGAGGCCATCAAGATGAAGATGCAAGATGACGAGTGGGGTAGTGGGTTTATGGGATTAGAAGACGAGGAAAACGAGGCATAATAGGGCTTTTTAAAGGGGGTTCTATGGATAAAGTCTCATTGATCACGTTGGCGTTGAAAGTTATCTCAGATCGTCTAATCACGATTCTGGCACTGCTAATGTCGTGTGGGTTAACGTCCTACACGTTGTGGGCGGGTGATTGGACAAGGGTAGCAACACTTGCTATATTTGTGTTATTCAGTTATTTAGTTGTAAAGAACAAGGAGGTTAGTCATGCCAAGCAGCAACCGCAACAAGAATCCTATGAGTCCCAAAGCTGATTATGAAAACAGCAACATGGCTAACTCTAAGCACCAGAGACCCCATGAGGTAAACCAACAGATTGCCAAGTCTGTGCGTCCACAGTTGCCCCGTGACGGGTCTGTTGGCATGGAGAGATGGCAGCCTGGCACATTGCCTATGGGCGGGTTTAGGTCAGTCATTGACTTCTCTGGCACGCCTAGTTACAACACCAAGAAGTCACCTACCTCTGGTGGTGGTGGAAAGGTTTACTGAAATGGCTAATAACATTCCATTCCAACAGATGGGCAATACTGTTAGGATGATTGTTAATGGTGCTGCAAACACGCAATCCAATGTGTTTACTATTCAATCTAACAGTCCTTGCCAACAATATTATATAGCCAATGCTGATACAAACTCTGCGGTGTATGTACAGATTAACGCCACCAGTAATTTTAACATTGCGTTACCAGACGCTGGTCCGTGTCCAGTCATAGCATTACCACCTTATGCGTACAAGGTATTCACAAACATACAAGTAGGACCTGGTGCTAATGTGTACGCAAAAATCATAGGAGATGCTGCCAATGCCACTTGCTACATCACACCTGGAGAGGGGTTCTGATTGGACCCAATCACAATATTCGCAGCGTGCAAGGCTGCTCATGCGGGTATTCGAGAGTGTATTGATCTTTACCAGGACTTTAAAAAGGATGGTAAAGACGTGTCCGACATTGTGGGTGACATTGGTAAGAACTTAGGTGCGTTCTTTACCCACCAGGAATCGTTTAAAGAGGCCGAGAAGGAGGCAAAGAAGAAGCCTCTAGGCAAAGGTATCTCTATCAACGAGGAGGCCATGAACCGCATCCTACGCCAGCAACAGCTGGAGCAGATGGAGACTGACCTTAGAGAGATGATTATCTATCAAATAGGTATGCCTGGTCTCTGGAGTAAGTTTGTAGAGATGCGGGAGATTGTCCGCAAAGAGAGAGAGAAAGTAGAGCGTGAACAAAAAAAGCCCTTGAAGAGGCTGCCAGAAAGAGACGGCAGTTTATCGACAAGTGGCAAGTTCGTGCAGCGTTACTTGCTGGCTGCTTTGTCCTCTTGACCGTCTTCTCTGCCCTCATGTATGCTATTCATGTTGACTACGAAAACAGTAAGAATGGAGTTCACAGATGAGTTGGATTGAAAGTATTGCACCCACGATTGCATCTGCCCTGGGCGGTCCACTTGCTGGCCTAGCAGTAGAGGCAGTCTCTAAGGCTATCGGTGTT
>Ga0208383_1000109_pt1 | contig 16144 bp, 28 predicted proteins | sample CryBogCBE10Sep07_FD_184588 | JGI IMG/M metagenome (GOLD analysis project Ga0208383, IMG submission 184588) | Freshwater microbial communities from Crystal Bog, Wisconsin, USA - CBE10Sep07 (SPAdes) | ecosystem: Environmental > Aquatic > Freshwater > Lake | place: Crystal Bog, Wisconsin, USA...
CTTCAAGGGCCTTTTCGATGTTGGGGCCGCTTTTCTTTAGAACATCGGTAATCATGGCGAGCGTGATAGCGACGGGGTGCTTGTGCTTTGTGGCGGCATAAGACGCGATGCAAAGCATCAGAAAGCCAGCTTGAATAGCGTTGATGGACGCGACCGCGAGAACGTCAGGATTGGACTCGTGAAGATCAAACTGATCTTTGAGAAAGTCGTGGGTTTTCTGGTATGCGAAAAGCCCAGCATCTTTAAGGATGTGGTCAGGAGTTGACATGGTTGTAACCTTTAAGTTCACGGATACGCTCCATCATTTCGTCAATGATTTCGGCGATTTCGAGTTTAGAAAAGCGCCCAGCTTTCCCACGTTTTTCAACGTCGTTGAGAGAGCGAGTCCATTGGGCGATGAGGCGGCGGTAGAGTGCGAGCTTTGCGTCAGGGCTGGAGTTGGTGGGGTGGACGCATAGAGCGTCCACAGCTGCAAGGTATTGGGAGACGATGGGGGACATGGACATGACGGGCCCTTAGAAGTTGATCTCGCGTTCTGGGGTGGCGTCGATTGACAGGAGAGGGATCTCGAAGCCTTTGGAGAAGGTGAGGGTGTTGACGATGGCCTCGACCTTGCCCCAAGCGGCCTGTAAGGCATCCTCGACATCTCCACCTTTGCCACGGGCTTTAAGCTGCAGGTCTTTGGCTTCGTGTTTGATCTCGATGGAGGCTGTCCATCGGTCGTCATCAGCGTATTGGTAGTTCGTGCGGAACAGAGAGATCTCTGCGTTCATGGACTCAAGACGTGCGATGATCTGGGCAAATGACATGATAGGCTCCGTTAGGTTAGGGCACGTTAGGCCCATTAGATACTGAGTAGAAGGTGGGACTAAAAGGTGAGGTCTAAGAGTGCGTCGAGTTCGGCTAACTGATCCTCCTTGCTTTTGTGCTTGAATCGCTCGGCATCGGCGCGTTGCTTTGCGCGTTGGAGTTTGGTGGCGGCGTCAGGGGTGGAGCGCTGCCAAGCGTCTACGACATATTGGATTGGCATAGACGGCTGCGCGATGGCGACTGGATGGGTGTAAGAGTAGACCTCGCGCTGACGTAAAAGGCGCAAGAGGGACTCAGCGCCTTCGGTGTTAGCGGGGAAGGTTAGCTCGGAGGTGTAGCCTTTTGGTGCTGGAAGGTGGAGATGGATTTTGTCGCCGGAGGTGTAGACTGTGGCGGAATGTGCTGGAATACGTGGCATTGGGTAAGCTCCTGATTTATATAGTATAATAGCATATAGATGGGTCTAAGTCAATCACAAAGTTGTGCGCTGGAATAGGTCACTTGTTGAGTAGGATCGCTGAAAGTAATCCATGAGGGCACATTTCCTTTCGTCTTTCGTTATCCCAGATGCAGATGTAAGCGATGATTAGAGATCCATAGAGCGCAGTGTAGAAGATTAGGTAAAATGCGCTCCATAAAAGCACGAAGGTGAAAAGTGCTGCGAATGCGAAGATGAGCATTGATTAGTCCTCCCAGCAGGCGTCATGTGCGCGCTGGCGCATATCGTCGCGTTCACGGTAATCCTCGCGGGAGTAGGCGATGTCATCCCACTCGTCTGAGTAGTTCTCTTCGAGTTCAACGATGTGGTCGAGGATAGCGTCGTCTACGGAGCGGAGAGATGAGAGGGTGTCGAAGAGTTCGCCGGTTGCATCGAAGGCTGGGCCGAGGCCGTCGAGTCGCAGGACAAGAGTTACAATGTCGAAGTCAGGCTCGGAGCCTGGGTCGTAGTTCTCAGGGGGCCCGTTGAACTGGCCGGACGGGGCGGTGCCGAAAGAGCGAACTTGGATTTCAATTTCGAGTTCGAAGTCAAAGCCCATGAGGGAGATATTGGCGTGTGTAGTAGACATATTTGGCTCCTATGTAGTGTGAAGGTGACAGTTGCAGAGGTGCAAGGGTTAGGCATTGCCTTGTGGGACAGGCCAGAAGTAGGGAAGGTCATCACGCTCTGTCCAATTGAACTGGGCGTAGTGGCCTCGATCTTTCCGCAACAAATTGCTTCTGTGTGAAGCGTGGACTGCGTCAAGGCCGAGCCAATAGGGTTTGGTTGGGTTTGAGTCGGAGGAGTCAAAGAAGGCTGCGATTTTGGGGCCGGTGTTATCGTCGTAGCCACGACGGAGCCATTCACGGCACATTTCGATGCCGTAGACTGCGAGGAGCTGTGTGTGCCCGCGCCACATGTTGACGGCGGGGTGTGACTGCCAGCCGTAGCGGGGGTTTGTCAGGGCATTAAGTATTTGGAGAGTCTCCACGCGCTGCTTGCCGAGCCTCTGGCGGTCGAGGCATTTGGCGGATGCGGCGAAGTCTGGGTAGGGTAAGAAGGTTTGCATTGGGGCTCCTAGTATGTTGTTCGCAGGATGTATTGGCGCTCGGCATAATCGTCGAGCGCAGATTGGAATTCTGACAGAGCTTCTTTGAGAAGGGCTGCGTCGAGTTGGTGACAGTCTTCCATGTAGAAGCCCATGAGTCTGCAGACCTCCTGTAAAGCGTGGGGGTCGATCTCGATCTCGATCATGCCTCTGACTCCTCTTTGTAATCGTCGATTAGGTGCTGGGCGATTTCAATCCAGTTTACGTCAGATAAAAAGGCCATTGCGTATGAGAATGTGAGGGTATCTGCAGGGGCATCGCCCTCCAAAACTCCTTCTGCATACTCTTTGAGATACAGGCCGAGGTCGTAGGCTGTGACATCGGAGTCAAAGCCCGCGTCAGTGTAGGGGTCATAGCCGTCGAACATTTCGAGCTTGAGCCGCCATGTGGCGTAGTTTGTCCAGCCGTTGTATTTGCTCATTGTAGATGCTCCTCGAAGATTGGCAGGGCTGATTTCATGGTTTCAATCCAGATGTGGAGGTCGCGCATGGCGTCCTCGGTCTGGGTGCGTTTGTATTTTTTGCCAGTGATGTTGGTGGTCAGGGCGAGCATTTTGGTGATGCCCATCCCGCGAGTTGGAATGATCTGCCCGCCGCTCCGCACATACATTTTGATGGCAGAGCGGAGGGTGATGGCTTGCTGAAGGCGTATGGCGTCGGGGCCGGAGAACAGAGTGCCGCTTGGCGAGTGGGAGATGAAGGAGTCCATTTTAGAACCTCACTGAGATGTGGAGATCTGCGTTTTCAACGGCGCGCTCGACTGCCTCTTGCGCGAGATCCTCGAACTTGGACTCGTCGAATTTTGACTCCACGATTTCGTGGAATGTGTCGGAGTGAACAAAGCTCTCGAGCGCGTCGAGTTGGAACTGCAGATTTTCGATGCGCGCTTGAAGGGCTGCGATTTGAGATTTGTGTTTGAACCAGAACATTTTAGTTTCCTTTCAGCATGGTTTTGAGTTCGAGTTTGATTTTGCGCGCAGTCTCGCCCCGCCATGTGGTGGCGTTGGAGAGGAAGTAGGCGAGGATGCTGCGAGCAGAGTCGCAGCCGTAGTTGTCGGAGGGAGAGGTTAGAGAGTCCATGGCGATTAGGTAGGGAACTGCACCGAAGTATGGCTTGAGCCAGTCGGCGCGGATCTCGCGAGCGATTTCGTGGATTGGTCGTGACATGTTGGGCTCCTTTTGGGGTTAAAAATCGAAATCGTCGAGGTCGTTGAGGTCTGCCACGCGCTGAACTTTGCCGCGCTTGACATGGATTTTGTGGCGAGCGTCTTGAACTGCTGGATGGTCAGGGCCCCAGACTGCTTCGAGGCCCGCAAGGTGACGGGCCTCGCTGTCGGGGATAAGGCGCTCGACGCTGGAAAAGCCGTCGGGCCAGACGTTGGCGGGGAATTGCTGAAACCATGCGCGAACGTGCGCAGGTTGAGCCTCGTAATAGGCGAAGATTTCCTGCTTGCCTTTACGCATTCTGCTGAAGTGTTTGTTGTAGGAGTTGTTTGTTGCCATCTGCGATAGTCCAGTTGTAGGGTCGCTGGGCACAATTTTGTGCCTATATTTTTATGGCATATAATGGGCCTAACGTCAAGGGGCTTAACCTTACGCTGGGCCCATTAAATCACACGCTAGAATAGTTCGTCGTCAGATAGAACTGGTATGCCGAGAGCGCGGCAGTCGTCGTCGCGGAGGGGGATGCTGGAGTCGTAGACGTCTGGGTATGGCTCCGGCATGTTGGCCTTTTGATGGGCCTCGTTGATTTTGATTTTGTGCTGGATGAGATCGTCGTCTGGACTCCAGTTGGTGGCAGGGGTTTGGTTTGGATGGGCTGGATGGGGGCGAACGATCTCCTGTAAGGAGGCGTATTTGAACCTGTCGAGTGTTTTGGGTGCTGTGGGTGATTTGAGGCCAGATAGTTCGGGAACGTCTGAGGTGCTGCTGCCGCGCTTGCGCCTTGCGTATTCAGCGGAGCGTTTGTTTTTTGTCGCCATGAGCCTGAAATGCTCCTCCTCTCTCGCAAGGATTTCCGCAGCCTCCATCGGGATAGAGTTTGTGAGGGCGAGCGTCTGGATTGCGCGGAGCGTCACCATTACGTCAGCGAGTTCTGGGTTTGCGGGGAGATTTTTGATTTCGGTTGAAATGAAGCGCTGGTAGGTTAAGGCGCAGTCTTTGCATTGCCTTGCTGCCGTTATGAGTGCGATCATGCGATCTTGAGTTATTGCCATTTGGGATCTCCTGTTGAGGTTGAGGGGCTTGCCGCCGCCAGTAGAAAACGCCCCAGCGAGTTGGCCGGGGCGTTGAATTGTCAGGGTAGCTCGCGATATTTTACGCTTGTGGTGGAAAGATCAGTAAAATTGAACTCCAGCATGTCTGGGCAAAAATCTTCTATAATCACAACCTCTTTGTCGAGTTCTTGCGCCAGCCTTACTACCTCCCAAAATTGAACTGGTTTGGATGGAGAATGCAGGATGAAGGCTTGCAGTTTTTGTGAATTATTCATTTGATGACTCCATTTGTGGGGAAAGAAAAGGCCGGATTTTTTACGTCCGGCCTTTTGTTGTCAGTCGATAAGATCGTCGAGATCGAGCGCCTTGAGTGATTTGCGGCGCGTGAATTCTTTCTCGACGCTGGCGGCGAATTTTGGCTTGGCGAGTGCTTTGGCCAGATATTCGTCGAAAGCCTTCTTTTCATCGGGCTTGCTGCGCTTTGGCAGGGCGCGATTTTGGGCTTTCGCCCAGTCTTCAAGCATTTCAATTGCGATAGTGCGGCGCAATTTTTCGTCGGGGCTGATGCGGGCGGCGCTTGCGCGTTGCGGCGCAATGCCTGTCAGGATGCTTTCGAACATTTGGCGCTGATAATGGTCGCAAATTGCTTGCGCCGTGTCATCGTTTGCGCCCCATGTCGAAAGGCCCGCGTCAACTGCCGCGTCGTGTATATCATCTTGCGACCATGGCGTTGCACCAGTTCCAAGAATTCCGGCCCGAACGCCCGCTATTGCGTTTTTGATTTTGGTAGAAAACCCTAATTGCAATAGCGCGTCGATGGATTGTTGAGGCAATTCATCGGCATTAACGGCGAAAGATTGGAATTGTAGGCGCGCGTTAAGATTAGTCATTTTTCGACTCCTAAGATTTTGATTAGATTGTCAAACAGCGAGGCCTAGATGGGCCTAACAAAACGACTCGCGTCGATTTGATGGGACTATTATGCGCATGATTTTGGATGGTTGTAAATAGGGTAGGGCAATAAAAGTCACATTTATTTTGGGGTGATGTTTATGGGTTATTCAATCCCCTCAGCCTTCCTGATTTGGTCATTGTGGGCTTAACCTTGGAGGCTCTGGACGTATTAGTCTATAAAAAAAATAGACTAACTAAACCTCTATTAGGCCCATCATATACTCAATATAAGATGGGTTGTAGGTTAGGCCCATAATGCAGGATTTGGCAAGGCTGGGGATATTGGAACACCCATGAACATGAGGGGAAAATAAAACCCGCATTTGTCACCAACCCCTATTGACACGATGGGCCTAACCTGTCACTATCCTATTGTCACCAGTTGGTGATTTGCTTTTTGACATGGGGAATAAGATCATGAATTCACGCACATTGGCGGCGAGTTTTGACTCGTTATTACATGCCGCGACGTTGGCCCAAGTTCAATTCGACGTAGTTGATTTGGCGACGGCACTCGACGGGACGGTTAGGGTTGATTTTGATGATACTGGGGAACAATTTGGACTACCAGTTATCTTTCGGTTCAGTTTCCGTGACGAGTCATCCGCAGTATATCAGGAAGAGTAGGGGAGTTCCCCTACTTTTTTCAGCGTTTTCAATCCCAGCATTTACCCCCCGGGGACTGGCCAGGGAATTCCCTAGGGTAATGCTTAGCCCCACCCATCTTTATCGGAGTGGTCAAAAAGGTGATGGGTCTATTGGCGTTTCACGCCAAACCTAACAGGCACTTTGCTCTTGTTTTAGAGCCATGCTATACTCAATCCCAGATGGTGCTAACGCAACTCTGGAGCCTTTCGTGCAAGTCATTGTTCCCCCCGGCAGAGGCAGACGCCCCGCCCCGATCCTCTACAATGTCACAAGGCATCTCTCGGAAACCGACATTGCGTCTTTGTGGGAAGCGAGGAAGGACGGCTCAACCCCAAAACTGCAAACGCTCCGCTACAACCACCATCTTCTGGCAAAAGCAGTCGCCTCGGGGAAGTCGTTGATCGAATGCTCCAATCTGACAGGCCTGTCAGGCCCCCGCATCTCCGACCTCAAAAACGACCCAGCGTTCCAAGAACTGGTCTCTTACTACGCAGAAGAATTGAACGAGGTTTACATCGACGTGCATCAACGGATGGCAGCGTTGGGAACGAGCGTCCTCGAAGAACTCGCGGAACGGTTTGAGTCGGACCCGGACAAATTCACAAAACGGGAACTCATGGATCTTTTCACCACAATGGCCGACAGGTCAATTGCGACTGCGAAGGGCGGGCCGACCCCGCAACAAGCCATACAGGCGGTAGGTCCCGGCGGAGCGGGATTAGCCCTGCAGATCAACTTTGTGTCCCCGCAAGCCGAGGCCCCGCAGACCATTGAGGCGCAAAGTGTGAACGTCCTCCCCGCCGAAGGCGTTAGAGGAGATGTGCAAGGGGCCCAAAAGGACCACGGGGCCCCTCCGGCCCAAAAGGCCCCTTACATCGAACTTCCTTTCCAAGAAGAGCCGCTCGACGGCGAGCCGCTTTCCCCTGACCCTGCGCCATACCCGACCCGGCCCGAAATTTTGCAGGCAAAGAGAGATCTCGCGTTAAAACAAATTCAAGAACGGGAAGTGGAAGTCGCGGAGCGCGAACGCATACATGAGGAATATCTCCGAAAGAAAAGGGAACAACTCAATGGCTAAAACCCCGGCGTGGCAGCGAGCTGAAGGTAAGAACCCGAAAGGGGGCTTAAACGCAAAGGGGCGCGCAAGCGCGAAAGCCGAAGGGCACAACCTTAAACCGCCCGCCCCGCACCCCAAAACCGAAAAGGACGCAGGACGGAAGGCCTCCTTTTGCGCCCGGATGTCTGGGATGAAGGAAAAGCTGACCGGGGAAAAGGCTAAAAAGGACCCGAATTCTAGGATCAACAAATCACTCCGAGCATGGAACTGCAAATGACCAAAGGCACATGTTCTGAATGTGGAGGCAAGGATAAACCCGTCTGGGAAAAACCTAGACCGAAAGACCTCGGCAAATCCAAGCCCCTGTCTCCAGCAAAAAAGGCCTCTGCGAAGGCAGCGGCGAAAGCTGCCGGACGCCCTTACCCGAACCTCGTAGACAATATGCGAGCCGCAAAGGGTGCCCCAAAAGGCAAGAAGAAATGACAAGAGCGATTTACTGGTTTGATGAACCGGAAGAACACAACTATCCGGCGGGGGCGGAGTATCTCTCGCTCCTTGTCACCCCCGCTGCGGCCAAGGTCATGATCGAGCGCCTCCGGTCTTCTCCGATCTCACATTTCAAGGCCAAAGACATTTTGAGAGCGTCGGAGCTTTCGCCCCTCGGCATCAGCAATGACCAAGTAGAACACACGCTTGACAAGATCAGACATGACAAAAAGCTATCGCCCCTTTTGCTGGTGCGTAGCACCAAGGCCCTCATCATTGCTGACGGGTATCACCGACTGTGTGCGGTCTATGAGCATGATGAAGATATGAAGATCCCGTGTAAGATAATTTAAGAGTTATTACATATAAAATTGACTTGACACGGGTTTTGTGTGTAAATACAGGACCTTGCAGAAAGGACTGTCATAATGCCGTCAAAAAGCAAAGCCCAGCACAATCTTATGGCAATGGTCGCCCATGACCCGAAAGCTGCCAAGCGATTGAAAATTCCCCAAAAGGTTGGAAAAGAATTCGAGGCCGCAGATAAAGGCCGAACTAAGAAGCTCCCAGAAAAGGTGAAGAAAAAGAAGTGATCCTCAAACCGCCCGGAAGGGTTGGAGGTTAGCGTGGCCGCAAAACGGATTTCACCACAGGAGCAAGAACAAACCCTAGATGCGATGAAGAAATATAAAAAGGCTGACGGGACTTACGACTTTTACAAAATTGCACATGTTTTAGGAATTCATAAAGTCACAGCTCACCGCAGAGTCGCGTTTATTACGAATGAAATGAAGTCAAAAAATTCGCCTTTGAGGCGCTTTGACGCTCCGGCGCTTCCGCACAGATCTCGGCAGATCGACGAATTAATTCAAGATCGATTGGTGGAAAGTAAGAGGGTTATTGAGGCTGATGAAGCCCGGGAACTTATCGACATCAAGGTGAATATTGATGGGCCTTACGGGCTCTTAATATTTGGCGACCCACACATTGATGACCCCGGCTGTGCGTTCCACCTTTTGAAATCCCATATCGAACTTGCCCAGCAACACCCCCACATCCTTGCCTGCAACATCGGGGACCTTGCAAACAACTGGGTCGGGCGGCTTGCCCGGCTTTACGCGGATCAGAGTGTTACCGCGAGGGAAAGTTGGACGTTGGTGGAGTGGATGGTGAAAAGCGTCAATTGGCTTTTCATTATCGCTGGAAATCATGATCTCTGGGCGGGGTCGGGTGATCCTGTAGCGTGGTTCACGAAGCAGGTTGGATCGCTCTACGAGGATCATGGAGTTAGGCTTGCCCTCAAACAACCCTGTGGTGTGGTAACTCGCATTCACGCAAGGCACGATTTCCCCGGGCACAGCATTTGGAATTCCATGCACGGGCCAAAGCGTGAGCTTATCACTGGCTTCCGCGATCACATTCTTGTCGCAGGACACAGGCATATTGGTGGAGATGAAGGCACCATAAGCCCAGATGGCATCTGTGCGCAGCTCGTCCGGGTAAGTGGTTACAAATTGGCAGACACCTATGCCCGGACGTTGGGGCTCAAGAAAATGCCTATTCACCCAGCGGCCTTGGTGATTGTGGACCCACGGGAGCCCGACAATTCGCGGGGCAGGGCGTGGTGCGCGCCGACGGTTGAAATTGGCGTGAAGATGCTCAATGCTATCCGGGCAGACTATGACCAGAAGGGTTCGACCGGAGGTCGAAGGGGGCGGAAATGAGTGATGTTGACATGATCCCTGAGACTGAAATCATTTACGCAGACGGTTATGCACAAAGATGCGAGGTCATTCGTCAATTAATCTTGACTTATGAAGAAATGCAGTCAGAAGAAGGAAAGGCTGCGTTGCTTCGGGCGGTAGACAGGTTAATGTGTTCTATCCCGGTAGTTGAACCCAAAAGTGCCTCTGTAAGCAAACTTAAAGACAAGACTTCCCTCTGAAAGGGGCTTCGCCCGTGTCCTTTCGCCATATCGTGGGGCTTCATTACGCAGCAATGTGCTTGCGCCCCGCGAATTTGCCAAAATCCCGACCAAAAGGCGCGAAGGCTGCGGGGTTGAGGTATGAAAAAGCCCTTGCAGCGGCGATTCCGAGGGCAGAACACGGGCAGTGGTTTGAATTTACCGACATGAACGGGCCCGGGCATTGCCAGATGGACTTATTGATTGTTGGAAATAAGAGGGTTGTGATTATTGAGTGTAAGCTGACAGATGTGAAGGCGGGTAGAGCGCAAATTGAAGACTTATATTTCCCGATTGCTCGCAAAGTGTGGCCTGATAAAAAGCCCCTTGGCATTGTGGCGGCAAGACATTTGAGCAAAGAGAACCAGTTAGAGCTTGTCGAAGACACCTTGAAGGGTGCGATTTTGAGGGCAGATACACAAAACGTGATCCCGACCTTGCATTGGATGGAAAGAGGGCCGATTTGAGCGGAATTCTGGATGTTTTTGTGCCTTGCTGGGTTGACTAAATGGTCGGAAATGTTGAATATTGTTCGCTGAATGCGAAAGGGGCGAGGCCCATGGCAAAAGGTAATGATAGCGCGAAGATTTTGGCTGCAAGGCCAGTTCGAGGATCGCGGGCGGGCACAATTCACCACTCATTTGGATATGAAATGAGTGAAGATGGGATGTTTTCGAGGGTTGCTCGGAAGGGCAACGCAGTTTATGAGTCGGAAGATCGGACTCCTTCGGAAAATCCTGATTACCAATCTGGCGTCACACAGAATGTTGGAACTCCCGCGCAAGGTGACGGTTTGCGCAACGCGATCTCGCACATAAGAGGCAAATGATGAAGAAAGTTGCTCTTTATGGCAGTTTGCTTGCGCTTTTCGGCGCAACGGCTGCTTTTGGCGCTGGCCAGTTTCCTGGCTATCCTATTGCTACAACATCCCCTGCTACAGGTAATATCGCTACGCTTCCGCTGACGGGTTTTGAGGCTATTCCAGCTGACACGAACCTCCTTGCACCTTACGCTACGTCAACTGGTTCAATTTCTGGCACGACGCTGACGGTTTCGGGTGTGAGCGGCACGATTGCGATTGGGCAGAATGTGGTTGGCGCTGGCGTTCAGCCGGGAACACAGGTTATTTCGGGCTCCGGCACGTCATGGGTTGTTGCACCTTCGCAGACGGTTTCTTCAACTTCGCTGTCATTTGGTGGTGGCGGTGTTAATCCGCAGACGGAAGTTATTCAGACGCAGCAGTTGAAGGCTTATGTGCTGACGGCTCCGACGGTTACGAGCTATCTGATCCTGCCTACCAGCACGATTGCGGCTTTGCCGACCTGCGGTGCAAGCACCCTTGGTGCTATTGCGACTGTCAGCAATGGCACGGCTTATGGCACTGGCACGTATGGTTCGGCTGTGAGCGCGACCGGTGCGGTTACCCGCGTAGTTGCTTGCACGAACACGGGCGGCGCTACGACATATGCTTGGGCTTATAACTAAGTTTGCCTTTTGAAGGGGGCAAAACGCCCCCTTCCAGTTTCCTTTCAAAGTTGAGGATTAAATGAAGAAGCTCTTGTCACTTGTCGCCCTTGTGATTGGGGCTTTTGCATTTAACCCTTTGTATGCAGCGTCTACAGGCGGGCCGTCGGTTACGGGTGGTGGCGGGCCGAATGGTAGTATTCAAAGTGATGTTGCGATTTGTGATCCGAATTCTCCGTATTTTTGTGAAGCGTTTGCAAGCAGCACACCTGTTGCTACGCAGGTGACTTGCACGACGGTGGGAACGGTGCAGGTGCTTGAGTCTTTGACATCTTCAAAGTCGAGACGGTTTATTGCGAATACGAGTGGGGCGACGGTATATCTTGGACCGTCAGGGGTGAGTAGCACGACGGGTTTTCCGTTGCCTACGGGTGTGACTTTGGATGTTACGAAATTGACTGCAGCGCTGTATTGTGCGACTGCGAGTAGCACGGCGGTTGTGGGCACGTTAGAATACTAAAAGGGCGAAAATGACGACTCCAGATCCTTTTGCCCCGGGTTATCGTCTTACAGATGGTAATCAATTAAATAAGGTAACCGCGAACCCGGTTTGGTCGATTGCGACGGCTGTTTCGGCGACTGCTGGTGGAACGGTCAATACTTCTACGCAAATTGTTAATGCGATTACGAATATCACGAATGTGCCGGTTGCAGGCGCAGGTGTTACGCTGCCGCAAGCGAATTATCCCGGCACGGTTTTAACGGTAATTAATAACGGAGCAAATTCTGCGACAGTTTTCGCGGCAGATGGCTCGACGGTTGCGGGAATTCCGGGGAACATCGGTCTTCCTTTGTTGTCGGGAGCTTCTGGGAATTTTTACGCGGTTGCGGTTGGGCAATGGATTGTAACGGGTGGTGTGGGGCCGACAGGTCCAACGGGTCCGTCTGGTGGTCCGACAGGTCCTACAGGCCCGACAGGGTGGACCGGAGCCTCGATTACGGGTTACACGGGCCCGACGGGCGCCACAGGACCAGCATCAACCGTCACAGGACCTACAGGCTGGACCGGCCCAACTGGTTACACAGGCCCAGCTTCAACAATAACTGGTCCTACCGGCGCAACCGGTCCAACTGGATATACCGGCTCTGCGTCTACGGTAACTGGTCCAACGGGATACACGGGGCCAACTGGATACACAGGTTATACTGGTCCAGCGTCAACGGTGACGGGGCCTACAGGATGGACAGGCTGGACAGGACCTACGGGCTATACGGGCTGGACAGGATATACCGGTTACACGGGTTTTACCGGCCCGACAGGATTGCAAGGGAGTTTGTATAACACGAACAGCGTTTCTTCGCTGACGCTGGGACTTGGCAATCAGTCTCTCCTTGTTGGAACGGGGCTTTCGTATTCAGTTGGACAGCAAGTAGTCATCGCGTATGACGTTAGCCATTACATGTTTGGCCCAGTTGTTTCATATAACAATTCGTCTGGTGCGCTGGTCGTTAATGTGACGACGGTGATAGGGTCTGGAACGTATAGCGCGTGGGCAGTTAATTTGAATGGGCCGCTCGGACCGACGGGCAGCACTGGGCCTACAGGATACACGGGATACACGGGTTTTACAGGACCAACTGGATATACGGGATATACAGGTTGGACCGGCTGGACCGGGTATACGGGGCCGACAGGATATACTGGCCCGAACGGAAATATGTATGCGACGAGCAGCACGACTTCGCTGACGATTGCGACGGGTAATCAATCGCTGACAGTTGGGACGATGTTGTCGTATACTGTCGGGCAACAGGTTTTGATCGCGTATGACAGCACCCATACGATGGTTGGGGCGCTGGTTTCTTATAATTCTGCTACCGGTGCGATGGTTGTCAATGTTACGACCATTGTTGGAACGGGCACTTTTGCGACATGGACAGTTAATCTTAACGGCGCTCCGGGGCCTGCAGGTCCAACTGGTTATACAGGACCAACTGGTGCAGCTTCGACTGTAACAGGTCCGACGGGAGCGACAGGCGCGTCAGGCCCAAACACAATTAATGTCGGCACGACAACAGTTACAGGCGGAACTTCTGGTCGTGTCATTTATGACAATGCTGGCGTTGTTGGTGAATATCCAACAAGTGCGACGACTGTTGCAAGCAGCGTTGTATTAAGAGACGCTAATGTTAACATAACATCAAATGCTTTTTTTGCAGGAACAACAAGCACAGCGGCTGCTGGTGGAACAACAACATTAACCGCAGCTTCTACACCAGTTAATGTCGTTACGGGGTCTGGTGGTCAAACATTCACGCTTCCCGACGCAACTACATTGCCAATAGGCGCAATATTTTCATTCAATAATAATCAGTCTAGCGGAACTATCGTTGTAAAGAATACTGGCGCAACGACAATTGCGACGTTCCAAGCAGGGTCTTACGGAACAATTGTATTAATTGCTAACGGGACATCTTCGGGATCGTGGGACCCTCATTTCCAAGCGCCAATTAATGTAAGCTGGTCAACAAATACATTAGATTATCCGGGCTCAATTACCTCTGCGACGTGGAACGGTGTTGCGGTTGCTGTAAATCGTGGCGGGACAGGTCTATCCAGCGGAACATCTGGAGGCGTCCCATATTTTAGCTCAACAAGCACGATGGCTTCATCTGCCGCTCTTGCTCAATATTCGGTAATTGTAGGTGGGGGCGCAGGTGCGGCTCCAGCTACAATTGTAACAGGGTCGGCTAATCAGCTTTTATCAAGCGGGGGCTCTGGCGCAAACCCATCTTGGACAACTGCGACATATCCTGCTACGACAACGATTAATCAATTGCTTTATTCAAGTTCTGCGAACACGATTGCAGGGCTTGCAACAACAAATGGCGGCATCCTTAACGCCAATAGCAGCGGCGTTCCTTCATTAACTGTAACGCCTGTTCTCGGTGTTGCTGGCACGTCTGCCGGGACGCTTGGTTTTTCGGGATTAACGAGCGGCGTTGTTACGATACAAACTGCTGCTACTGCCGGGACGTGGTCGCTCACGCTTCCTACAAGTGGTGGCACGAGCGGTTATGTTTTAACGACGAATGGCTCTGGTGTTACAACTTGGACGGCGGCGTCTGCTCTCTCTGGAGCATTGACGGTTGGAACTACCGCTATTTCCGGCGGAACAACAACTCGTATTCTTTATGATAACGCAGGCATACTTGGCGAATATAGCGTAATCCCCGTATCCTTGGGTGGCACAAACGCTACATCAGCAAGCATTACTGCCTTTAACAATATTACGGGCTATACGGCTTCTGGCGCGACGGGCACAACAAGCACAAATCTTGTGTTTTCAACGTCTCCGACAATTACAACGCCAACGATCAGCGGTAATGAAACGCATACGGGAACGTCTGCGCGCTTCCTTGCTGACTTTGATAACGCGACAGTCAACAGCCGTTTTGGCTTCCAGACCAGCACAACTAATGCTTCTACTGGCATTTATGCGCTGCCGAATGGGACATCTACGGCTGCAAGTTGGCAGGCTGCTAATGCTGCCGATCCTACAAATGCCAGTAAGATTCTTATCGCTACAAATGCTTCTACAGATGTTCAACTTGTGTCAGGCATTAATGGCACAGGCACCTATTTACCGTTGTCAATTTACACAAGCGGCGGTCAATCAGCTCAATTTAGCACAACCAAAGGCACATTTACACTTGGCGTTCAAAGCACGACAGCGGGCGTATTAACGCTTGCGAATACAAATGTCGGCGCGTTTCCCACATCAATACAATCGTCATCAAGCGCTACGGCAGCTTGGACGCTTACACTTCCTACTGCAACGCCTGGAACGGCAGGATCTGTTCTTACTTCAACAACTGGCGGCGTTGCGTCTTGGACAGCTACATTACCTGTTGCAAATGGTGGCACGGGAGCATCATCCGCCAGTATTACAGCTTTTAATAACATTACGGGTTATACGGCTACCGGCGCGACAGGAACAACAAGCACAAATCTTGTGTTCTCGACCAGTCCAACGCTTGTCACACCTGTTCTTGGCGCAGCGACAGCCACAAGCATTAACGGTCTGACGATTACATCGTCTACCGGCACATTGACGGTTACTAACGGCAAAACAGCCTCGTTTAGCAACTCGATTACATTCGCAGGCACTGACTCTACCACAATGACGTTTCCAGCAACGTCATCAAGTATCGGATACCTCAATATACCGCAAAATAGCCAGACATCAGCTTATGTCGCGGTTGTTGGCGATGTCGGCAAGCACATCAGCATCACAACTGGCGGCGTGACTGTTAACGCCTCTGTGTTCAGCGCTGGCGATGTGTTCACGATCTATAACAATTCTGGCTCTAGTCAGACAATAACGGCAGGCACAAACGTAACATTCCGTCTTGCTGGAACTGCTACTACAGGCAATAGAACGCTTGCTCAATATGGCGTTGCTACATTGCTCTGCGTAACTGGCGGTGCTAATCCAGTATTTGTCGTATCCGGTGGCGGAGTAACCTAATGTCCGGCATTATGGCAATGCTGCTTAACAGCGGCGCGGCAGGTTATACAGTTGTTGAAAATTTTAACGCTTCTGGCTCTTGGGTTGCGCCTACTGGGGTAACATCCGTTGATTATCTTTGTGTTGCTGGCGGCGGTGGTGGTGGTGGTGCATATAACGGCGCTTGTGGCGGCGGCGGCGCGGGGGGTTACGCTGCCGTAAGTGGATATTCCGTAACGGCGGGTAGTAGTTATACTATCACTGTGGGCGGCGGCGGATCGGGCGGTGTTGCTATTGGGCAACCCGTTGGAACTTCTAATCCCGGGGTGACAGGTAGTAATTCTCAGTTTGGCCCAGCGACTGCCGCAGTTGGTGGTGGCGGCGGGGCGCAACGTGACGCTGTTGGATTAAACGGTGGCTCTGGCGGTGGTGGTGGAACCGTTGCTACGG
>Ga0208383_1000116_pt1 | contig 15714 bp, 21 predicted proteins | sample CryBogCBE10Sep07_FD_184588 | JGI IMG/M metagenome (GOLD analysis project Ga0208383, IMG submission 184588) | Freshwater microbial communities from Crystal Bog, Wisconsin, USA - CBE10Sep07 (SPAdes) | ecosystem: Environmental > Aquatic > Freshwater > Lake | place: Crystal Bog, Wisconsin, USA...
ATATAAACCTACACCGCAAGATGATAAATTAAAGAATAAACTGTTTTTAACAATGGAATAATGTAATGAAACTATCAATGATTGGGTTGGGAAAATTAGGATTGCCGTGCGCAAGCGTTATGAGCAAATATTATGAAGTAGTTGGTTACGATACACAACCAATCGCTGCGCCTTTTAAAACTGCAGAAACAATTCAAGATGCTATTGAAGATAGTAATTTTATTTTTATTGCTGTTCCAACGCCACATGAAAGCACATATGGTGGCGAAACTCCAACAAGTCATTTGCCTGTCAAAGATTTTGATTATTCTATCCTTAAGACTGTTCTAACCACAATTGCACAACATAAAACACCGTATCAACAAGTTGTGCTAATTTCAACTGTATTGCCTGGCACTGTACGTCGCAAACTTGCACCAATTATTCCTGACATCATTTATAATCCTTATCTCATTGCTGTTGGAACAGTTGCACAAGATTTTATTGATCCAGAAATGATTATTATTGGCAGTGAAAACAATGATAATGTCGATAGTCTAATTGAAATTTATAAAACATGTTGCTTGGAAGGCAGTCGCTATGAATTTGGCACATGGGAAGATGCAGAAGCAATCAAGATATTTTATAACACTTTTATATCTACTAAACTTGCGCTCGTTAATACAATATATGACATTTCACAGCGTCTTGGACATATGAATGTAGATAATATAACAACTGCACTAGCTGATTGCACTCGTCGTATTATGGGTCACAAATATATGACTGCTGGTTTAGGTGATGGCGGTGCTTGTCATCCTCGTGATAATATTGCACTTCGTTGGTTAGCAAAAGAACTTGATCTTGGCTATGATTTATTTGGTAATGTAATGCAAGTTCGTGAAGCACAAGCTAAAAATATGGCACAAACACTATGCAATTACAAATTGCCAATTGTTATATTAGGACAAAGTTATAAACCAAATGTTCCTAATCGTGATGGTAGTTATGCACTACTTGTTGGACATTATGTAGAAGAATTAGGTGGTACGCTATTCTATCATGATCCGCTTAATAAAATTGAGTATAAAGGCGCTGAACCTGTTGTTTATCTAATCTCATATCATCATGATTGGATTCATTCATATGACTTTATAAGTGGCAGTATCGTTATTGATCCATGGCGCACTGGTATGTCTATAAATGGATGTAATGTTATAAATTTATAATGCCTACACATGTTTTATCATCGCCATTTCCAAAACAGTGGGCGGTGAGTACGCTAGAAAATGAAATATTTGAAAGTGTATTAAGAAATATTGAAAAAAACTATGGCGATAATAATTTGCTATTAAGCTGTAATTGGTTGGCACAAGATGATTTAATAGCGGTGTTGGATAAAAATCCAAAAAATATCTTTTTAGGAATACTTGCAGACCCGTTAGAAATACCAAATGATATACAAAATGCCCTATTACAATTTGTTGTGCAGCAATTTGGTTATACAAGCGGCGATAATTTTTTAGATTTTTGGGCTATATTAACTTTAAGAAAATTTAAAAATTATGCAATTGATGAAATAAAATTGCGGTCTGTAGAAAATTTATACTTAAGTTATAATCGCAAACCACATCCACATCGTCAAGAATTAGTAAGCAAATTACTATCATCTAATATGCAAGACAGTGGTATTATAACATTTGGCACTAAAGATAATATTGCTATATCCTCAATAGTACTTGCTAACGATGTTGAATATAATTTAGATGAAGCGCCAAATGATGAATGGGCAGACATACCTAATGATATCTTTAGTTTAGGTAGATTAGATATTTGGCAAAATTCGTTTGTTAATATAGTATCAGAAACACAATTTTGTCCAACCAATTCACAATTTGTAAGCGAAAAGATTTACAAACCAATTATTGGTATGCGACCTTTTATGTGTATGTCTTCACGTCATTTACCTGAATATTTAGAACTTCGTGGTTTTGATACTTTTGAAGATTTGTGGCCATACAAAATACATGTAAGTGATAATTTACCATTAAATGCCCAACAATCACAAACAGCAAAAAATATTATTAAAAATTTACAATGGTTAGAAAACCAAGGACGTGAGTATGCTATGAACATGTATTATAAAATGTATGATAGATTAGTAGCAAATCGCAATACATTTTTTAAATATGCTTTGGATCAAGAGCAAAATATGCGTACATTATTTTTATAAATAAGTTATGCCATCAAGAAACCGTCTTTATCAAACAATTTCTAAACAAAATTATGTTTATTATAGTGGCAAAGATCATGTTGGCAATATTGATTTTTTATTGCAAGAAATTGATTTACACGATAAATTTTTATTCATCATAGATTGTTTTAGTTTTCATGACAGGGATAGCGATGGCAATTTTTTGCCATTTGATGTGTATCCAGACATTCAACAATATCAAAAAAGCGCAAGTGAAAATAATTTGAAATTTATTGTAATTTTTGAAATGTTGCCCGAAGCGCCAAGTTATCGACATAATTTAAAATTTCATATAGATGATATAAGTCAAAATTGTAATATACCAACTAATGAAATGATTATATACTCTGGTGCGCATCATCAATTTGACGAGCCTATTCGTTTTGCTACAGATTTTTCAGTTTTCTTTGGAGATTATCCATTAAAAGACAGTGCTGCAACCATACTGCCAACGCATCATTTTGTTAGTTTAGTGCGACTAATAAGAACACACAGAATAGCAGCCACTGTTGATATTTTAGATAGAAATTTACAAAAATATGGCATTATCTCTTTTGGCAGTGGCTATCAACAACTAAATCCAATCGAATTGGCAATGATACCAGATAGATATAAAAATACTTTTCCACTTTATATTGATGGTTTTGTGCCTGTCAATCATGCATTTCAACATTATGGTACGTTGGATGAAATGAAAACAGCATTTATTAATATAGTTCATGAAACAAGTTTTGATCATGATTTTCATTATAATGGCTTTAGTCATCTTACATGGAGTTTGCCATTCTACACTGAGAAAACAGTAAAACCTTTTGCATGGGGCCAGGTGCCTATTTTTATTGCACTTAAAGATCATGATGTATTTTTACGAGAAAAAGGATTAGATTTATTTGATGATATTATTGATCAAAGTTATAATCAAGAAAGTGATCCGCATATACGAATTAAAAAAGCAATCGACGAATTAGAAAAGATTTGTAATTGGCCGATTGAAAAGTGGGCACAATATAAACAAGATAATATAAATCGATTTATTAAAAATCGTGAAATTATAACCAAAATGACAAGTGGTAGAACAGGTCTATCTATTGAAAATTTAAAAAAAGTTCTTGACACTTATTAAACCTTGCGCTATGATATAAGAAATCATAGGAGCCAAACATGCCAAATTGGTGTTATAATAATGCAACTTTTAGTCATGAAGATTCAAAAGAAATTCAACGTCTTGCAAAAGCTTACAATGAAGGCAAATTCTTTAATGAATTTGTACCTATGCCACCAGAATTACTTGAAGAAGCACCTACTGGTGATGGCTGGCAAGAACGCCAAGCAGAAATTACTAAACGCAATGCAGAACAATTTGGTTATAGCAGTTGGTATGATTGGGCAGTTTCTAATTGGGGGACCAAGTGGGAACCTGATACCGATGGCATGGATAATGTAGAAGTTGCAGAAGGCGATACCAGTGTTGATTTGAGTTTTGACACTGCTTGGGCACCGCCTATTGAATTTTATCGTGAAATGAGCGATATGGGTTTTACAATTACAGCCTATTATAATGAAGAAGGAATGGCTTTCTGTGGCAAATATACTACAGAAGATGATGACGAAGTGTATGAATATGGCGATATGAGCGCCGATGAAATTCGTGAAAACGTTCCTAGTGATATTGATGAAGCATTTGGTATATCTGATTTAATTGCAGATATGGCAGACGAAGAAGATATATTTGATATGGACGATGCCGAAGATTCTGACCATGAAGTGGAATCTGAATAACATGGTTAGAAAAAGCAGTGAAATAATTGAAGATTTTATTAACTCGCTAGAGAAACTTATTGATACTCTAGATGATGAATGGCATCATAATGACGAAGGCGAATGGCGAATGGCTGATAATATTCGTCAAAATATTTTACCAGTCGTCAAAGAAAATTTCAAGGAACACCTTGATGAATATATTGATCGCAGAATACAAACCTACTTAAAGAAAGTGAAAATCAATGTCAAGTGAAGAAACGCAAAAACTAACCGAATACAAGGTATCTACACGCTATAAAAAGAGTGTTACAGAGATTGAATTTTTTAGAAAAGATGACAAGACCATCACCTATAGCACAGGTTGGCGTTGGGGATATGTCACTCTACTTGTTCCAGAAGGCGTTGATTTAGCTGCTGAACTTGATGCAGAAAACAACGACGAAGTTGAGATTGATGAACTTGGTTATGATATCAATGACCGTGAAATGGATGATGGTTGTTGGGATGAGTGGGATTATGGCGATCTTGATGATGAAGCAATTGCAGCCATTGAAGAAGCCGTTGAAGAAGATGGCAGTGCCTATGGTGCGCTAGTTGATGTTCTGGAATGGGATGCAGTTGATAGCACCTTAGTATTCAGTGGGCCGTTAGACATTGAAAACTTGGGTGAATTTGTTCCTTATGTTCATACGCCAAGTGAAGATGAAGAAGATGATGAAGGGGAAGACGACAATGTATAAGATTGAAATCAGCGAAGAGACCGCAGAAAGCATGTTCCGTGATATTCTTGTTGAAGACTATCGCCGTATTCGTAGCGATATCTATGATTTGACCAACCGTGCAGTAGAACAAGGTGAATTGAAATCTTTTGAACAAGAAGACCTTGAACATAACAAAGAATATCTGGAAGCCATGAAGGTTATGCTTGGTTATTATTTGCCACAAAGTGAAGCAGATATTATTATTGGTGAAGCATGAAGATTGTTGAAAAACTTCATGCTATTGCAGAAGAATGTGAGCGTGGTGAGCGATCACCTGTCAGTGGTATTTCTACTTGGCCAAAGGAAACTACGGTAGAGTTTAAGGCTGCTCGCATCATTGAAACAGCAATGCGTAATCTTACTGTTATCAGCGAGATGAATGAGGCAGTGCCAAGTGAGGCAATTCGCCATAGTGCTAAAATAATGATTACAGAATTATTGGAATTATGCAATGCCGCAGAATTGGATAGTTGAACTCGTAGAAGACCCAGAAACCAAAGACTTGTTACTACCTTTTCCAGAGGATATGTTAAAAATCCTTGATTGGGAAGAAGGAACTGTTGTATGTTGGGAAATCACTACCAATGGGTTAAGTCTTAAAAAGATGGAAAAGAAGGATGATGACGAATGAAATACGCATTGACAATCATCGCCGCTATGCTATTATGTGGTTGTATGAAAACGGTAGATTATGAATTACCACGCAGTCCTCTGCCAGCAGAACGCAAACCACTTACTGTTCCGCATCGTGATTGGTTAGAAAGTGGATGTTGGTTCCGCAGTGAAAACGGACACGATGTGAAAGTATGTCATGAAAATACAAATAGTAAGTGATTTACATTTAGAGTTTGCTCCTATACCAGAAATTAAACCTGATGCAGATGTTCTTGTGTTGGGCGGTGATATCTGTTTAGCACAGCATTTGTATCGTCATCCACTACAACTTGGCGATATGCGGAATAATGATGGTCACGCAAGTGATGCTGCTCGCTATCGTGAGTTTTTTAAGTATTGCAGTGATAACTGGAAAACCGTAATCTATCTTGCAGGAAATCATGAGCATTATAGCGGACAGTGGGAGCGAACTACACCAGTGTTGCGTGAAGAAACTGAACGCCTTGGCAATATCTTATTCTGTGATCAAGACCGCGTAGATTATGGTGATGTAACATTTTTGGGTGTATCGCTATGGACTGATTTTAACAATCATGATCCACTTACAATCATGTCAGCACGAGATATGATGAATGATTACAGTTCTATTACTGAAAACCCACGTGAAGGACTGTATCATAAACTGCGTCCAATCACTACACTTGCTAAACATGTAAGTGATTTAGAATGGTTGCGTGTGCAATTGTCACAATTACAAGATCGCAAGGTTGTTGTATGCAGCCATCACGCACCAAGTCATAGTAGCATACATTATACCTATCAGCAGCCAAGATATAGCACTATGAACGGTTGTTTTGTTAGTAATCTTGGTGGATTTATTGCGTATCATCCACAAATTAAATTGTGGACTCATGGTCACGTTCATAATGTGTTTGATTACACTATTGGTGAAACTCGTGTAGTTTGTAATCCTCGTGGATATCCATCGGAATATTCAGGATGGAATCCACAAACAGTGGTAGAAGTTTAATCTTCCGTTTCTTCCAAATAGTAGCCGCAACCTTCATGCTTTGGAAATGCTACAAGTGATAGCACTTCGGGGTAGCGGCGACAACCTTCTGGTCTGGTTTCATAAATTGTGCAAGATAAATTTACTTGGTCAAAGTATTCACACCAAGATTCTGTATAATTGACAGCATCAGTATAATTCTTAAACTTGCAGCAATTACCGCCACATGCTTTTGGTGTGCAACTACCTTTTACAACATAATCAAGCCACTTGCTCTGTATCATACCCAAGCAAAATAATTAAGATTAAATGCGGCTGGTGTGAGAGGGTTACCAAAGTTTGTAAATTGAATGCTTAATGTGTTTAACGCACTTGCATATGCAGCAGATATAAACACACCATAAGTTTGGTCTGCTGCTGGTATCACTACAACTTTGTGACTTGTGGTTAAACCAGTAAGCGTAAATGTTTGTGTGCTTGTGCTATTTTTACCAATAGCACCAGGTGTTATTGATAATTGACCTGCAAGGATATTGCTCGCAGCAACAAGGTTATTTGCTTTAGAAGCAGTTCCACTTAAATTACCTACAAAGTTGCCACTAGTTGAAGCATTACCAACTGTTAGGTTGCCTGTTACTGTCCCGTTACCTGTGACTGCCAGTGTGCCAATAGTTTCTGTGCCAGTAGTTGAACTGTTGCCAGCAATGATATTACCAGTTAAAGTTACAGTGGTTGCAGTAATATTGCCTGTGGTAGCAATATTTCCTGCCTTAATATTACCTGTATAAACAGTAAGATAAGCAGCAGTTACAGTATTAGCATTGTTTGCAAGACTGGTGATAGCACTATTTGCAGCCGTCACATTAGCGTTGATAGTTGTAATGTTATTAGTGTTAGTAGTAATAGCACTATTGGCAGCAGTGATATTTGCTTGATTAGAAGTAATAGCACTATTTGCTGCTGCAATGTTTGCTTGATTACTTGTAATTGCGCTATTAGCAGCCGTCACATTGGCATTAACAGTTGTGATTAGATTTGCTTGTGTTGCCGCATTTGAAGTAAGTGTAGAAATTGCACTATTTGCCGCAACAATGTTTGCATTAATAGTTGTAATGTTATTTGTATTAGTTGTAATTGCACTATTAGCAGCAGTTACATTTGCGTTGATTGAACTAATTGCGCTATTAGCAGCCACAACATTAGCATTTGTTGAAGCAATTGCGCTATTAGCAGCAGCCACATTAGCATTAAGTGAAGCAAATGCCTGATTGTTTGCAAGACCGCTCATTAGGCTTGCATTACCAAAATGATAGTTTGCTGAAATATTACCAGTAAGTGCTATACCAGTTCCATTAACATAGGTTAGGGAGGTATTGCCATTTATTTGTAACTTGCTGGTACCATCATCAACCGCACCAAGTAACCAACGACCACTATATATTCTGCCTGCTTCATTGGCTGCAAGTGTCCCACCAGTATGGAATACAACTGCCTTTTGTGTAGTCTGTGTTCCAATGGTTAGATTACCACCATTTGTATAAACATAACCATCAAGTGGATATTGTAGCGTGTAAGCAGGATCAGCATAGCCGCTGCTATTGATACCCATATCAATATAGTTTGTAGATGCACTACCAACATCCGCAGCAGCAATATAATCGGTGCTTGCTGCACTCAGGTTAGAAATATTTTGCGTAACAGTCTGTGCATAAGAGTTGGCGTTGCTTGTAAATTGTGCAATTGTGTTAAAGTCAGTAATTGGTTGAACGCCAACACTTAATTCGCCAGTTACATATGCATTGCCAGCATACATATTTTGCCATACACGATTGGCATTACCAAGTGATTGTGCAAGCGTAGTAAGCGGAACCATATCTATACTGCTGATCCACGCCTTTTGTGAATCGCTATACAGTATCTCTGCATAGTTTGCATTAGCAACAACAAGACCAGCACCATCTGCTGCAAAACTTGAAGCCGCATTATTAGCAACAGTAATGGTTAGACCACTTGTAGTTTGTGTGGTGCTGCTTGTGCTTGTAGTAGTTCCCTTAACATTCAAGTTACCATAAATTGTAAGATTGCCAGCAATAGCACTGTTTGCAGTTGCAGCAGTGGTATTAATAGTATAAGCACTAATATTACCAACAGCCACATTACCAACGCTATCACGAGAGACAATTGTAGATGGTTGGTTGCTTGGCGTAGCATCGGATGTTAGGTTAAGAACACGAGTAGCACCAATATAACCTAAACTACCTGTAATGTGACCGCTATTGTTTATCTGACCAATAGCAGCAGTGGTTTGCACCGAACCATCACTAAATGCCAGGTTACCAGTTCCACTAAAAGATAGTTGGTTATTGATAGACATTGGTCCATTTTGTGTGCGAGTGCCATAATCGGTAACATTACCATAGCGGAAAGTATCACCATAAATGGTGAAAGTGCCGTTTTGTGTCATAGCACCAGTAAAATTAGTGGTTCCAAGACTTACAGCAGCACCAGTGGTGTTCATATTTCCTACAACATAAACATTGCCGTTTAGCGTAGATGTGCCGTTTGATGTAAAGGCACCAATTAGATTAGTAGTGCCACTGGCAATAATATTACCAGTCATTAGCGTGGTGCCTTGATTGATACTGTTGCCTACTACATAAGAGTTGCCTTGCGTGGTAATATTGCCTTGAATGTTAAGGTTGGCTTGAAAGAATGAACTTGCAGTAACAGTAATTGGACCAGTGAAACTTGTATTACCAGTATGCACAACATTACCTGTAAAGGTAGTTGTTCCAACACTAAGAATATTACCAGTTTGTGTAATATTTCCTATTTGAAAAATATCACCGTAAAAATATGATGTACCAGTATTAACTGCTGTGCCAATAATATTAACATTCGTTAAATTAACATTGCCACCATCAAAGGATGCGGTTTTAGTGAGTGTAGTAGTTCCAATCGGTGTAGTCCAGATTGAAATATTACTGCCAGCATTTGATGGAGTTTGTGCTTCTGTGGTGGTCATACGAATATGAGCAATACCACCAACAGGTGCTGACACACCATTATAAGCAGTGCCGCCATAACGAACTATATCTTCACCAGCACCTACCGCATACGGCGTATCTACGGTATTATCATATCTACGACCAGCATACAGTGCATAGTTACCAAAGGCATCATTATATACCTTTGATGATAGTGTTCCTTGACCAGTGATATGCAGCATCACACCAGTTGAAGTTGGATTAATAATTGTGCCACTTGCGCTACCAATAATATCAATGCCACTATCGGTACTGTTTTGAACTGGTGTATAAAGATTAAGTGTGCCGTTTTGTAGCGTTTGAATAACTGGTGCGCCATTAGGAGTAGTTACATAAAATCCACCAATAACATTGATATTACCTACGCCAGTTGCTTGTAGATTAATATTAGCACTTGCAGTAAGAGTGGATATTGTTGTGTTAGCAATAGAAAGATTACCAACATTAGCACTGTTTGTAGCAATATAAACTGGAATACCACCTACGGTATGACCATCAGTTAAGCGCAATTCACCTGTGCTTGTGTTATAGAATAATTGGCCAGCCTCGCCAACAAAGCCAGCAAATCCAACGGTATTAACACGACCTGCCTTAATTTTGGCTAACTGGCTCATTTAATTTTTAACTCTCTATTTCTTCATCGCTCGCAATATGTGCTACGATAGGATGTATACCAGCATTACGCTTGATAATAGCAAGTTCATCGTCTGGCTGTTCTTCTGCACTATCATCATACATTGAATCTACGCCAGCAACTTTCTTTAGCAACTCAATCTTTTGTTGTAGTGGAGGCACCATTACACCGTTAGTTTCATCACTGGTATGATCACGCTCTGGAAAATCACTCTGAGGCTGTGCTACAACAGTTAGTTGAGCATGATTAGGTTGAACTGTATCTGCTGGTTGCTGAATATGAGCAAGGGCATCAATTAACTTTCTTAAAAATTCGGTGGCGTCCATAGGTAAATCCTGTTTAATATATTTAGTTTAACTACGATAAACCGTATATGGATTTCCTAAACCACCAGTAAAGGCATTGCCGCCACTATATGTAATGACATAATTTGCGCCACTTGTGGAAACACCGCTAATAGTGCCAGTTCCACCAGCAACGGTAATCTTCATACCGTTGGTTGGCATACCGCTTTTGAAGTCACTCTTTTTTACAGTAGCACTGCGCAAACTACTGCCATTAGCAACAGCAATTACGCCATTGGTTTGAGCAGTAGTAGTTGCACTTGTGCTATGTGGGCGTAGCAAGCCCTTATGAAGACCAGGCATTACTGGCTCTTTAATTCAAGAACGTTGCAAAGACCACTTGTAGTGCTTTGAATTGCTGCTACTTTATCACCACCATTTACAGCGATAAATTCAACACCGCCACCTACGATTAGCATACAATTTCCAGTGTTATATGCAGTAGGATTAACACCCCAAGCAATATAGGTATCTGCATTAGTAGTAACACGCAATATACTTGCTACGCTACTGAAAGCTGCTGTTGCATTACTTGAACTACCTGTGGTGATTGTTTGTGCATTTGCTACTGCATACGCACCTTTTCTTAAAAGAACTGACATTTATGATTCCCCGAATCTATACAAATATTTATCTTGACTTATGATTGCTGCATTGTTATAATTATACTTGATTATTGTAAGGAAAAAGTATGACTGTCCAAATCTTAAATGGCGATTGCCGCCAAGTTCTAACCACACTGCCTGAAAAAAGTATCAATATGTGCGTCACATCACCCCCTTACTATGGCCTCCGTAACTACAAAACTGCCGTATGGTCAGGTGGCGATCCAAATTGTGACCATATCGAAAAAGTTGCTGCGCACGGTGGAGAAAGAGCAGATCGTGATCAAACAGGCAACACCTTTTATTACAAAGGAACTTGCCAAAAGTGCGGTGCTACTAGTGAAGATTATCAAATTGGGCTAGAAGAAACGCCAGAAGAATATATCCAACAGTTGGTTGAGGTATTTCGTGGTGTAAAACGTGTGCTGCGTGATGATGGAACACTATGGGTTAATATTGGCGACTCTTATTACAATTATCGTAGTGGCACAGCATTTGTTAAACAAAGTGTTGCTAAAACAAACCAAGACTTGCCTACACATAGCCCAAGTCGCAATAACAAGTTAGCAGGATTAAAAAGCAAAGACCTGATAGGTATTCCGTGGATGTTAGCATTTGCGCTACGTGCCGATGGTTGGTATCTGCGTCAGGATATTATTTGGCATAAACCAAATCCAATGCCAGAAAGTATGAAAGACCGTTGCACCAAAGCACACGAGTATATTTTCTTGTTGAGCAAGTCAAAAGATTATTATTTTGATTATGAAGCAATCAAAGAACCTACTGCAAAAAGCGGTGGTTCTCCAAGACAATTTGGTGCCAGTGATCAAGAAGGCACAGGACGTGGTGATATTGGCAATACGTTTGTAGATGACGGCACAAGATTAAAGCGCAGTGTATGGACAGTGAATACTAAACCATATAAAGGTGCGCATTTTGCTACATTCCCCACTGAACTTATTGAACCTTGTATTTTAGCAGGTTGCCCAAAGGATGGTATGGTACTTGATCCATTTGGTGGCAGTGGAACAACAGGATTGGTGGCAAATAAACTTGGGCGCAATGCAACTTTAATTGAACTTAATCCGCAATATATCAATATCGCAGAAGATCGTATTGATCCACCAGAGCAACGATTAGATAGCAATTTGTTTGAATGGGAATAACAATGGCAAAAAGTAAATTCAAGTTTTATAAAAAGAAAGATGATGTTAAATTTATTGACCCAAAAACAATGCAAGTTGTTTGTACTTGGAATCAATGTTTCCATAAATTTACAGTAAAAACCGAAGTTGAGGTTAATAAATCTTACAGCGGATTTTCAAGTAAAACATGGAATCAATATAGAACTGAATGTGAAGAATGCGGCAGACAAGTAAAATGTAGTGCTGATATTGAAAAATCAATACAGTCTTGGCATCATAGCACATCAGATACTATGTTAGCAGAACAAAAACAACAAGAAGATGAAGATTTTCGTAATCTTTAATTTGTCATAATTCTGTAATATTACTGTGATAAATTAGGTTGGCATAATAGAAGGAGAAATCATATGCTAACCAGACTACTCGCAGTTGCAGCAGCAACGATTATTGGTACAGCAGCAATGGCTGCTGAAATTACAGGTGCAGGCGCTACCTTCCCATATCCAATCTACGCAAAATGGGCAGATGCTTATAAGAAGAGTTCAGGCAATACCTTAAACTACCAATCAATCGGTAGTGGTGCAGGTATCAAGCAGATTGAAGCCAAGACAGTTACATTTGGCGCAACTGATATTCCAGTAAAGCCAGAAGACCTAGAAAAGAAAGGTCAAGTTCAATTCCCAATGATTGTTGGTGGTATTGTTCCAGTTGTTAATCTAAAAGAAGTTGCAAGCGGTAAGCTAGTTCTTTCAACTGACATCCTTGCCAAAATCTATATGGAAAAGATCAAGCGTTGGAATGATAAAGAAATTGCAGCTATCAATCCTGGTGTCACATTACCAGACCTTCCAATTATCAAGATTCGTCGCAGTGATGGCAGTGGCACAACTTGGAACTTCACACGTTTCCTTGCAGAAGCAAATGGCGATTGGAAGAAGACATTTGGATTTGGTCAAACAGTTGAATGGGTAGGCAGTGCTATTGGTGCTAATGGCAATGCTGGTGTTGCAGCAAATGTTCAACAAACCAATGGTTCAATTGGTTATGTAGAATATGCATATGCTAAGCAAAATGATCTTACTACTGCAAATATGATTGGCAGTGATGGTAAGGCAGTTGCTCCAAGCCTAAAAGCATTCCAGACTACTTGGCCAATGGTTGCTACTTCTTATATCGTAATGTATAAGTCACCTGATGATGCAACTGCATCTAAGGAAGCAATCAAGTTCTTTGAATATGGCTATGCTAATGACAAGATGGCAGAAGAATTAGATTACGTTCCATTAACTGCTGCACAAAAGGCAGAAACAAAAAAAGTTTGGTCAAGCATAAAATAATTCTTGACAAATATTTTTTATCGTGTATAAATAGAACTACAAATTGAGAGCAAACATGACTAACACGCCTAAACATAACGATTATATCATTTGCCGCATGCCAGAAGGTTTCTGGGTGGTGGGGGCGTGTGCCTTGATGTGATATGCACATCATAGTATGCACTTAGCCCCCGAAGCGAAAGTTTCGGGGGTTTTTTTATATCTACGGGACGCTACTCCCCAAGCATAAGAGTAGCCCTTGACTAGTACTGGCTCCAAATGGATGCAGGTGGTTTCAGCAAGGCAAAATTTAATGTGCGAGTATGATGTAATGGTAGCATTACGGTCTCCAAAACCGTCCGTCAGGGTTCAAATCCTTGTACTCGTGCCATTTTTCTCTTGACAAAACTTAAAAAGGTGATATATTAGTAATATGACAAGAGCACCAAGAGCCATTGTAAAACCGCATATTCCCGAAGATACCTGCCCATATATTGATATGGTGCAGTCAATTATTGAGAAAATAGCGGAAGAAAATGACCAAAATTGGCGGTCTCAACAGGAAACTTTGGCAAAAACCCTATTAGAACATATCAGGGAAAGCAACCACGAGTTGCGGACAGCCTCTAAATTTTGGTACGATCAGTACCAAAAACTGTCAAAAAATTGAGTTTTTGTGTCAAAAAATTGGCAATTTTGTCAAAAAAATAACACTTGACAGCCATAAAAACTGTGATATATTAGTAATATAAGCAGTTTCAGGAGATTTGTATGCGTAAAATAGCCTTATTTTCCCATCATCCGCAATGCTCCCGTGACTCTTCCAACGGCATAATTGCCGCATTGAGCGGCGGTTATGATGTTGAGACCTTTCGTGTCAATGATGACTTTGGCGCTATCTTGGGCGAGGCTGACATTGTAGCCTTTCCTGGCGGTATCGGTGACAGCATGTCATTTGATTATCTGCTTGGCGACAAGGTAGAAATGATCCAAGACTTCATCGCTGATGGTGGTAAGTATCTTGGTATCTGCATGGGCGCATACTGGGCTGGCAGCCACTACTTCAACCTTCTTGATGGTGTGGATGCTGTGCAGTATATTCGTCGCCCACAGGCTTGTACGGCTCGTCCATACGGTACTGTTGTAGAAGTAGATTGGCGTGGTGACAAGGAAGCTATGTATTTCTATGATGGTTGTGCATTGGTTGGCAACAAGCGCAAGTTTGAGACTGTTGCTACCTATGCTAACGGCGATGCTATGGCTATTCGCCAAGGTAATGTAGGTATCATTGGTTGTCATCTTGAGAGCCAAGCATACTGGTATGATACGTGGGATTATATGCCACAGTTCTGGCACGATGGTTATCATCACACTCTGCTACGTCAGTTTGTTGATGCACTATAATTGGGGAAGTGTGCGCGGAATGGTTACGCCAAGGTCTGCAAAACCTTTTTATGTGGGTTCGAATCCCATCTTCCCCTCCAACTTATGCCCTACAAATATTATTTTTGTAGGGCAATTTTAATGCAAAGTTAGCAAATGTGGTCATTGCACTGGACTGAAAATCCAGCAAACTTGGTTCGATCCCAAGACTTTGCACCACGATACGGCTCCATCTTATAATGGCTATTATCCTTGACTGTCTATCAGGGGATAGGGGTTCGATCCCCCTTGGAGTCGCCAACACAATTTAATGCTGGGGTATTGAGTATGGTTTGCTCTAACTAAAAAATAAGTTGGGTTCGATTCCCAAGCCCTTGCTCCAATTATGCTCCCTTCGTCTAGCGGTCAAGGATAACGCCCTTTCACGGCGCAGATCATGGGTTCGAATCCCATAGGGAGCACCAATTTTACTGGCGTGTAACTCAGAGGTAGAGTACAGTCCTGATAAGACTGGAGTCGTTGGTTCAATTCCAACCATGCCAACCAATAATGCTGCTGGGGCGGTAGCGGCTATCGCACCACTCTCATAAGGTGGCTCAAACTGTTTCGAGTACAGTCAGCAGCACCAATACATGGACCGTTAACTCAGTTGGTAGAGTAGGGGACTCTTAATCCTTTTGTCGGGGGTTCAAATCCCTCACGGTCTGCCAAATTACACTCTCTTAGTGAAATGGATATCACCGAAGTCTACGAAACTTCAGTTCCAAGTTCGAATCTTGGGGAGAGTGCCATTACTTACTTTTTTTACGAGATATTGTATCTTGTAATTGCCATTTTTTATAAATTTTTTCAATTACTTGT
>Ga0208383_1000117_pt1 | contig 15669 bp, 3 predicted proteins | sample CryBogCBE10Sep07_FD_184588 | JGI IMG/M metagenome (GOLD analysis project Ga0208383, IMG submission 184588) | Freshwater microbial communities from Crystal Bog, Wisconsin, USA - CBE10Sep07 (SPAdes) | ecosystem: Environmental > Aquatic > Freshwater > Lake | place: Crystal Bog, Wisconsin, USA...
TCAGAAGTGAACCAAGTGGCAACACCTCAGGCTGGATTGACCATAGATTGTGTTACCTTGGGAGATTTCTTTGATAATCTGCAAAAAGGCATGAACCTACAACAGGGTCAGCTGAACAATGATGGTATACAAAGAATTACATACAATTTCGTTTATCCAAGCGCATGGCGAAATTGGAAGATACGTCCTGCTGACACAGACAAGCACGTTAGCAGAAACAGTGGCATGGATTCAACTGGTCATTGGTTCACCAATGGTACCACGATCAAGATCAACAAGGGTCAGGCCATAGAAAGCATAGTAAATTATGCGGTATATCTCTGCCAAGAAGCTCAAGATTGGATCACAGGAAAGTCTACTCCAGGTGCTGGTAACCAACAAGAACACGGCATCATAGGTTATGTGACGGTATACGGTTCAACCAAGATCACAGGCTTTGATGTGACAACTAGGAACTATACCAGAGAAGTTACCTATACCATGTTCCGCACAGAAACCCTCAAGTCATATGTTGACATGCAAAGCGCAATAGATGCACAGAAGCCTACTACTCAAGAGGCCAAGCTGAGGTTCCTAGTGCAGAACAACAGATTGGTCAAGCGTTATGATTACATCTATACTGGGTTGAACACAGAGGTTCTTACGTTTGATTTTAAGATGAACATGACTTGGGCTTTTCAGCAACCAACGTGGAACCAAGGAAATAGCTACGGCCAATATGCACAAGGTGCACTCAGTAAGACAGATAGCCAGATGTGGAATAAGGAAAAAGGCACTCAGCCCCAGGACAAGACAGGAGCTGCATCTGGACAGGCACAGAATCTAGACAAGACATCCCCTGGTAATAACGATCTCGGATTACCTCAGACTGGCGGCAGCAGGCAGGCCATAGAACAGGCGATTGCCAACGGACAGATCAATCCAACTAGAACCATAAATGGTGCTCCAACATCCAGCTCGCCTGCAACTGCTGCTGATAACATAGTGAAATTTAATCAGAGCACTGGACAGCTAGCATTGACCGCAGCTCAAGCCAAAAACCCTGCTCTTAATCAGCTGGCCAATACTGTGAACAATTATATAGATAGCCGCACGGCTCAATTGGCCACTGCATATGTGGAAGATACCAATGTCAATACTGCTATCTTGAACAACCCGCCCTTGCCTCTGATTGCTATTTTTGATCCTAAACCTTCTCTACAGAATGCTCAACAGAACTCCGACCAGACCAAGACTACTTCAGATCCTAATGCCCAGTCATTTGCCAATGGCACTGGGTTTGTTGGAGCTATCTTTGGCAATATCTTTAGCAATGTGCAGAAAGAATTCCAGATGATTGAACTGGGAATCAGAGGGGATCCATGGTGGTTGGCCCAAAGCAATATCAAGCTCAATAGCCTTGCTGTGCAGCTTACCAACAACCCAAATGCGGGCACAGGTAGCACAGCAGAACAGGCTTCATATCTGGGAGGCGACAACTGCTTCTTGCTAGAAATGCGAGTTGGTGTGGTCATAGACGAGGACACTGGTTTGGCAAAGAGTGATAACCAAGGTGCTGACTTTTTCACAGGTATATACATGGTCGTGGAAACTACCAACATATTTAAGGAAGGTAAGTTCACTCAGACGCTTAAGGCTCAGAAAGACGTGTTGTCTCAAAATCCAATCAGCACAGCCAAAGAAGGTCAGAAGTCCACAGCCGGTAATGCTCCGGCGGATCCTGTTCAAAATTTTGAACAAGCTAGTGGCTATGCCTTTGGTGCATGAGCATAAATTTACTGTATCGAGGAAGTAACAAATGGTCTTACCAACGAGGACAGTTGACAGCCCGGACGCATATGATCTATCGCCAGATGGTCGTGCTACCCAGCTAAACGGAATATATGTTGGATTTGTCAAAGCAGTTGATGATACCACCCGCATGGGCAGGATCAAGGTTTGGATTCCAGAAGTAAGTGGCGACCCCTTAGATCCTGATCAATGGTTTATCTGCAGCTATTCTAGCCCCTTTGCAGGCGCTACCAGCGTTTATGATAACACATCTGGACCTACATGGCGCAACACGCAGCGCAGCTATGGATTTTGGTTCGTACCGCCGGATCTTGAGAACGAGGTAGTGTGTTGTTTCATCAACGGCGATCCAGGTCGAGGCATATGGTTTGGATGTCTGTATCAACAGAACATGAATCACATGGTACCTGGCATACCAGGTGACAGTGGCAGCAATGGACTACCTGTAGCGGAATATAATAAGATCCGCACTGATATTTCTGTCAGTACTGCCAACGGACCGGTATATTCTCCGCTTGCTGATCAGCTCAAGGTGCAGGGACTGGACCAGGATGCGGCAAGAGGTATAACCACTGCAGGTGCCCGTAGAGATCAGCCCATCAACGCAGCATTTGGTATTCTAACACCAGGTGGTAATCAATTTGTTATCGATGACAATCTTGACGAAAAGTACATAAGGCTGAGAACCCAACAGGGCACGCAGATCATCATAAATGATACCGAAGGTTTTATCTACATGATTACCCGCGATGGCAACAGCTGGATGGAGCTGGGTGTCAACGGCGCCATCAACGTTTATGGCAGCAGCGATATCAGCGTGCGCAGCCAAGGTACGTTGAACCTGCATGCAGATTTAGATGTCAACATTGAAGCTGGTCGTAGCATCTTTGTCAAAGCTAGAGGTGAAGTAAGCAGCATACTCAATAATGCCAATCCTCCAGACAATCCAAACAGTGGTGCCATAATCAAGGCTGAAACATCAAACAATGCACAGGTTCCGGCCATTGCTGTGAGTGATACTCAGGTGATGGTTACCGCGCCGACCACCGGCATCACTGGTACCTTTGTTCCTGGCATGGACATCACTGGCATCCCGTGGAGCAATCCAAGCACCAGCAATGCAGCACCAACTACGCCTGTGGCAAGCAACACCAATGCCGCAGCTGGTAGCGGCGCACCTGTGGTGGTTGTAGGCGATAATATAGCAGGAGGCGTGGGAACTGGCATAGCTGCAGCATATCCTGGTACCATAACCAATAACAGCAGCAGTGCTACTACAGCCGATGTGTTGAATACTGTAACTAACAATGCTTCATTGCAGAATCCGCAGTATGCTGTGATATCTGTCGGTGGTAACGATTACAATGATGGTCAAGGCACACCGGGTGTGACTACCACGAATCTGCAGAACATTCGCAGCACAGTAAATGCACAACATTACATCTGGGTGATACCTGATAGCCCAGATGCACATGCTACTGTATATGGCTTTGCAGCTGGCAACGGTGATGACACACAAAACATTGTTTTTAACAGCGATGGTACCGTTGATTATGCTACCATGACGCAAAACATTCAGGGCAATATTGGACAGATAGTAACCCCCACACCACCGGCGAACACGACCAGCACACAGAGCACAGCAACCAATACAACACCTAAAGCCACCTTGGGCGATGTCACTACCAATCAAGACGGCAGCATGACCTATCTACATATAACATTTGCTCCTGGCAACCAGTCCATGATCAGCAATGCCAGCACCATAATTGGTACTTTGCAAAATGAAACAACCAACAACCCAATCACAGTGACCAATAACAATACCACCCAAGCTGGTGTGGTGATGATCAATGCCCACCTTGACATGCATCTTACAAGCGACCGAGACATGTACATCCAGAGCACTGGTTTGATGGCACGTACAGCTCAAACCAACATGTTTGATTATGCATATGGCAGTTATGATCTTGCTGTTGGTGGATATCTCACCATGCAAAGCAACGGCTTGCTCAGCATTGGAACGAACAATAACATAGTGATGGGTGCATCTCGCATAGATCTCAATGGTCCTGCACCAAGCGCTGCCAAAGCAGCACCACCTGCACTTGTTCCGATAGACAGCCAGCAGAAAGACACAGTCGTAACTGCACCTGCACAGTTGACATTTACTCTGCGCAACACCATAGTGAGCCAATTGCCGGCACATGAGCCTTTCCAAGGACATGCAGCTACGGCGCAGGGTTTCAACGGTCACGTTGAAACAGGCAGCAGCACAGATCCATATACAGGTCAGCCTCTGTTGCCAGGTCAGGTGTTGGGTACTCAGAGCAAACCTCTTGATCTCAAAGGAGCTCCAAACAGCAGCAGTCCTCCAGGAAATTACAAAGGCGAAAGCTATGATCAAAAAGGTCAACCGCAATACAGCTATCAAGGAGCTGCTAAAGATCAGCAGGCGGCTGGTAGCTTGCGCACCAGCCAAGCAGGTGCCGAATTCATAGCCAAGTTTGAAGGCAAGAAATCACAGACCTATCTGGACAGCGCAGGATTACCTACCATAGGAATCGGACACTTGTTGCTGCCCGATGAGAAGGCAGGTAACTACGTCACCATCAACGGCCAAAAGCGTCCTCTAACATCACCTCTTAGCGAGACTGAGATATTTGATTTGTTTAAGCAGGACCTTGCACCGCGCGAAGCCAAGGTACAAAAAGCCATCACCGTCAACATCAGCCAAACTCAGTTTGATATGTTGGTTAGCTTTACCTACAACATTGGTAACTGCAACAGCCTAGCTGCAATCATTAACACAGGCAGTTTTGATGTTACGGAAAAATGGATGAGCTACTGCCATGCTGCAGGTAAGGTGATACCTGGGCTGCAGAATCGTAGGCGAGCTGAATGTACCAATTTCTGCGGTGGTAACCCCATCAACAGCGGCGGCGCGTAACAAAAATACGCCGTTAAATCATGGCTAAATATCATGATAATAAAAGGTACTCTGCAGACTCATGGCCATCATTGCTCCTACCAAGGTATTCTACGGGTTCAGCACGCTGGATACAAATGCTAAGAATCAAGCATTTGCCGACGTTCCTCTGATTGATCGCGATCTTTACAATCATTTTAATACCCTACCTGGCGAACGAGTGATGATGCCAACTTACGGATGCAAGATCTGGGACATGCTGTTTGAACCTTTTGATGAGGCATTGATCGAAGCTGTGACAGCCGAGGCTACTCGCATAGTGAACACAGAGACAAGGGTGATCTTGCAAGGTATCACAGTGACGCAGATCAACCAAGGCCTGTTGGTGCAGATGACGCTGTTCTATCAACCTTACGGAGTGGTGAATTCTTTTAGTGTCCAATTTGACCAAGACGCAGTAAACTTAGATAAGATTTCGTGATGAGGGAATAGGATGGCAGTAAGTCAACAACAACGTCAGAAGCAGCTGTTCGCAGCAGAAGATTGGCAGGTCATCTATCAGGCATTTACCCAGGTAAACTTCAACGCCTATGACTTTCCAACCATACGCACTGCTATGGTAGAATACATTCGCCTCAACTATCCGGAAGATTTCAACGATTGGACTGAAAGCAGCGAATTCGTAGCAATCATTGACCTGTTGGCCTATCTGGGTCAAAGCTTGGCATTCAGGATGGATCTCAATACACGCGAGAACTTCCTTGATACTGCACAGCGTCGTGACAGCATCTTCCGTCTTGCTCGCATGCTCAACTATCAACCTCAACGCAGCATACCAAGCGCGGGCATACTCAAGGTTTCACAGATAGTAAGCAATGAGGACATCTACGACGCCAATGGTCTGAATCTCAAGAACACTCCTATCAATTGGAATGATCAGAACAATCCGGACTGGCAAGAGCAATTTACCTTGGTGCTGAATGCATCTCTAAACAGCACCAATTACTTTGGTAATCCTGCCAAGAGTGGCGTAGTCAACAACATACCAACTGAACTATATGCTCTAAACAACACAGCCATACCTACCAGCGTTGTTCCATTCACAGCCGTAGTAGGCGGCAACAACATGAACTTTGAGCTGGCCAATCCAGACTTCAACGGAGCAACTGGTGGTAATGCCACCGTGCTTGGTACTACTGGTTATTTCTTTGAAAGAGATCCTAATCCAATCAACAGCTGGTACATCATATATCAGAACGATGGCAATGGTTATGACAGTGCAAACACGGGCTTCTTCCTGTTCTTCAAACAGGGAACCATGGGATTCTCTGATTACCAATTGGATCTACCAATAGCCAATCGTGTTATAGATGTCAATGTCAGCGGCATCAACCAAACAGACGTTTGGGTACAGAACATCAACACAGCAGGCCTTGTCACAGCCAACTGGACTCAGGTACCAAGCGTCAATGGCTTTAACGTTATCTACAACAGCATCAACAACAGCATTCGCAATATCTACAGCATCATCACTCGCGATTTCAATGGTGCTGACCAGATTAGCTTGAGATTCGCCGATGGTAACTTTGGTACTGTTCCGGTCGGTTTGCTCAGAGTTTGGTATCGTGTGAGCAATGGTCTTCAGTACCAGATACGTCCCACGGACATGACCAATCTCAAGTTCAACTTCAGCTACAATGACAATCTGTTCAACACATACAGCGTGGCGTTCAATACCAATCTACAATACACGGTTGCCAACAGCCAGACTACGCAGAGCAATCAGCAGATACAGCTGGCAGCCGAACAGGTATATTACACACAAGACCGCATGGTCAACGGTGAAGATTATAATCTATTTCCGCTGCAGAGCAGCCAGGCTCTGAAGGTAAAGGCACTTAATCGCACCTACAGCGGACAGAGCAGATACCTGGACATCAATGATCCCACAGGGACATATCAGAATATCAACGTGTTTGGTACAGATGGTATCCTGTACGAAGAATACGATTTGAATGCACAAGAAGTTGTGATTAACATTGGCACTCCAAATGCTGTTTACGTTATAGACAACATCCAGCCAATGATTGATGGCGGTAGCAACACCACCTTTGCAGAAGCTGCGTTGGAATTGCAAAACTTTTTCTACAAGAATTATCCAGTATACACCAGTCCATATGCATACTGGAATCTTGTCACAGCCAACACAGGAAGCTGCACTGGCAGCATAGACATCTTTGGTAAGGCACAGCGACTTGGACAAGACGCTACAGCAGGTTCTGGGGAATCCTTTATCGCTGCTGGCAGCCTGCTGAAATTTAACCTTGCAGATAATACCAAGGTATGGAGCAGTGTAGTCAGTGTGGTTGGTGATGGCACTGGCATATCAAATTCAGGTATATTGGCGACAGGTCTCGGGGCAGTAACGCTGGCTTCTGTGATACCAGACCAAACTACATTAGTTGGCATATTTGCTCCTTGGGAGACTACTCTTACCAGTAATGAACAATCGGCTATAGCTGCAGCTATGAATTACAAGCAGACATTTGGAATTGGCTATTCACCATTGTATCAGACGTGGTATGTCATCACCAATCCAAATCTCGCAACTGGACAGGATTTTAGCCTTCAGAATGCACAGGACCAATCGGGTACTAATGCAGATGCAAGCTGGTTGCTTAAAGTCATATACAACACAAACAGCTGGATCATACAGAGCAGAGCAGAGAGATACGTGTTTGAAAGCGTTGACCAAGTGCGGTTCTTCTTCAGTAACAGTGAAAAGACCTTAGACACAAGCACAGGTAAAGTTCTCTATGACAGCATCAGTGTGCTTGGAGTGAATCCACAGCCGTTACCCCCTGCTCCAGCGCCTGCGTTAGGCAAGGATTATCTATGGCAGATATATGGTCAAGAGATATATGCAGATGGATATGCCGACCCTACCAGCGTGCGAGTAACGTTCTGGAGCAGCCAAGATCCGCCGCTACCAGACAATCCAGATGAATTTGTATACATCGTTAATCCTGATGTATCTCCACCGCCAAAATATGTGTTTTGGGTGAGATATACCAGCAGCGAAGGTTATCAATACTATCAACCTATCAACATATCTGACAACAGGATTTACAGCACGCCGAGCACAGTGCCTACACCTCCCAGTGGAAATTGGATAGAAGGAGAGGTTGCATTTATCATTTCAACACAGGCATTTGTGCAATACGTTAATGGATCATTGGTGGATGTTACAGCGGATTACAAGGTGCGCATAGGTAGAAACAACATCAGCTTCCTCTGGCAGCATTATGCAACTTATGATCAGCGCATCAATCCTGCTGTGATGAACATCATCGACATCTACATACTGACAGCAACATATAATGCAGATCTACGCAACTGGATAGCCATAGGCGGCAGTGCTGACACTGAACCAACTCCTCCCACCATCAGTGATCTCAACAGCACATTTGCGTATTTTGAACAGTACAAGATGATGACTGATCAGATCGTGTGGCACCCTGTGACATACCAGTTGCTGTTTGGTCCACAGGCTCAACCAGAATATCAAGTGATATTCAAAGTGGTCAAGGTACCAGGAACCAGCTACAGCGATAACGAAGTAAAGAGCTTGGTCAAACAGCAGATAGATACGTATTTTAGCCTTACTAACTGGGACTTTGGTCAGAATTTCTACTTCACTGAGATGGCAACATTCATTCAGATGAACTTGGCTACTATAGTGGCTACCATAGTGATGGTTCCTACAAACGGCAGTGCAAAGTTTGGCGATTTATTTGAGATCATAGCTAATCCGGATCAGATCTTTATTAGCTGTGCAACAGTGCAAAACATAGTGATAGTTGGTAGCCTAACAGAGGCACAACTGGGGATAAACAATGGTTGAGAAGCGGCGGGTAATAACTCTACTTCCTGGAGTAAATCAAACTGAGACTTTGACCAAATTCTTCGCTGCTACGGTCGATCATATGTTTCAACCGGAAAGCGTGGAGTTTCTCAGTGGATACATAGGTACTAAACCTGTTTATTACAATGCGCGGACAGATTATTACATAGGCGAACCTACCAAGAGCAGGTCTGATTACCAGCTGCCTGTGACTGCTATCAGCAACAACACCTATAGTGGTGTGGCCACAAACATCATGTTTTATCATGATTATGTTAATAGTCTCCAGTTCCAAGGCGCCATCACCACTAATCAAAGCAGGTTGTTTGAGCAGGAGTACTATAGCTGGTCACCTCCTGTCGATATAGACAAGCTGATTAACTATACAAAGTATTACTGGGTACCAACTGGTCCGGCACCAATACTGTTGCTATCAAAGACTGATCTTTTGGCTGATGCAGTTGGCAAAACTCAATTCGTTTATGATGGTGTTTATCAGGTATCTAACGGCAATATAGTCACGGGTCAACTGAAGTTTAGTACAGGCTTGGTAATCACTCCAACTGATGATGCTACTAGTTCTATAAACAACGTACCGTACATCATCAACAACGTTGGTCGTGCAATAGAGCTACTGCCGTTGATAGGTTTCGTAGATCCAAACTGGGACAATCGAGGATGGGATACAGAGGGTTGGGATGGCAATCCTGATATCTATCAGAAAGATTACATCACGATTGCTAGATGTCTAAATCCAAGCAATCAATGGAGCGCTAATAATCGCTGGTTCCACGAAGACGTGTTGCTGGCTAGCGGTACTGGTTCATTCCCACCATATCAAAGCCGTGCAGCTCGACCAATAATTGAATTCCAAGCTGGACTTCAATTGTATAATAGCGGTTGGCGAGGAAGACCAAATGCTACATTGATATGTTCAAACATACCAGATGTTCTAGGCACGATAGTTGGACAGTCTCGCTACGTGATAAATGGGGTAGAACTGGCCGATGGCCAGACTATATTGGTCACAGGCGATACAGATCCGCAGGTCAATAATCGGGTATATCTAGTAGGAGGCCTGTCCAACCTTGGGGTGATAACCCTCACCGAAGTTGGCGGACCGCCAATATTGGGAGATTCAATATTGGTGTTGCTAGGCACCCTATCAGTAGATGGGATTAGCTACACAGCTAACGTTCAATATTGGTATGATGGCACTTCTTGGCTAGTGGCTCAACAGAAAAAACTTTACTCTGGACCACTGTTTGCATTGTTTGATTACGATGGCAATTATCTATCAGATCCTAGCGTCTATCCAAACAGCAACTTCAACGGTAATCCAATCTTCACCTATGCTATAGACGGTTATGCTGCTACAGATGTTGAACTTGGTTTTGCTCCACTACTTGATCAGTTTGGTGATTATGTGTTTGAAAACGCTATCGTTACCAAGACATACGTGTATCAATACAACACTGCCACTACACAACCCATAGAAGGCTTCTTGTATTATAAGGACAATTCCGGCGCAGTACCTCAGTATAACAACGAATGGTACAGGTCTCCAGAACCAAGCAGGCAATACATCGTCAATGATTTCACGGTATATCTGCCAACAGCTAGTTTTACCATTGATCAGGTCCCTGATCCTCATCCTGGATTCTTGCCCAGCATATATGTTACGCTGATTCAAGATCAAAGTGGTACGCTGTTAATCAACGGAGTGGATTACACAGTATCTGGTAACACCGTTACCTTGACCGTAGCAGCAACTGCTGGACAGAGAGTTTTGATACGTAGCTGGAGCAGGAACGCACCAATTCATCTAACCGGCTATTACGAATTACCTCCAAATCTCACTGCTAATGCCGATAACCAACAGGTAACGACCATAAGCCAAAGCCAGTTTGCTCAACAATTTGAAACCATCATATTGAACCAACCTGGTTTGATCGGTTCTCCTCTTAGCAGCAACAACTATCGAGATACGCCTCAGATACTTGGACTTGGACAATACATCCTGCAGCACAAAGCGCCGCTGATCAAACCAATGATATTGAGCAGCGGAAACATCACGGTTGGTATCAACACTGTGATGAACAACACAGAGCCGATGCAGGCCATGCAGTTTGCGCAGAATCAATATACCAGATTCTACAACAGGTTCATACAGGCACTGTTTAATCTCAGTGCTAACGGTTACACTGCTACCCAGAGCCCAGAAACATGGGTCACCACAGCACTTACTCAGATCAATCTCGGCAAGAGTCCAAATAGCCCATGGGCTAACAGTGGTATAGACGGGCCTCAGGCTGGCTATACATATCTACGTAGCACAAGCCCAACATATGTGCCTCCCACCGGTACCAGACTGGGTGTGACTAAGGCATACTATCCTACGGTATATTATGAACCGTTAGACGTTGGTTACAATCTGGTGATACAGTGTCATGACGGTGCACGGTTCGTGATGGCCAAAGATGGCTTGCCGTTGGGCACTATCAACTATTGGTTGTCAAGTACTAGTGATCCGCTGTTGTTATCAAGTCCGGTGGCAGCTGCATGGTTGCAATGGGAACTTGATCTATTCAACAACATGCCAGATGCGTATAGTAATCCACAGGCAATACTGGCATTTGACATCACTGCATATCTTCCAGGAAAGTGGAGATCAAGCGATTATACCCGCGATGAATATCTACAGGTCACGTACCCGCTGTTTGATCGTTGGGTAATCAACAATCAAGTGGATTATAAAGCCAACGCCACTTATAATCAGAATGATCCATTTACTTGGAATTACAGTAACCTCCGCGATAAGGACGGACAGCCGGTACCAGGATATTGGCAAGGCATATATCGTTGGTTCTATGATACAGATCGTCCTCATTTAGCTCCCTGGGAGATGTTGGGATTCAGTCAACAGCCGCCTTGGTGGACACAAGAATATGGTCCTGCGCCCTATACTAGGGGCAACACCTATATGTGGAGTGATTTGGCTGCTGGTATAATCAGGCAAGGTCCCAGAGCTGGTATCTATCTGCCAGGCGTTCGTCCTGGTTTGTTGAACTGCATACCAGTGGATAATCAAGGTAACCTGTTGCCTCCGTTGCTATCCGGTACTGTGGTAGGTCAACCAGGACAGCAAGATGCTAGTTCATCGTGGGTATACGGCGACGGTAGCCCAGTAGAATCAGTCTGGATTTACAGCAACGATTATAGCTTTGTGACAGCGCAGTACAGTTATCTCATGAAACCAGCACAGTTCATCGAGTACAACTGGGATACGCTGCGACAGATGACGGTGTTTCCTGATCAACCTACGGCACAAAGCATATACATTGACACCTATAACAGGCGACCAAATAGCGAACTCTATATGCATAGAGAGAACCCAACTGCTATAGGTGGAAATCTCAACATTCCAAACGAAAGCACGCTTACCTATTATGGCAGCGGCGGCATCCAACATTGGATCACAGAATATGTGGTTAGCCAAAATCTAAATGTTACGCAGTATTTTGGTGGAATCGTCAGAGGTACAGGCGCGCAGCTAGCGCATCAAGCTGGAGGTTTTATCACCAGCAATCTCTATCTAACTGCTGACAGCTTTGGACAGATCGGCTATACCAGCCAGATAATCCCAAGCGAGAATGTCAAGACTTACCTATACAAGAGCTCTAGCATCAGAGAGATGTTCTATAGCGGTGTCATCATCACGCAGGTATTCAATGGCTGGCGCGTGGTTGGATACAACGCCATAGATCAGTTCTTCCTCGTCATTCCAAGCAACAAAGCAGGGGCTAAGACAACTGTCGTAGTAGGTAATGACAGGGTTTACTGGTACAAGGTACCAGTTGATGCTGCACAGGAAGTGCCCTACGGCACGGTATATGCTACCAAACAAGAAGTCTTTGATTTTCTCATAGGTCTACAGCGTTACCAAGAATACCAAGGGTTCATGTTTGATCAGTACAGTAACGACAACAATAGTACCTTGGACTGGGTGCAGAGCGGTCGAGAATTCCTGTTTTGGAGCCAGGGCAATTGGGCCGACGGTAACTTCATAGCGCTGAGCCCGCTTGCTCTAACTGTGAAATTGCATCAGACTTTTGGCAGCGTGCAGTTTGTCAATGCTATAGTCGGTGGCACCTATCCAGTGATAGACAAGACAGGCAACAGGATAGATGGTCCTAATCTGTCAGTGCTGAGGTATGATGACGTCATAACCATCACGCCAACGGGTTCCCAGACTGTTTATGGTTTGAGGTTGTTTGCGAATACCATAGAAAGCGTGCTGATCATTGATAATCAGACTAGTTTCTACGACACTGTATATGATCCTCTTTACAATCTCTATCAACCTCGTTTGAAGCTTTTTGCTTATCGTACAAATGATTGGGATGGGCGAGTGGATGCACCTGGATATTTCCTATTCCAGAATGGCACTGATAATCAGTGGAACTTGGTAAGCAATTTTGAAAAGACTGCTAACGACTTTACCAAGTACTACAACATTGACCAACCAAAGAATTACACGACCATCGATCCTATCACTGGAAATCTCACGCTGCAAGAAACATCGTTGGCAGCAGTGGATGTGCAGGTCATCAGCGATTTAGCTAAGCATCAGATAGGTTATCAACATAGGCCTTACCTAGCTAATCTGTTGTTGGAAGAAAGCACCGAATTCCAATTCTATCAGGGTTTCATCAAACAGAAGGGTACGCTTAAGGCGTTTGACAGCATTCTTCGTAATGCCACCATCGCTCCGCCTCCTAGTAGCTACGAATACTATGAAGAATATGCACTAAGGACTTCGAGATTTGGTAGCACTGCTCTCAATACCAGCATTGATTTCATCATACCTCAGAACCAATACATCAACGATCCTCAGCAGATACAGGTCTTTGGCATACAGAGCAATGACAGAGAGTTAAACAGCGTAATCACGCTGATACCAAATGATCCGTTGATATTGGTACCGCCTATCAGCTATAGCAGCGAGAATGATCCGTTGTTCCCTCTGCGCGAAACACCATTACCTAATCTTGAAACAGATCTACCTACAGCTGGATATGTGTTGGTTGGCGAGACTACCTTTGCTATCACCAATGCTGCAGTGCTCAGCACCTTCTGGGAGAGCCAGAACACTGCAGGAACTCCAATAGTCAATGGTGACACTGTTTGGCAGTTTATAACTGAAAAACAAACCTGGGATGTTTGGAAGTTCAGCACTGCCAACGTCTTCGTGGTCAATACCACTCCTAGCATCACCACAGGTGCTCCCACTGTCATCAACTGCAGCGGAAATGTTGGTCTTTCTTCTGGTGACGTTGTTGTGTTGGATGGTATCAGCAATGTCAGCGCTCTACAAGGAACCTTTACCGTTGGCAACATCGTTGGCGACGGCAACAGCTTTACAGTTGGAGTCAATACTTTTACCATTGGTGCTGGTGGTAATGTCACAGCCTACAAGTCAACTCGTTTTGCAAATAATATAGAGCGCGATCGTTATCCGCCGTTAAATGGTTGGCAGGAAGGTGACATAGCATATGTTGATCAGACCAATTATGGTATCAATGGTTGGACGGTTTATGTTCGCCTGAACGATCAATGGATGCCTCAGCGTACGCAAACATATGATGTTAATTCAAGCTTGATGTTGCAAGGCAAGCTTTACAGCGAAAGCCAGGGTACCGTTTATGCATATCTCGAATACTATGATCCAGCCAAGGGTTTTATACCAAGCCAAGCACGCAAGAATCTAGACCGCATAAGCATATATGATCCAGCTAGCTATAACACAGGTAACGTCGAGATATATCCTCTCAATGCTACACGCGCATGGGGTCCTGAACACATAGGCGAGACTTGGTGGAATCTAGCCAGCGTACGGTATTATGATTATGAGATCAGTGACAACAGCTATCGCTGGCAGCATTGGGGACAGATTGCTCCTGGTACTACAGTAGATGTTTACGAATGGGTTGAAAGCCCAGTAAGTCCTGACATGTGGGCCACATATGTGGCTAATGGTACCAGCTTTGCACAATATGGTTATAATTACACACCAACGGGATATGTTCTCAACGGTAGCGATCCGGCCTACACTACTCTAACGCAATACAACGCTGCTAACATAGCTACGACACGATACTATTTTTGGGTAGCAAATGCCACTACCCTGCCTCTGCCTCCAGGTCGTGCGCTCACGACCTTGCAGATCAGCAATATCATACGATATCCAACCTCATATGGGGTCCGTTGGTATGCAGCTATAGATGATCGCACGATCCTAGTGAGCGGCATTGGAGAATACCTCAGTGGTAAGGACACTGTCCTCAGCCTGCTGTATACACATGAAGAAAATAATCAGGTTGATTACAAGCAATTTGATCTGCTGAGACCAAAGGATCCTGGCAGCCTACCTAGCGATTTCTTCTGGACAAAGTTGCAGAACAGCCTAACAGGCAAGGATGGTCAGGATGAAAACGTACCAGATCCATATCTCAGTGAAGTCATGCGCTATGGTACGCTCATACGTCCTCGCCAGAGTTGGTTCAAGTATCGCACCATAGCAGCGGAAACATACGTGGCAGAAGCCAACAAGCTTCTTGGTACGATATTGCTGGTCCCAGATATCAACCGCAGCACCTGGGTCAAGTATTTTGATACTGCGGAACCGGCACCGGCTGCTGATTACACGGTTGGCACAATCAGCAGCAGAAATGCGTTGGGTGGCAACATACCAAACGACAGCACCGTCTTGGTTCTAGGTGGTCCAGACACTGCCAATCTGTGGAAGCTGTTCCAATATCAATTCAATGGTGGAAATTACATCTGGACAGAGCTGTCTGTACAGGCTTATAACACGCCTAATTATTGGTACTATGTGGATTGGTATCTGATAGATAGCGGTGTTACCAGCCTTACTATACCAACTTACATAGTGCAAACGGAGAATGATCGCGATCAGTACGCAGGCGTAGATGGTACCATAGTCAAGGTATTGAACCGAGGCGACGGATATTGGGCTCTCTAC
>Ga0208383_1000118_pt1 | contig 15633 bp, 11 predicted proteins | sample CryBogCBE10Sep07_FD_184588 | JGI IMG/M metagenome (GOLD analysis project Ga0208383, IMG submission 184588) | Freshwater microbial communities from Crystal Bog, Wisconsin, USA - CBE10Sep07 (SPAdes) | ecosystem: Environmental > Aquatic > Freshwater > Lake | place: Crystal Bog, Wisconsin, USA...
ATCAGCCAGTTCCTTCTTTTCACGCTCTGCTCGCTTAAGAGCCTTGCGTAGATTTGCTGGACCGTTTTGGTCTTGGGTTTGCGATGGTTGATCTTCTTCAAGATCAAAGTCATCGTCTTCGTATTGGTCTGCCATGTGGCACTCCCTTTTCTGTTTGGTTGACGCAGGCCACAAATTCTCTCAGGGGAAAGAGGTTTGGCTCCTACTTTTGGTCTTTAGTTACACATCACCATGCCAATGGGTGGTGATGGAACCTAGTTAACTAACGCCTTGACCCTCTGTGTAGAGGCTGCCCTTGGCTGCACCGGATGAACCAGAGAACTGGTTAACTTCCTGTGCGCGTAGGCGCGTTATATCTTGCTGTGCTTGGGCAGCGCTAACGCCGCCGATGTTTGAATTAAATTGAGCGGCAGTTAATTCATTGCCCATTTTTTCAGCACCCATGCCGTACATGCTTGCCAACTGTTGCTGTTGAGCAAGTTGGCTACCAATGGTTGCAAAACCTGCTTGTGCTTGTTGCTGTGTCACACCTTGCGCAGCAAGGGTCATAGCGTTCTGTTGATTAAGAGCAAGGTTTTGACGAGCAGCTTCGGCTGATGTTTGGGTTGCGGCAAACTGCTGTTGAATAATTGGAAGGGCAGTATTTGGATCAAGGAAGTGAGCGATAAGATCGCCCTTGCTCAAGCCATATTGCTGAGATGCTGTTTGTAGCAAATATGGATCTGATGTTGTTGCTAAATCACTAGCCATATTGACATACTGTTGAAGCGTAGTCGTTCCTATGTTCTTTCCAATTAAATTGGCAAAAAATGCTTGAGTCTGATATTGCGGACCAACGCCAGCCTCATTAAGAATTTGACTATAATTTTGTTCAGCAAGCAAATATGATGCTGGATCATACGCGGAAAGACCATTGGCTACACGCGCAGCATTACCAGAAAATCGAGCAGCATATGCTTTTGAGTTTTGAATAGTGAGAGCAATAGTATCTGGCTGCGCACCTTGCTGAGCAAGGGTCGTAATTTGTTTCATTAGATCGGCTGAGTTTGGATCGTTTGCATTAAGAATACCCCAGTTAATTAACTGTTGCTGTGCTGCTGCAAGATAATCCGTAACAGTATTTGGATTTATTGTTGTTCCAGTATTACCAGTGCTACCAGTGCCGGTGCCAGTAGTTGTTCCTATAGGACCAGCAGGGCCACCCCCGCCACCAGCGCCAGATACGGCTGTAGGAAAATCTTTATAAAGAATTGGATTGCCATCTGGGCCAAGCGTTGTTCCATAATGCGTTCCTGCTGGTGCTGGGTGAGCGGCAGCGTATGCAGCAATAGTTGCGGCAATTTTGGCATTTGTGGAAAGAGGCGTAGCGGGTGTGGCAGTTTTAGCAGGCGTAGCGGGTGTGGCAGTTTTAGCAGGTGTAGTCGCAGTTGTTCCTGTTGCGATCTGGCGCTCCATTTGAACATCTGTCATTGCAGGAGCCGGTGCGGTTACAGTTGGTGTTGCTGCTGCTCCTGCGGCTGCTGCTGCTTGAGCACGTTGTAATGCTGCTCGCTCGCTAGGATCTAATTCATCAATAAGTGCCATTAGATTTTTCCAAACATTTTGCCTAGGTTTTCAACAATGCTGCCCATTGCGTTTTGAGCATCTGGTGTGCTATTCCAGCGTGGGTCTTGACGAAGAGTTTGCTGGAATTGCCAAATTGGCATAGGAGTACCTAGCCCTGTATTTGGATCAATGGTGCCTTGAAGAGCTTTGTTAATCAAAGCGCTATCGCCCGTGCTTCCGCTTAAGTTAACGCTATCAGCCGGAACGCCAAGTATGTTTTGAAATTCCTGAACATAAGGAGCAGCGATATTTTTAATTGTTTCGCCTTGATTAATACGTCCTGAAAAACCAGAATACTTTGATGCTGAATAATTTTTTACGATGTTTGCAAAAGTATCATAGGTAACGCCAGATTTTGGATCTGCCATTTTGTTGCCAGCATCCGTATAAAAACTATCTGGCAAGTTAACGGCCATGTCGGCTGCGTACGCCTTGAGCTTATTAACTAGACCAATACCTGACTGAGCGCCAGTTCCACCGGTAAGAGCAATGCCTGCGCTTTGCGCAGCAGCAACGATCTTGCTTTGCAAGCCAGATTGGTAATCGCCAGATCCATAAATATTTGGATCGTAAGCATCCATAAGGCTGCCTTCGGCAAGACCTTGCAGAATTTCTGGGCTAAGTTTATAACCTTGCTGGGTTGCAACTGCGCTAATGCCATCAATACGGCGTTGAAGTTCCATGCCGTATTTGCTGTTTGGTAATACGTTTCCGTTAGCATCTAACGATAAGGCTTTGTCGGCAGCAGCCTGTAAGGCTTGCGCACCATTGGCTTTAAACCAATCGGTACTACGTAAGCCATTTTCAAAGTTTGTTGGATCGGTTGCATTGATCCAACCTTTATCAACAGCATCGTTAATAAACTTCCAAAGGGAATAACCAGTGCCGTCTTTAACGCCGGGCAGGTTAGCATCCGTTGTTTTCCAGAAGGCATATTGAGCGCCATTCTGATCGTGAAGAATTTTAGCAAAATCTGATCCGGGGGAAAGAATACTGCCAAGACCCGGCTCCGCTGCTGCTACTTGAGAAGACGTAACTTTTGGTTTGTCAGCCATTATGCAACACCCGCTTCTTTTGCAGCCATGTTAGAAAGTAAATTCATTGCAGCGCCAGAGGCTTGAAAAGCCTTGTAATCGCCAGAATCAACAATTTGATTTTTAATAAAATCTGATGCGGTGAGGTTATTTGTTACAGTAGTTTCTTGCTGTCCTGAACGAATCAAACGATTAGATCCTGCGCCACCCGCAGCCGATGGGACTGTTTGCAAGCCATATGTAACAGCGCCAGTGGTTTGAGATGTTGGACGGCTGGCTGCATAGTTATCATAAACTTGCGCCCACTTAGTTGTTGTAGCATCGTCCGCTTTCTTGCCAAGAAGCTGCTCATAAAGATCAGTTACTGTTGCCTTGACCGCAGCAATATCTGGACGATCTATGTTCTTAAGATTAATTGTTGAGTTAATTGCATATGGGCTAATTGACTGTGGGGTCAATCTGTTTGTTACCGCATCTGCAATAGAGGCAGGCTGTCCACCTTTGGTTGTATTGACAACACCAAGGGCATATGTTCCAAGAGCGTTTTGCTCAACTGGACTAAGTTTGCCATCTAATGTTATTGTCCCGAGTGTGCTTAAAGGACCGTTTGGTACGCTGCCAACATCGCGAGTCATTTTTATAATGGCTGGTGCGTTATTTGTAGAATCAGCAAGGGCTGTTTTAAGTTGTGCCAAAGTAAGAGTTGCTGGCTGTTTGCCGTTGACAACAAAACCGTAATCATTTCTGATAGGGGTATTTGCCTGTGCCTTGGCAGAGGTTACTGATGTGGATGCGGTAGAACCACCGCCAGCAAGCGCTGCCGCTGCCGCGGCAACCGTAGGATCAACCGTAATGGTTTTGTCTTGCTTGAATTTAATAGCCATTATTTGGTAAACCCTTCAATTGGACCTAAGGCACTTTCATAGAATTTATTATAGAACACTGTAAACTTTGGATCTTGTTCTGCAATGTTGACAGCCAAAGCGCGCAATGGTGTTGCGATTGCTTGAATTGAGTTAGCATCTGTTACTTTTGCCAACTTAGTTACGGCAGACTTTGCAATGGTATTAAACTGGTTATATGCGTCATAACGGAATGTGCCCTGCAAGTTTTGTACAAAAGATGTGGCTTGATCATTTTTTTGAATTGCGACACTAGCGCCAGCGCCCGGTGTATAAGCAGGATACAAATCATGTGCATACATTTCAAAACTTGTTGAGTTATATGGCTTACCACGCACATCTGCTGGTACGTCCGGCTTTGATGGCCATACCTGACCGCTGCCAATCAATGGTGCAAGCTGAGCCTTAAGCGAAGTGACAGCGCTAATACCGGCTTGAATCTGAGCGCTATCTGGCAAAACAGATGTGTAATAAGTGCGATCTGTTTTCTTGCCAAGCAAATGATTTGCTAGATCAACTGAATGTTCAACAAGGTTCTTTGCTGCCCAGTAGACAACCTTGCTAGTTTCGATCAAACGACCTGAACCAACACCGCCTGCTTGCGCAGCACCGGTATTGAGGTTGACGTTAAAGAGTAGGCCATTCAACTCATTGAGTGCTGGAACCATATTGGTGAGAGTCTTAAGCGCGCCCGGAGCATTGGCAGGCGTAATAGCCTGTGGGCTAAAGAGGTTCATAAACTCTTTAATATATGGTGCCTTTTGCAAATATGGCGCGTTGATACCACCAAACTGGCCTAAGCCAGTGCCATGTTCAAAAGCATTGAGTTTCTGAAAATCTTGGATCAAAGGCAAGTGCTTATTAAACCATGCTTGCAAACCATTACCCGGATCTTGATTATTAGGATCAAGATGGTTGTATAATTGAAAACCCACGTTAAGCAAAGCGTTCTCGCCCGGATGGTCTAGCAGGTAGCCACCGATGTTCTTGTATAAAGTTTTGTTGAACGAAAATGGATAGAAGATCGTGTTGACTGTACGCTCAAGTGGGGTACGGTCACCATAGGTGTTGATCTTCTCTAGCTTCTGCGTAATCTCAGCATCAGATAGGCCAAGTTGCTTGAGGTGGTATGCCTGCCAAGCCATGTTGTGCGCTGGGTTGTAAACGCCAAATACATCGTTCTGCTGCAAGAAGCGATCAAGAGTATCTAACTCTTGAGCCTTTGCATATACCTTTGGCATAGTACGGCCAAGGATGCTGTACGCCTCGTCCTTAATACCAAGATTTGTCATTGCCTCATAAGGATTGCGAGTAAGCGGAACGCCTTCAGTAGCAGCCTTGATATTTGTTTTGGCCAAACGGCGGTAGGCAAAGATAGGGTTAAGATCAAAACGCCATTGGTTACGAAGCGCAGTGAGGTTACTTGGAAGGGCAGTAATCGCTGCTGCGATTGGGCCTTCACCAATCTTGTAATTCTTTAGCAAAGGAACCTTGCCAAAGAATGAAGCGGTTGCGTTGGTAGCCATTGCACCGGATGCGCGAATAAAGTCTTCGCCTTTACCAAGACCCATTGTGTAACCCGGAGATTTAGCCATACCAACCATGACCGCCTTAGCAATCTTAGCAGCATCTTCTTTTGAGTAACGTTCCGTTACATCTCCAAGATAGTCCTTGGCACCCTTTGCGATTGGCTGCGTAAGAGCCTTGACCATTTGCTTGTAACTAAGATCAGACATGCGGCGTTGTGAGCCAAGAATTTCATTTGCCTTGGCAACAGCAGCATCATGCAATTCACGCTCTTCTTTGACCGTAAGGTTGCTTGTATCGCCCATGAGCTGAGTAATTAACTGATCGCGTCGGCCTTGTCCCCAGCCTCGAATAGCATTGGCAACTTTATTGCCGGTATTGTTGATCTGTGAGCCAGAACGCGCGTAGTCGCGAAGGATATTAACAATGGTGCTTGAGTTATCGCCAATTACTGGCTGCACTTTGCCAGAGGCAAAGAGGCGATCAACTTCTTGCTTAACGGCAGTATCGCGTGATTGTGCCACAGAAATATCGCTGATCTTAGTTGGATCCATCTTAAGCGCAAGGGCTGCGCGGCGAAGGAGTGATGTGCGCTGATCTGCGATAACTGGGTGCAGGATTGGTGCCTCATAGGCATGACCAATATCTGTACCAAGAACAGGGCGATAGCCCTTCTGGGCCAAACGCGCAACTGCATCAACCGCTGCCTTTGGCGCGTTAACAGGCAACATAGCCTCAGACGCTAAACCATGTGACTCGCGATAAAGCAAAGAAACTGCGCCAATTGGATCCAACTTATTGATTTGAAGTGAGTCAAAGCCCAACTTCTTAATAAGAATACCGCGAGCCTCGTTAAGCACATTGAGTGCTTCTTTGTTAAGGTTTTGTGGATCTAATTTTGGAAGCGGGGCATTAAGTTCTATGTTTGGGTTTTTGGCAAGTTGCTTGCCTTCAAGTTGCAAAGTTGATTGCGCTTGCGCAACTTCTTGATCATAGCCTGCTTTATTTAAGCGGCTAAAGAAAGCATTGGCAGCCTTCTGAGCATCTTGCTGAATAAAAGTATCATTACGGGCAAGGCCGATTACACCTTGTCCGTTAACATTGTTAGCTCTAAGGTAAGCCGGAATAATACTGTCTTTAGTAAGGGAAGGGTCGAGCTGGGTCATATTGGCAATAGCACGGTCACTATTGACCACGTGGGTTACATTACCAGCACGGTTTGTAAATTTAAATCCAGCATGACCATCTGCTGTCATTGCAGCGCTTGTAACATCTGCAATGCGCTTATCAATTTCTTGTGGACTAATGCGGGCAGCAGCTTTAAGAGCGCTGCGGTAAGCATCAAGAATATCTGAGCCAGAATAATCTGCCTTGTTCTTGAGCATTTTGGCAAATGTCTTGTATTCAGGGCTATACTCTTTTGGAGTTTTGCCAATTAAACCAAGTTCATTGCGCGTAGCGCCAGTGCCTTGTAAGGCCTGCAATTTAGCAGTAACTGCTGGTGCCTGACCACGCTTAGTTAAATCAAGAAAAGTTGGCTCTTCATTGTTTACTGGGTTGTAACGAAGCGTGTACACATTAGTGCGATCACGACCTGCAATAGCAGCATCTTCTGTTGCTTTAATGCCTTTGCCAAAACGAGTATTAGACTCAAGGCTTGCTGGATCTGGCATGTATTCGCTAACGCTGCGGTTAACGTGGTACAAAGGCGGCTGTGCTTTGCCCTGATAAACCATTGCCTTTGAGCCTTCGGCAAGTGGCTGAGCCTCAACTTTGCTCTTAACAAGAGCGTTAAATGGAGTTTGACGCTTGCCCCAGTCTTCACGCAATGCGTTAGAAAGAACATCTTCGACATTTGCTTGAGTGCGAGAGCCATGCAAAAGGTTGCGATTTTCGGCAGAAAGAAGAACTGACATGTCAGACTTGGTTGAAAAAAGGTTGCGCATAGCATTGTAAAAGCGCTCTTTGTTTTTGTCGTTAATGTCGTAACTATCAGTTACGCCTTTACGGACATTTGCGCCCAACTGACCAGCAAAGTCTTTTCTAAAGTAATTTGCAAGCACGTCTGGCTGGCGAATAAGTGAGTCGCGAGTGGGTGCAAGAATACCCGTTGGATCATTAAGAGCATCATGCTCATACTGCTTAAACATGGTCTGTGCTTGTATGCTATTGCGATCTACTGTGCCATTTTTAATAGCATCTGAAAGCATTTCATCGGCATAATGCGAAGCAGCGTACTGGTTAACTTTAGTGTTAAGGAAGTGATCGTTAACGTTTTCATGGCCAAGATTCTTTTGAAGATCGGCTAGGGAAATACCCAAGCCTTTTTTAAGAACATAATCCATGTTAATTGGACCAAGAGCATCGCTTAATGCGCCATGCGCAGCGTCAACAACTTGACCAACATTCTGGCTAGCCTTTAAACCAATGGTTGGGTGACCCATGAACATTGAAAGACCATTGGCTACGTTGGCCAATGTGCCTTGATACGGAGCTGCAAGGTTGGCATCCTGCTCGTTAATGCCGGCTTTCTTCTCTGCCTCACCAATGCCGACAAGACCAAGACCAGCTAATGATCCTTTGGCTTGAGCCTGAGCGGCTACTTGCCAAATAGGGTTTTTCATTAGCGATGCTTTTTGCATTGCAAATCTATAATACATTGAGCCGGGTGTATCCATTGCATCAATAGCAGGAAGCAAGCGCTTTGCTACTGGGATATTTTCCATCCAGCGCAATAGACCTGTACCTTTAGCGCCTTCAATTCCACCTTGATAAAGGCTCTTTGACACAAAGAATGTCGGAGTGGATGCAGCAGATTCTGGCAATGAGCGAGTTAGCAATGCTTTGGCAGCAGCAGGTACGCTTTCTTTTGCAGCAGTATCTGCAAGTAATGACTTGCCAACGGCACCTACAGATGTGGCCATTGCTTTACCTGTGCCAGCAAGAGTAACAAGTCCAAGAAGGTTACCAAGATCGCCAACTAAGCGTTGGTTTTCATTTAACGCAATCTGATTTTTATCAGCCTTGCCACCAAGCGCATTTTCAATACCGGAAGAAACTGACGCTTCTTTGTTGAGATAAGCCTTGCCATTACCCAATGGGTTAGTTGTAAAGTCTGCGGCTACGCCACCAGCAAGATCAGAAAGCAATTGCCGACCCATGGCAGGCATGTGCTGTACGTAATTTGCTACAGCGTGAACAATGGTCGAAGACCAACCCGGTACGTTAATTTCGTTAATAACGTGTTCCCACAATGGAAGAGATTTAACGTTACCAAAACTAGGAGCGGTAGTTACATCGTAAGCGTGTTGGTTAAGAGCTTGCTGCCAGTTGGTATTCCAGACATTAAGCGGCAAGCCTTTGCCGTATCCTCTAGCTTGCAAACCCATCTGGATATTACCAACGTCAGATGTAAGAACTGGAATTGGGCCATATTGGTGATGCAGGAATGAAGCAGCCATCTGTAAAAGGCCGGGATTGTTGTTAATGGCAGGTTCAGAAATTGATTTTTCTGGCGTAGTTTGTTGAGTTGCTTGGCTAATTAAACCAGCATGATCGACAACGCTTTGTGTGCTACCCGCGTTCTGCGCAACTGTTGTCTGCGCAAGAGGGTTAAGATTAGTGTGGCCAGCCTTGCCAATAGCATCAAGATTGGCAGCGAGTGTGCTTGCTTCTGGTGATGGCGTATATGTTGGCGAAGGTGCTGGCTTAAATGTATCTGCCATAGGCTACTGTCCACCCGCCATTGGCTGAGCCGCTGGTGATGGTGCAGTAGGTGCTGTTCCTGCTTGTGACTGATTCATTAGGTGGGCGGCAAGTACATTGCGAATGGACTTAACCTGCTGTGAAGCATTATCACCCAAAGAGTTTAGCAAAAATAGCGCACTCTGAATACCATTATTAGCCTGCTGTTGTTGCGTGGCAACTGGTGCCAAAGCATTATCGGCAGCGCTTGGTTGATGCGCTCCAATAAAACCTTCTGGCGGTACAGCCATGCCACCTTGCTGTTGCCCACCCTGCGCTGTTTGTGCAGCAGGAGAAGGCGTAGCGGCCATAGGAGCGCCGCCTTGGATCTGCATCATGTCCTGACCATCGCCGTAATTAGGCATGCCAGAGATGTAACGCATTGCTTGCTTTGATGCAGGTCCGCCATCGGTGCGTTGGCTTAAAGCCCCGGGGCCTGATTGAACAGCGGGACGTGCTGGAGCTTGATAGCCGCCTTTGCCTGCCATAATCACTCACCCTCTATAATTGTTTCAATGGTTCGGACAACATCATCGTGAAAGAGTTTTTGCTCTTCCGCGACATTTGCTTGATGTAGAAACATATTGCTCAATACATCAAAAAACTTTGCAAAACTTACAAATAAATCTTTTAACAAATGTGCAAAGAGAGCGACAACATCCCAGACGGATAACACCTGATTGGCGTTATCGCTCTCTTCGTCATACATTGATTAAGCGCGTGGCTTTCCAGCAGTTGTGCCAGAGCCGCGTGTGCCAGATGGCTGGACTGTGAACTTAATGTCTGACTTGCCAGTTGACTTTGCTGATGGTGCATCTTGGATGCCGGTCTTCTGAGTTGTAGCCTCAGATGATCCCATTCCACCCTGCATTGCCACCTTAACTGGTGGTGACTGTAGATTTGATTTGAATACTGCCATTTTTTATCTCCTATAGGGAATTGGTTTTCTCACTCGTAACGTTAGGCGGGTGAGCGTCTGCTAACCGATGCAGCTAACTGCGGGTTACCAGAAGACGAAAGGCCTGCTAACAGGCTTTGCAAAGCATTGCCACCTTGGCCTTGCGGCGCGCCTTGTGCCATTGGTGGTTGCCCCGGCTGTGCTCCGGGTGTTGGCTGTCCTTGCTCTGCTCCCGGTGCAGCAGGCTGTTCTGGTGCCTGTGGTGCTGGTGCAGGAGCAAATGCTTGCATGACAATCTCTTCAATAGGATCGCCTTTTTGACGGCCTTGAATCACCTGAGCAATGGCGTTGATGACCTTAGATGGGTCACCGCCTTGCATTGCGATTTGCGGTAATGCGTTTGCATACGAAGCAACGGCAGCCATAAGGCTGTCGCGTAGCTCTTCAACTTCAACACGTTCTTCTTCTTGGGTAACGTTAAGTTCCCAAGGCATTTGACGGCGGAGAAAGTCGCGTGAGATTAACTTATCGCCACGTGCCTGTAATCCGAATACCAATGCGCGGTTTGGATCAAGACCAGCCATCATGCCGTAGGTAACATCGCAAGAGTAATCTCCACGAATGTCATCTGCTGGCTTGTATGTGATCTGATATGGAGCACCAGCATTAATGCCGCGTACTTCTTTGGTTACATCGCCAAAGAGTTTCTCGTCCATCTTAAAGCATAGACGTATAACTTCTTTAAATGTTTCTGCGAATACGCCTTGTGCTGTCTTGACCTGTGTATCAAAGCCACCCATGAGCGCTTCAACGCCACGACCAGTGACGATAGAACCAGACTGCTGACCAAGTCGGCCTTCTGGATAACGTGAGCCAGTACGCATTTCCTGATCGAGAATTTCATTCTCTTGGAAAATTCCCGGTGGAACGTTAAGATCGACACGACGGATCTGCTGTGGATTAGCAGAGCGAATAGTCGCATCTGGACCAATCTCAAGAACGTTAACATCTGATGGCAAAGCAAATGGTGCCTGCACTGCCTTCTGTGCTGCCTCAAGGGCAAGAGAAGCAAAGCGTGAGCGAGCAACCTGTACCCACATAATGTCATCAAACTGACCACGCTGATGCTCATCTGAGTCAACGCCGGGACGAAGGGCAATGGCTACTGGAATTTCGCCAAGCTCGTTCATTACACGTGAAAGGACAAAGTTGTTGCGCTCAGGCAAGAATAAGACTAGTTGTTCTTTATCCTGATAGCGATACATCTCAAGGATGCGCTCAGAGTTGCGGTTCTCAAACTGACCGCGGATAACATTTTCATGCTCAGGAAAATCATTAATCAATTCGCGTACAGTCTTGACGTAGCGCTTTGAATATGAAACAAGACGGTTGAATCTGTCAAACTCTGGGTAGGCACCAATAGGAGAATCAATGCGGATCATTGGGCGCTTGTTTTCGTAATCCGCTTCAATGAGGAATGGGAGCCAGCCAAAGGTGAGGTAGCGATCAGCACCGGTGTACATCATGGTCTGTAGGTTGGCTGTGTCGCGGTAGCCAGCGGCGATCATGGTGCGCTTATCAGCCCGCTTGCGAGAAAGGTCTGATGTGGTGTTGGTGGTCATGCAATTGAAAGCAGGGAGCGGAGCGATAACTTCGGCAACGTCACGTGCAGCAACGTCGATAAAGTTTGCGATCATAGGCTTTGGATAGTCCTCTGAGAACATACCCGGGAAGACCTGATCGATCTTGCCCTGACGGATCGCCAATAGATCGTCATAACGTGAATCACGTGTGAAGTAGTGCGCACGTAACTTTCGGAGCTTGTCCGAAATTACATCAATCTCAAGCACTATAGGTAACCCCCGTTAGCCGCTAATTTTTCTTTTTCGCGTTGATAGTCTTCAATGTTGATAACCCTACGACGCGATATTTGATCGCGTGTTTGGAATGGGTTTTTAATAAAGGAGCCGCCATAGGCTCCTGACTGGTTGATGTAATCGCGCATCTGAGTTTCTGCAAACCAGAGCGCCATGCAACCATCCTGCTTATTTTTGGTACCAGCGGACCAAGTGATCAATTGCTCGATGAGCGACTTAACGCCTTCATTGTCGCTGCGTGGCAAGTCAATAAGGTTGTTACCCATGTGGCTGCCGAGCTTGTCAATTGTTCCAAATAGCGGAGCCATTGAGGCTACGCCAAATTCTGCATCCATCTTGTTAGCACCGGTATAGTGCTGAACTAAGCGAATACCGCGTGAAGCAAGGTAGCGGTTAATCTCTTCGTCCATTGTCAAGAACAACTGAAATGCGTTCTTCTCAATAACCCAAACTGATGGCTTGTACTTTTCAGTCCACTCAAAGATCAGCTCGCGGATACGCTGTGGCGTAGGAGCGGGCATACGGCTTGCCTCTAGGACATAACGCTTTTGAGTTGTAATATCGCCAGCATAGGCAATCGAGAACGTATCGCCCGACATGGCTGGGTCCATTGAGCAGATGGTGTAATTGCCACCCAAGGTCTTTGGATGACCGGGAGAGCCGGGGCTAAGAGGGCCAATGGCTCTCATGCCTGATACCGAACCGCGAACAGCCTCGGGTGCGAAGACAGCCTCGCTGTCCACATCCTGCTGTTGATAAACCATCGCCCATGTCTTTGGGTCAAGCACACCGCGGCGCTTACGAAGGTTAGGACCGTCCCAGCGTGGGTACAATCCGTCCTCGCCTATATTCGCGTCATCTCCAAGCCAAGGCTTGTCTGAGCGGGGCCAGAGGGTTTTCCAGTCCTTTGGATCATCGGCAAAGTCAAGAACCGCTGGCATAGCCAGATATGTCCAAGGGGACTTGCCATCTGGATAGCGATCAGGGTTACGCATCTCGCGATATAGATCAATAGGATCTACGCGGGTGCCAACAACTAAAATCTTTCCCGTTGGACCGACACGGGTAAGCACTTCCTGCTGGATCCATCGGATCTGCTTCTCGTACTCATTTGAGTTGGACAAGGTCACGCAGTCATCAAGAACGATCAAGTCTGCGCGAGCACCGTAAATCTGCCCGCCGATACCCAAGGCTTGCAGGGTAGGGTCTTTTTCGCCCGAGTCGCGTTCAAGGTAGATCGCATCCTGCGTCCACTTGTCCGATGCTTCTTTGTAGCCATCCGCTGGGGCATAACGCCGCTGAAGTTCCGCGTAAGCGGGCTGAGTAAGCCGCTGCTTCACCGCGTAAAGAAAGTCCTTTGCCATGGTCAAGGTCTTAGACACGATCTTGATACGGATGTTCGGATCGATACAGATCCGATAGGTGATGTAGTCAATGCTGACCGTCATGGACTTGGCATGTTCCGGTGGCATGTTCACCAGCACGTAATTTGGAAAGCCCTCTTCGTACCGCATGCTTGGGTGAATCCAAGCAGGCTTACCCTCTTCGAGCATCGAGATAATGTTACGTTGGTGATCAAAGGTCTGGGAGTTGAGGTACTTGGCTCGAAAATCCTCGAAGCTGATCGAAGCATCCTCTTCGCTGATAACCCCATCTCGGCGCTGGACTGCCCGAGCTAAGTCCACCGCCTCTTTAAACTGAGCGTCAGAGGCGCGATAGTACTCGTAGGACTTAATTGACTTTCCAGTCGCGCGGACTGCGTCCGCGATGGAATAGCCTTTGGTGATCATTTCTAAGATCGTTTGCTTGGCCTGCGGAGCAGGCACTTTGCTATCTGGTGCGATCTTGTATTTATTAGCCGATGGCTTAGCCATACAATTCACCCACCTTAAATTCTGCGCCGCCCTTGGGGCGGTGCCTATGGTTCCCATTGGGAAATAACCTATGGGTGGCGTGTAACGCCGCCAACCCTTAAAGCGAAGGGCTACGCCCGGAGCGCTGGCCTTCGGTAGAACCTTCGGCCATCGGAAGGACGCTGGAAGCGTCCGTACTGTCGGGGTTTGCCACTGCGCCTCACAAACCCCTCTATATTGTATAAGGTGGGAAATTTGCCTTTTGTCCCGCCTTGAGGTGTGTGATCTTAGTCACAATACATAAAGCCAGTATTTTACGCCTACTTCATAAAAAAGAATTTTTGTAGCTGCCCCCATTTATTTAGAAAAAATCATTGGGGTGATAGTTACATACACGGCGCGCGTTTATTAAAAGTCCCCCAGTCGATGGCTTATCTTCCCACGCTAGGGCAATACTTTGCTTCTACGCTTAACGCCGTAGGAAAGCGGGCTTGGGATTACGTTCTATCTTGTCGGTTATTGATCGTTTATTAAATGTTATAGGCCGAATCATTTATTTATTCGGGGAATTGGTGAGAGTTGGTGGGGTTGTGGGGTAACTGTCCATCTAGCCCTATGCAGCCCTATCTAGGCAGGATCTAGCCCTAACCGGCGGCCATAACCCGGCCAGATCCGGCGGCAAAAATTGACCCGGTGATCCGGCGATGATGGCCCGGTGAGAGCTGTCCCGGTCCTGCCGGTCCTGCTATCTGGCGAAAGATCCGGGGAAAGATCGGCTAATGGCCGATTATAACAATTAGATAACAGCTCGAAAATATGGCCGAATGAAGTTGACACGCCATGCTCGCGCCATGATGTACTTCTCCTATCGATCCCGCCGGGATCGCTTACTAGACAGGAAACTAGAATCATGGCAACAACAGAAAAGCAATTTATCGCAAAGGTAGCCAATGCTTATGCCCTAACAGCTAACAGCGACGCGAAAGACTTTGATCTAGCTGTTTACATTCTCAAGAATTATTACGCTGTTGACTCATTCTTTCCCAATAAAGAGGGAGATTACGAATCGGGCATTAATCTAGGCTCACTTCATGCGTTCTCGAGCAACATGGCCAAAGTCATCAAAGCTATCAATGGAGAGGGGTAATCATGCGCCTAACACGCCGCGGATATATCGTCGCTTTCATCGGTGCCGGCTTATTGATGGCCGGCTTGCTATTCCTTGTCGATCATGTCAACTATATGGGCGGCGGATCGTGGTGCTTTCACGACTCGATAACATGCTATTTTGGATCTAATTAGATGCTTTCTATCTGGCATAGCTCGCGCTATGCTAGGTAGTGAGCGGCTAACTAGGGCAGCTCTTTACATAGACAGGAAACTATGAACATGAACGCAACAACTACAGCAACAACTAGCTTCACCATGAACGCCACCTTGCTCGATGACCTACTATCCGGCGCGCTCATCGCTGCCGGTAAAGATAAGGCCTTGCCGCTTTTAACATGCGTCGAGCTATCAAGCCATGATGGCCAGATAGTGGCAGCGGCTACAGATCGTTACCGGTTATTTATCGGCAAGGTATCTCACGCGACTATTGATCTAGATAACACTTTAAAGATCGATGACTTTAAGATCCTAATCTTGCGTGAGGATCTTGCTAAGATTAAGAATCTCATCAAGCCACTAGTTAGCAAGCGCGCGATTAATCCGCGCGTAACCTTTTACATGGAAAGCGACAAGATTACAGTAAGCACCATGGATGGAAATGTATCTTTCCTCTCATGGGGCGGCACTTTCCCACCTTATGAGCACCTTATTCCCACCACTTTTGAGCCTAGCGATGAGATAGGCGTTAACCCGGCTTTTCTTGCCGATCTTGCTAAGGTGCCGGGAATTGATAAGAGTGTGCCGCTCATCATTCGCACAAGCGGATCACGTAAGCCGCTATTATGTGAAACACGCGCCGGCGATATTCAATGGCAGCTGCTGCTCATGCCCATGCGCGTCGCATAGTTACCGGATAGTGGATCCGGGGATCTTTCCCCGGGTCTGCTATCTGGCCACTAGGCCAGAATTAAACCGATTAGACAGGAAATAATCGCATGAACATAGTTAAAGATCATCTAGTGGGAAGAACACGCGACGGAGAGAAATTTTTTATAACCGTCGAAATTCGAGAAAATAACCGGG
>Ga0208383_1000121_pt1 | contig 15110 bp, 33 predicted proteins | sample CryBogCBE10Sep07_FD_184588 | JGI IMG/M metagenome (GOLD analysis project Ga0208383, IMG submission 184588) | Freshwater microbial communities from Crystal Bog, Wisconsin, USA - CBE10Sep07 (SPAdes) | ecosystem: Environmental > Aquatic > Freshwater > Lake | place: Crystal Bog, Wisconsin, USA...
AGATAGTGATGAGTACTTCTACACTGAGTTGGATTTAGGAGAGAGTGATAGAAATAATGCAATCTTTGCTGATTCTTATTTCGTAGCTAACTTCAATATTGTTCAAGTTGATTAACATTTCAAAGGGATATATCTTAATCGGTATATCCCTTTTTTATTGCACTTTGTTAATAAAGTTACCATTATATCTAAACAATGAATTATACAATACAAATTAAAACACGGGATTTCAATAACTGGAATGCGTTTAACATAAACACTACAAAGGATATTACTCCTAAACAAGTAAAAGAGTTAACAAAGGAGCAAGCAACAAAGCTAATGAATAAGCTTGAGAAGGAGTTTAACTCATTAGGTTGCTTGTTTAGAATCCAGAAGATTTAAGCTTGCCTTTTAGGAATAAAGTTACCATTATATTACCACAATTTAGGAATATTAACAAATCAATAAAAACAAATGAGTAAATTAACATTAAGAAAAATCCGTAGCGATCATTCGCTATTCAATATCACCCGTCGTGATCATACCTTTCACGGTTGGGAATATAACAAAGTAATCAACAACACCAAAACAACTGTATACTTTAGAGATGATGAGTATGGCAACAATCCAGGTAAATCGTTAACGGCGGCTATTGCCTTTCGTAACAATCACCTAAAGAAGTCATTCCATAAGATCGAACACTATATGGGAGTACCTCATGCAAAGAAGACCTTTGGTCGAGTAATGCCTGTAGGTAAAAGGTAATAGATCTGACTTGAGAAATTCAAACAACTTAAAATAGAAGTGTGCCGTGATTTAGAGGTGCACTTCGATTTAAAACAACAAACAAAATTAAACAAATCGATAAAAAAGGCTTGCTATTTTGGCAAAAGTTCCGATAATAGTAAGATAATCAATTAACGATTATAACAAAACAAAAAACAAAAAACAAAATACAATGACAACGAATACAAATACAACTAACGACACAGCAGCTAAGCGTTCAGCAACAATCGAAAAGAATCGTGCCGCACGCATCGCAGAACGTGGTTACAGCTTACCATTAATACTGCAATGTGCTGTGACAGGTAAGCAAGTGCGTTATACCTCTCCGTCTTACATTGATAAAGTTATTGCTAAACACGGTAGCCTCGAAGCACTTCAAAAAGGGTTCGTTTCGAGAGAAGGCCGTCGCATTCAGTCTAACAAGTCTAATAGCTAAGTAGACTCAAAGCTACATCACATAGCTCACCTGGTGTATCTGGGTGAGCTATTATTTTCTGTATCATTGATGTTATAATCTTATCACTCTTGATACTGCTATTGATGCTTGCTTCTAATGGTTGTAAGTTGGTATAATGCCAACACAGTTGTGGTTTGAGTCCGTTAACAATAAAGAATTGAACCGGTATGATATGGTCTATGTGCCAGTATGCACCGCGATTGTTCCAGTTCATTAAAGGAGTGAACTGAGACTCTATATGTGTTTTAAGTTTCTCCACAGAACATCCAAGATACTCTGGAGTTCTCTTACTCTTAACAGTGTAACCACGTATACAGGCTCTCCTAATAGATTCACTGATACTCTTGTGTAATTTCCATATCAGATCAGTTTTACGCTTGACCTTCATACGGTTTATATTATACTTGTTCCTTTGCACACGTACTTGTTCACGGTATTCCGGGTCAGACTCAATACGACGTTTAAGATTAGCAGCATATTCAGCAGTCTTGTACTTGCCTTTGCGTTGATAGTATGAAACAGGGTTACTATTAGCTAAACGATAAGTATTATATTCCTCTCGGGATCCGAACTTACCATACAACCTACGCACTGTTTCTCGTGCTACTATTTTTTTCTCCTCTTTAGTACGGCCAGGTTTACGTGACGGTATACCTTTAGCTCTTCTACGTCGTTCCATATACAGCCGAACACGTTCTTTCTCATTATTGATAATAGCTTGGTTCACGTAAATACTTACGGTAACCAGCCTCTTTTTCTTGGTTCACAACAGAAAAAGCTGCATAGCGGCTCCTGTGAGGCTGGTTACTTTATTATGCGTGCCTAAGTTCGCATAATAAGGTACTTTTTATAAATAAAAAAACGCGTAGCGTTAAACGCTACGTAGCGTGTTAAAAATAAAGCTTGACTGTTCCGGAAAAAGTAACCATACTTGTCTTATCAATAAAGGAACATTATGAAACATATCAATTACGCCCGGCTGGCAGGCCTCTTAGAAGGTACCATGGTATCAATACCAGGCTTTGTCAATACACCAGGCTTCAAGGTAACAGATCCAGTAGCATTCAAGAACTTCATGAAACAACTCATTAGAGAGGCTGAAATGAAAGCTGAAGACATACCTACTGCAGCTGACCTTAGCAACAGATTAGACCAGATCACTAATGGTCTTACCAAGATTGAACAACAATTAGTCTAACACTTATATGGGATATTACACTCAAGTAAATGGTACACAAGTGGTGGTACGTACAGCTAATGGCCAGGTCTACATGTATGTTACTGTACCACCTAACAGTACCCACTACATATCAGGGGATTCATTGGTGGTAGAGTCTCACAACAATACCACCATATGGGACTTAAACAAAAGACAAAAAGTACGCGGTTAGTGCTTGCACATAATCAATAATGTTACCATACTTGTCTTATGAATAAGAGCATTCTATTTCCAATACATGAAAAGGTCTGGGCAGCAAAGACTTTAGAGGAAGGTAGAAGTATCATCCTCAATCAATTGGACAAAGCTCCAGTTCAAGACAACGTCATCAAACTTATGAGAACAGCAGTAGTATATCAGATCAATAGTAAACCTAAACTGGATTACTTCATATCAAATATGTTACTGGCTAAAGACGGGCTACAAACAATCAAATACTAACATGTACTTAATTGATGATAGAGTTTACCTAAAACCATTTGACCGTAACAGGTTCCAGAACCTGAACGGGATCATTAAAGACATCCTGGAACTTTCTAATGGTGAGATGGTATATGATGTAGAGGTGGAAGGTACAGCTGATGGTAATCATTTAATACCAGCTGTACCAGAAGACCATCTTATGTACAGAGGTAATCAATAATAACACTTTGCTAAATAGTAGGTTCCTTTATTTTTCATTCCTACTATTGGTAATCAACACAAACAACACTGAGCCAGGAGAAGGGTTCTTATTATTTTTCATTCCCTTCTTCTGGCTCTTTTTGTGTTGCCTGGAACACAACCAGTTATCATAATACATTTTTACCATTATGAAAATAAAAGAACTAATCCAAAACCTTCAATCCGCTACCGATCGTGGTGTAACTGATATAGAGTTCTACGATGATTCATCTAATGAAGGACTTGTGATAGAGTGGTTACATTGCGGTTCAGATGAAACACCAGCTGCTCTTGTACTGACACATGAAAGTAAGAGTATCCAGAAAAACAATTACACATTAGGTAAGGGACTAAAGTTAACCAAAAGAACATGAACATCAAACATTACATCCAGGAAGACCTGATTAGACCATTCTATTGGATAGACCAAGAAGGACAGGTGGTGTACCATCTATTCCTATCATCTACATTATTCAATACAGAGAATGGGATAAACCTAATAGAATTAAGGGATAGAGCACAATCTACACCCATACCAAGTAATATGGTACTGGAATATGGTACCAAGTGCTTTAATGAACTGGATGCTCTCAATCAAGCCCGGGATTGGAGAGCCCAGCACACCGTGCTTGGATTAGTTACAGAATGGTATAAGAAAGAGCTTGCAATTGTCTGATAAAGTTACCATTATTGTCTTATGAAAATAATGATAACCAAACCAACTAATACATTCTTAGCAGCTGAATTCCCAACCTGGATTGACTTGAAGGTAGGGACTGTAATGGAGGTAAGGAAAGAAGGTCAGACAGGCTACTTGGTTGACCACCCAATTATTGAAGGTGATTGTGTGGTGCAGAAGTGTAATTGTATTGAAGTGAGAGATGAAGTAGAGTGCTGTGTAACAATATAATTTTCATTCCAGGATAATTTTCATTCCAGGAAAGAACATTTTATCCAGGAAAAGAAACATTCCAGGAAAAGAAAACATCCAGGAAAGAACATTTCATCCAGGATAACTTTCATTCCAGGAAGAATAATACATCCAGGAAAAGAAATATTCCAGAATGATTATTCATTCCAGGAGAAGAAATATTCCAGGAAAGAACATTTTATCCAGGAAAAGAAAACATCCAGGAGAGAACATTATAGTGTTGCACTTAATCAATTAAGTTACCATAATTGTATTATGAAAATGAAACAACTAAAACAAACCTACATTATCTTTACAGCAAGTGATACAGTATATTGCACAGCTGAGTCATATGACCTGGCTAATGAAATCATAGAAGCTGATGGATTGGTAGATGCTGTTGTTCAGCAAGTCAACCACATTACCAACATTAAAGAAGGTATTCCAGTCACCATATCATATGAAAATACATCTACATATGATTGTACATCTGATGATGTTAATGATGTAAGACATAAAGACCATTACTAATATGACAAACCGATTTGACGAAAGCTTGATGCACCTTCACGACCAGCTATCAAGCATTACCAACCACAATGTACCTGTTACACTTGTGAATACAATTGAACAGCAAGTACTCTTGATACAAGCACGCCAAGCCTATGTTACTGGTCACAAGCAATCATATGAGCTGATCTTGAGAGAGCTAATGGAACATATTCAATTAAAGCTAACTGGAAAGAATTGAATTAAACAGTTGCACAGTATCATTAATACATCCATCATACACAAATGAACATTACCAAACTCATCGAACTACTAACAGATATGTCTAATGAAGGTGTGAAAGAGATCAATATTGTTAATGCTAACAATAACAAACTAATACCTATTGAGTGGGTTGATTGTAATGAAGGTACAATTGGTATCATCAATACATAATATTAAATGAAAATGAAACAACATTGGACAAAGAAGTTTGATAAAAGAATAAAGACAATCAAATGTCTTAAGGAAGTATCCACAAATGAATGGATGATTGATAATCTACTCACTCAAATGTTATTGTGGTTGTCGGAAGAACAATATGATCAATTCATTAATCATATGAGTGATAATGATTGTGGATATGATATCAATCATTTTGTGAAGAACTTCAATAAGCTAAAGAAAGATGATTGGTATAGGAATACAATTTAAAGCTTGCTATCTTTCAATAACGTAACCATAATAGTAATACAATAAAGGAATAATAATATGCTAATACTAAAATGTAATGTAACTGGTAAAGAAGTGAAATGGACTAACAAAGCCATTATTGATGCTAAGATCAAACAATATGGATCATTAGAGGCATTCAAAGCAGCTTATGTATCAAAAGGAGCTAATAAGAAAGCTAAAGTAAAGAGCACTCTACTAAAGAGTAATGAAGTCAATCTAATGAAATCAATATGTGAAGAAGGTATCAAACTATCACCTCAATCAATTGATAAGAGTCTATCAACTAAGCATATGTCGAATGAAGAGTATGTTAAGCATTATGAAGCTAAAGTAAAAGCATTAGAAGAGGCAGGAGCATCTGCTGCTGAGATTGGTTGGATGAAGCAACGATTGGAAAGATGGAGAGGTGTTGCTGCTTAATAGGCTAAAGATGATTACGAAGTAATGATCTAAAAGAAGTAATCAAAGAAGATGTATTAGATCATATCATCATTAAAGCAATAGAGCATATAGATGGTAGTACAATAGATGATGATGCTCTATAGAGTGATGCTATATATAAGAGTGGTATACTATAATACATTACCTTATATATAGCAAGCACTATTAGTACTACGGTGTAATAGAAAACAGTTGCCAATCACATACCTAAGCGCTAAAATTAGATTTATATATGTAGTGGGAATACCTGTGTAGAATACTGCATGCCAACTTTTAGCGGATTTTTTAAAGTAGAATTACTATTATACCTTTTCTTCAAAAATCCGAAAACCCCCGGCCGGGGGATTTTTTTTGGGCGCATTTTTTTTGGTAATTTCCTATATAGGGGGGTTTTTAATAAATCCGTTAATAATAAACAAAAAGATAATGAAACTATAGTTGATAATAAAAAGTGATATAATATAATAGGCACATTATGACATTCATAAACACGACTACAAAACAAATAGATAACCAATACATACACATAGCAGATAATATTGCCTTACCTACCGGTAGGGTGCGCCGTAAACCTCGTAACGCGGTAAAGCAACGTAAACCCAAGGTATATGTACCTAAAGCCACGTGGGCCAAGGCCTTAGCACAATTAGAGGTTGGCCAAAGTATGGTAGTACTTAACGACACTGTTCGAACCAGTTTATACATATTTGCCAAGCGTTTAAAGTATCGTATCCGTATTCAAAACGATCACACCGGTATTGGATGGATGCGTTGTTATAGATTAGATAATAATGCCGCACCGCTGACATCCGGTTCTATATTCAGCAATAAGAGTAGTATCTACAAGTAAGAGAGAAAGATCTTATATGACTACGTTTAACGAGTTCGTAAGCGAATTCATTAAAGAACAAGGACTACCGTGGGAACCGATGACAGTTGCCAAGGTGGTGCCTTCTACGTGGGGTGATAAAGACACTATTAACATTGAGTCTATAGATGATGATATCTTCTATCTACGGTATCTACCATGTATCTACTATTACAGAAACAGTAAAGGCGCCATACGCATTGGGTCTACTGAGAGACGGTTGGCATCCAAGAACAGACATGGGGTAGTGGCACGGGGTAGTGGCAAGCACTACAACGGACGGGTTAGTGTTATGTTGGCCAGTAGCAATGAGTCGTGGGTTAGAGATGTGTTGAGAGAGCACGCTCTCGAGAGCGATTGTTACTTAGATGTCATACCACTTGAGGATTACTTAAAAAAGAAGCAGTGGTGGGTAACAGCAGAATACGTGCAGTGTGAGCTCTTAAGAAAGCACAAAGAGGTGTTTAACCGGTTGCCTATAGCTAACCCTGTTTGTAAATAATACAACATTATGCCATATACAGGAAAGGGTAGAATCACCAAAGCGAGCGCAGCGAAACGTAGACAAGCCGGACAAAAGGGAGCGCGCGCTACGCGCGCTGATAAAGGCGTTTCCAAAAAGACCGGTCAACGTAGCCACTTTTAATATCCTTATATATTATATGCCAAAGAACCGAATAGTAGAGAACAGACCCAGCTATAGTGTTAGCGCCTCTTCCCACGCCGCATGGTTACGTCGTATAGGGCAAAAGGCTCGTAAACAACGTAGCGATGCCAGTAAAAAGCGTAAATGAACGTCCATACACATTTAACTTTACCGGTGTTGGTGATGCCGTTCACCGCCCACAACCAATTAAAGCACTCGCTTTTAGAATCCATTTCCGTTCAATCCTCCGAGGTCACCGAAAAGAACAACACTCACGAGGTACTGAGAACGGATTACCCCACAGGCAAGCTACAAAGCAGTACCGACCGTAGTACCTTTTTGTATAAAACAATGATAATGCCGTTCTTAAAGACGGATATGGATAGAGCCTTTAAAGTGTTAAACCACGACAACCCAGAGCTACTGGGTATGTGGTTCCAACAATACAACACCAAAGGCCACCACGACTGGCACCAACACCGCGGAAGCACTTGGTCGTGTGTGTATTATCTGGAATTAGCGCAAGACGGGCCACCTACTGTGCTTAGGGATATATTAAATCCGAATAAAGAGTGGGCACCTGAAGTAAAGGAAGGTGATATACTAATTTTTCCATCTTTTGTTACCCATTGCTCACCACCCAACACCGGTAATAGTCGTAAAACTGTTATTGCGTTTAATATAAAGTAGTGTAAATGATGTATATGATACAAGAACTAATAGTAGCTGCGGTGGTGGCGGGAGCAGGAGTGTGGGGGGCACGTAAGATAGCTTCTACTCATGCTACCGGCAACACGTGTTGTAATTGTGGTAACAAAAATTGTAAATCCAAGAAACGCAAAAAAAGTAGTTCTTAAAAAATACTCTAAATATGAGCACTCAGCTTCCTCTAATAGTAATAGCTGTACGGGATAGAGATTTTAAGGTGGTGGATATTAATAGTGGTACCGCGCAGGTGGTGTATGAAAGTGGGCCCACTGAAGACCTAAACCGCACTCACCTAACCGGCTCCGGTCGTCCCCCCTTCCGTCCATTTGGTATTGAGATAGACAAGGACTACATCTACGTAGCATCAAATGATTGTATTGGTAAATTTGACCGTCAAACCTATCAATACAAAGGGTTATTGGAAACAATGCCCATGTACACCAACACCCACCAAATACTCAAAATAACTTCTCCTACCTCTCGTTATCAGTGGGCGGTATGCAACACCGCTATCAATTGTATTGGGTTGTTTAATGATAGTAAAGACTATGTTAACATCGATGTTACCACCGGTCAAGTACACATCCTCCCGGTTCCTTCTCCGGAAAATTGTAATGAACAAGATGTCTGTCATCTCAACTCTCTTGCTATGTATGATGATGGCCGGATACTATTTTGCAGAAACAACAACAAAACACCTAAAAAATTGTCAGACTTTTGTACATTAGATTTAAATACCTATGAAATAAAAGAATTGTTTTCTGCTGGTTTTTTTGCACATAACGTATGTAAGGTAAACTCTAAAATATATACTCTATCTACTGGCACTGGAAGGGTGTTGGAGGCTGATATGGATAATAATTACAAGATAACCGGCCACAACATAACCCCGCACGTAGATATACGCTTTTTACGTGGTATGGACGTTTTTAACGGAGAATTAATATTTTCAGATTCAATATTCCATAAGGTAAAAGAAATAGAAGAAAATCAAGCTCTGAACCCGTTCAATGTTCAAGCCCTGGACAGACACGCTTATATATGTGTTCTCAATCCAAGCACTAAAGAAAAAATAAAATTACCACTTCCCGGCACGGATACAATTACTGATTTAAGATTGTTAATTGATTAAAAGTATGAACAGTGTAGTAGAAAGTAAAAAAATGACCGGTTTGTTCGCAGTTCCGGTTGGTAGCTATCAAATGCCTCGTAGCTTTACTCCTCAAGAACTTAATCACTTTAAGTCTTTACAGGCTAATAGATTAAAAAATAGCTCAAACTGGATTGGTTCCGATACCATGGTTCTGGATCATGAACCAATGGCTGATTTAAAAAAATTAGTATTAACGTGCGTTGATGATTATATTACTACTATTAATGGTGTACATCCACCGGGTGTAGAAACCTATCTTGTAGCCTCGTGGTTAAATTGGGCACGTAAAGGAGAGAGTCACCTCAACCACACCCACTCTAATTGTTTGTTTTCAGGAACGCTTTATATTGATGTAGACGAAAACACTGATGCGGTAGTGTTTAACCGTCATAGAGTAGAAGCACTAAGTATATTTGAGTTCGATAAAAAAGAACTAACTGAATGGAATAAAAAAGAGCATAAAATGCCTGTACGTAAAGGTATGATTAATGTGTTTCCTGCTATGACCATGCACTATGTACCACCCGTGACCGGTAACCATCTACGCGTGAGTTTAGGGTTTAATGCATTTATACGCGGTACAATCTGCACTAAAGTTTCTTCCACTCTAACTATTTAATTAGTTAGATCTTGTCTATTAGAGCGCCTGGCATTAGGTGGTATTCACCGTTTAGATGTTCTTTTTCTTTTATAATTGATAGTAGCCGGTTAACGTCGACGTACTTTTCATTTACCCACCAATCTTCGTAACTACCTACATCCCCGCAAATCATTCTATAGCCTTTATTTGTTAGTAGATTTCTGGATTTTGTTTTCCATTCATCACCGAACCTATATGCATCGTGTTCATAGGTTATGACATCAAACTCAACTCTATCTAATGGAATGTTTTGCAAAGCATTAAACGTAATCTCAGCAGGTTCCAAGTCTAAGCTCAAATAATCAATGTGAGTAGTTCCCAGTGTTGTACTAATACTGCCCCAATTTAATTTGGTAGCATCCTGTGTTGACATGTTAGAGGTACGTGCACTACCTCTCCACATAGGTTCGAACTTTGAATTAAAATCTATAGATACCCCTTTCCAGTTAAACACCCTTTCCATTAAATAGGTATTGTTAATAATAAAGGGTTCATTACAACCCAACTCTACAAACGTACCATCTTTCTTACCGTTGGTGCCTATAAGAGCAAATATATCTTGACCAGCCTGAGAGTAGTACTCGGTAACAAGTTCTGAATTATTGAAAGGTACTGCTAACCACTCTTTCTTGAAAGGTTTGCCTGATTCTTTGGCTGTATACATATACGTGTAATTACTTTAGTATAAACATAATTATACTATACACATGAAAATAAAAAAACCCTTACCGGTTAGAGTAAGGGTTTTGTGTTTAAAGAGGGTTAATTTTTAGGAGGTGCATCAGAAGGCGGGGCATCTGTTGCAGGTTTCTTTTTGTGTTTCTTGTGCTTTTTAGGAGCATCAGCAGGTGCTGTGCTACTTGGGGCTGCTGGAGCCGCCGTTGTTACAGTTGATGCAGGAGCTGGAGCTGGTTGGGCTTGTTGTGCTAACCCAACATTTACTACTTCGAGTGCTGTAGCTGCTGCAAGTACTAATAATAGTTGTTTGTACTGCATACAATAATACTTACTCATTCTTTTTATAACTTCATTAATAATTCAGGCAATTGCAATTATTTTTAATGAATATAAATATGTATGTTATGGAAATTATAGAAGTATTTAAAAATCAACACACCACTTACAACAACAAGGTTGTAACGTTTCAGTTTGATAAAATGAATGAATACGGCCCGGGTACTGAGTTTAGAAAAAAAGTAGACACCTTTTTTATTGATGCTAAGAAAAATAATGCTCTTGATTCTGTCGAGCAGTACGGTGGGGATGCAATAACTTCTGTAACTATGGGAAGACAACCACAGTGGTTTCTAAACCGCATCGGTCTTCAAAATACAGAGCTACTTACATGGCTTAGAGAAGGTTTTTACAAGGGTGCAGTAGCACTGGGTGTCCCTTACAAAGAGGGTGTAGATAAGTACACGTTTTACAGAGCGTGGGCTAATCGCATGTTTGAAAATGCCTCCGGAGCAGCCCACGTACATGGGCACACGTGTCATGTTACTGGTATTTTTTATTATGAGATTCCTGAAAATTCTGGGGATTTAATTTTTATTAACAGTGATATAGGTAGAGAGAAACCACTTGTTGAAAAATTACCACCTGAAAAAATAGATAGAATTAAACCGAAAGAAGGTATGCTATTAATACACGATGCAATGATACCCCATGCTGTGTCGGCACATAAATCTGATTTACCACGTACGTGTTTTGTATTTGACTTAATATTCCCTGGCGTACCTTTAAATCGATATGTCAACTCAAAAACAAAGTAAAATAACACTCTTTAATATATAAATATATATATGCCACGCGATAACAGCTTTAACAAACTTGTACAACTACTTGAGACAGTTGATCCTACAATCAACCAAAACCCACCTGCCATTGATGAAGGTCATGGCGGTACACACATGGCAATTGCTCAGGTTGCAGAAATATTACGCAACGCTCAGCACCTGTTAGCTATCTTGGAGCAGTTACCAGAAGATACGTGTTTGGAGCCTTGGCAACAATCAAAGCTCACTTTGGCTAATGACTACCTCGAGGGTGTCAAGACTGCAATGTCTTCTCCTGATTCAGACGAACAAGAGGGTCACCCAGTTGAAATTGATATTGAAAAGCCTTAAGCTTCGAAATCAATATTATTGAAGCGCTTAGCATACTCTTTAGCGCTTTCTTCTACCTTACCTGCATACTCAAAACCGGTGTTGCAGTTTTTTACGGCTACATATAATTCGTAGTTGTTTGCAAATCTACCGGTTGCAATAATTTCGTTTGCACGAGAGAAACATTCTTTTGTCTTGAATTTAAGCTTTTTGTTGTTCGGTAATAACAATGTAAAATAGTCGTTTTGTTTCATGTCTTGTATTTATAAAACTGTTAGTAATTATCAATATGCCTAAAAATGTTGTAGCAATGACTTTAATGCCAGGCGGTATTAAGCGTGGTGGTAGTAGTGATAGAAACAACACTGATTACTATCATACCACTGTAATTACGTGGCAGTGGTGGTGTAAGCAACACGATGTGGAGTTCATTTTCTTAAATGAACCAAGCTCAAATGAAAATATAAAAGATTTAAGCCCTACTTATCAGCGCTGGGCAGTATTACCGGATATATTTAAGAAATACGAGCCTGGTACTAAGATAGCAGTAGTTGATGCTGATACCATGATAAAATGGGATACTCCTAATTTCTTTAATGATCTACCAACTAACAAGCTTAATGCCGTATTAGATCCTTCTATTGAATGGGCACCACGAAGTATGCAATTTTATTCACCTTTGTTTCCAGGGATTGAGCTTAAGATGAACGAATATATTAATTGCGGTATGGTAATATTGGATGATAGTCAGGTTCCGTTTTTAGAGAAGTTTATTCAATTTGTTATTAATAATAAAGAAAAATTGCTGGATATACAAAACAATAGCGGGTGGGATGTAGGCAGTGATCAAACACCTTTTAATTTATTTCGTAAAATGTTAAATCACCCGGTCAACCTTTTACCACGAGCTTTTAACAGGACATGGTGTTTTGGTGATATACCTTATAAAAAAGAATATACACCAGAACAAATACATGGGTTATTAAATTTTGTTGTGTTTAAGGGTGTGCCAGAAGGCCATTTATTTGATTTCATGAAAGATGGTTATATATGGCACTTTAATAGTTCTTTACCTTACAGAGATAAGCTTATAGCTGAATCCTGGAGACGTGTATCTAAGTACTACACTTAATGCCAATAAGCTACAGATATAAAATTATTTTTATACATATACCTAAGACTGCTGGTACCTCTATAGAGTATATGTTAGGTACAGACACTCTAAATGAGTTCTATACAAAAGGTCAGTATGACGAGAGGTTACGGCTATTACCCACTAATAAGTTTACGTTAGAAGAGTATACAATGTGTGCAGATAAGAACAGACAGCACTATACGTATAGAGAGATATCAAAACTAATAGGCTTTGACACTTTAAATACTTTTAAAAAAATATCTATAGTTCGTAACCCGTATAGTAGATTGGTATCGGAATATAATTTTCGCAAAACTCTCTACATACCGGGAGTCACTTCATTTTCCGATTTGGTGCGTAACAAACTGTCATTAGACAAAATTACACGTAATAGAGTGTACGATGGACATTTAGAGACACAGACCTCGTTTCTTGTAAATGAGCAAGGCAATTTTAATTCAATAGATAAGATTTATACTTTTGAAAATATTAATGAGTGTGTCAATGATGTTAATATAATTACAGGTAAACACGAGTACCCCCATTTAAAGAACTCTAATATTAGTAATTGGGAGCAATACTATACACCAGAACTAAAAGAACTGGTGTATAATTTTTATAAAGAAGACTTCGTTAACTTTAATTACAGCAGTTAACGATCTAACTATTAGTTAGATGTAGAGGCACTGTTGTTGGTAGGTTTAAGAGCTTCTAATAATTGTTCTGCATATCTACGTAGCATTTCGTGTTGTTCAGCTGGTAATGGTGCCATTCTTGATGCTGCGTATAGATTATTTAATGCTTGTTCGTTTGTTGGGTTCATATAAGAAATTATCAGTTAGTTTAATCTATTCAATAGTTACTGTATATTATTAATTACTTTACCCAATTAGCAATACTTTCATTCCAGACATATACGTTACCATCCATTGGATATGTAACAGGAGGAACCCAAGACCAAGCAGACGTATCAAGTGTCCAGCTTGGATAAGGTTGTGGTGGGTAAAATACATCATTTACTGAGTCATATATATAACCAACTCCTGCATAGTTACCACGTAAACCAGATAAGCCGTCTGCACTTAATGTAGTTCCAATTGTTACACCTGCACTTATTATTGGCACTCGAGTGTAATGTTTGTTTTTTCTTGTGTTGTAGCTTGTTTGCAACCAAGTACCGCTGAGCCCTAATTCTTGTACTAAGAAATCTTGTCCGCTTAAAGCATGGTTATCGTGTACCTTTAGGACTTGTTCAACAATGTTTTTTTCATTAACTCGAGCAAAATAAGCCATATTTTTAATATTTACCAGTGTTTATAAAAAAATCCTGCTTTAATTTATTATTTCCAGCTATCTTTGCTGTAACCAAATACCTTAAAATGTTCCTTTTTATGGTTATATACAATATCAGCCAGTTCTTGCGTATAATAATATTGCCAATCTGTTAAATAAAGTTGACTTGTATCTTTTTTTAATTCTCCGTACATTATTGAAGATTCATTAAAACAATTTTTTAATATAAATTCATTATAACAGGTTTGAATATCTTGATCATTAAAATTTATAAACGGTATTTTTTTTATATCTTCTGCAAGTTGTTCGTATTTAATAAACATATAATCTGTTTTTATATTTTTTATTACATTACATATTTCCGGAAAAAAATGATCTTTTATACTTGTTCTCGGGCTACTGTATATACGCTTTAAACATACATCTTTTACGTATTGTTCAAACGGCAAATTAGATATAGGTGTTTTGTTACGAGTGTGATCAAAATACCAGGTAGAAACTAAATGAGAATAAGGGTTGCGAATATTAATTAATAGAGGATAATCTTTTGCACATTCAGGTATACCTATATCATGAGTATAAAAGGATTTTGGTACATAATCCAGTCTAATAATTTTAAATTCATATGGTTGCAACATTTTCCAGGTAGACCTTGTAGCTGTACGCGGTGGTGCTAACCATACGTATTTAACTTTTGTAGAAACATTCAATACTATTAAAAAGTTATACTACCAGACCCATTGAATTCGTATATTCTATAACCGTTACTAACGTAGTAATTAGGTGAACCAGATGTACTTGTTGCAGCATATTTTGTAGTCGGGTACCATATAACTACAATACCACTACCACCGTAACCACCATTCATACCGCCACCACC
>Ga0208383_1000122_pt1 | contig 15059 bp, 23 predicted proteins | sample CryBogCBE10Sep07_FD_184588 | JGI IMG/M metagenome (GOLD analysis project Ga0208383, IMG submission 184588) | Freshwater microbial communities from Crystal Bog, Wisconsin, USA - CBE10Sep07 (SPAdes) | ecosystem: Environmental > Aquatic > Freshwater > Lake | place: Crystal Bog, Wisconsin, USA...
GTTGTGAATGTCATTCTTGCGGGCGCTGATTACAAAATCTTCAATGAGTGACTGTGTTACTTTCATTTATGCTCTCCAGTAGTTGCAGAAAATAAGGGCTAACATTTTCGACCCTTACATATATATAACAGACAAGATTCGTGCCAACGCATGTAAGTTATTGATTTATAAGGGAGTATTTCTGTTTTTGAGGGGTTTTGTGGCGCTCGAGTGTTGCAGAGGTGCGGTGTCTGCGTTTATACTCATGGAAACGTTACCATTATGAGGACGCACAATGTCACTTGATACAGAAAAGCCCGCAAAGAGGAAAGCTCCTCCTCGACTCTCGAAAGCCCAAATAAGAGAGACATTAGATAAGACACCCATCGAGCAATTACTGGGGACAAAACAACCGCTCACACATAAGCAGAGAGAATACGCTAGAAAGCTCGCAGAGGGAGCGGTTAGTAAGCGCCAAGCGTACAAGGATGTCTACAATGCAAAGAGTGAGCACACGCTGAATAGAGCGCCTTACATACTGGCGCGTGATGAAAGAGTGTCAAAAGAGGTAGAGGCCTACAAGTTGGCTATTGAGGCGGAGAAACAGCGAACCCCCAGAGAATTGAAGGCCCTCCTAATCCATCAGCTAGTCAAGCACTCCATTGATGAGGATTTCCCTCCCGCTCAGCGCATGAAGGCCTTAGAACTAATCGGCAAGCTCTACGATGTGGGCGCCTTCATGGAGCGCAAAGAGACAACAGTCATCCACCAAAAGAGCGGAGACATCAAAGCGCAACTACTGGAGCGCATCAAGCAGGTGATCGACGTCGAGGCCAAGCCTAAACGCTCGGGCGGTGCATCTTTATTGGCGGAAATTTCAGAGAGCGCAGACCCCACCGCACCCCCACCCCCCGCGGACGCGAGCGAGAGGGCAGGGGATCCTACGCATACTATTCCCCTCACTCAACCATCCCCAAAAAGTGTTGATCTCCCAGAAACCCCCCCGTCACCTTCCGAAACGCAATGAGGTGGGGGGTATATATATTTAAAAATCGAATAACCCTACTACCAGTAGGGGTGGTAATATTACCAGAGCGCTTGTAAGTTATTGATTTTATTCAGGAAAAAAATGGGTTTTTGAAGTGAAGATAAAATATACGCCTACGAAGAGGGAGTTGGAGTTGATGAGAAAGCCTGGGCGGTTGACTGAGGCTCAATGTAAGGAGAAGGATATGACGGTTAAAGAGAGAAATGTATTTGATGCGATAGATATGTGGTGGAAGGAGTTTGGGTACGGGCCTTCTTATGATGATATTATGAGGATCACGGGAGATAAGGGTCGTGGTAACGTTCACAGGGTTATTGATAACTTAGTGAAGTTGGGTGTGTGTAAAAAGATCAAAGGCAAGGACAGGAGTGTTCGGCCTGTGTATATTAAGTTTAGCGAGTTAGCATGAACGTAGAGCAGATGGAAGCGGCGATCCAGAACATGCCTCCCGAGTTGGCGGAGGAGATGTGGGATATGTTCGAGGTCTACAAACAGAGCTTGAGCGTAGAGAAAGCCGCCGACGACTTTATGCTGTTCGTGAATGAGATGTGGCCTGGGTTTATACACGGACGCCATCATGAGCTGATGGCTGAGAAGTTTGAGGAGATCGCAAGCGGGAAACTGAAGCGACTAATCATCAACATGCCTCCCCGTCATACAAAATCTGAATTTGCTTCCTTTATGTTACCCGCTTGGTTTTTGGGAAAGTATCCTGGTAAAAAAATTATCCAGACATCTAACACAGCTGAACTTGCGGTGGGTTTTGGCCGTAAAGTCAGGAACCTTGTCGCATCTGAGACATACCACAAAATATTCCCATTTGTGAATCTAAGATCGGACAGCAAAGCCGCTGGACGTTGGTCTACGAATAAAGACGGAGAGTATTTTGCGATTGGTGTCGGTGGTACGGTAACGGGTAAAGGTGCGGACCTGCTCATCATCGACGATCCCCACTCCGAACAAGAAGCAGCCCTAGCAGCCGGAGACCCATCCGTATTTGATAAAGTCTACGAGTGGTATACATCCGGCCCTCGCCAGCGTCTACAACCTGGTGGTGCCATCGTCGTGGTTATGACCCGCTGGGCAAAACGGGACCTGACTGGCAGGATTGTTCAGTCCATGATCGACAGGGATGGAGAGAAGTGGGAGGTTATACAGTTACCGGCCATCATGCCGAGCGGTAAACCTTTATGGCCAGAGTTCTGGAGGATAGAGGAACTCGAAGCCCTGAAGTCTGAACTCCCCGCTGCAAAATGGAATGCACAGTACATGCAATCCCCCACATCTGAAGAAGGTGCGATTGTGAAGCGAGAGTGGTGGAGGGTGTGGGATCAGGATCCCCCCGCGTGTGAATATATTATTCAGTCTTGGGATACGGCTTTTACAAAATCTGAGCGGGCTGACTATTCTGCTTGTACGACCTGGGGTGTGTTTTACATGAACGAGAACCCTCAAGACCCGAACGTGATCCTTCTTGATGCGTTTAAGGCGAGGATGGAGTTTCCTGAGTTGAAACAGGTGGCGTTAGAGGAATATAGGAATTGGCAGCCAGATGCTTTTATTGTTGAGGCGAAGGCGAGTGGAGCGCCGTTGATTTTTGAATTGAGGGCGATGGGAATTCCGGTGCAGGATTTTACTCCCAGCAGAGGAAATGATAAGATGGTGAGAATCAATTCAGTAGCAGATCTTTTTGCGAGTGGTAAAGTATGGGCACCGCCTACGAGATGGGCAGATGAGTTGATAGAAGAGATGGCTGCTTTCCCTAATTCAGATCACGATGACCTTGTGGACTCAACAACGCAGGCATTGCGCAGATTCAGACAGGGCGGGTTCCTCTCTTTGAATACCGACGAGAAAGATGAGCCGATCAATTTCCGTCGAAAAGCTGCATATTATTAAAGGAACATCATGATTGACAAGTCTCTCCATCAAGCACCAGCCGGACTCGAAAGTCTAGCCAACGAACCAATCGAAATTGAGATTGTCGATCCTGAAGCAGTCCACATCAAAGCAGGCGACCTCGAAATTGATATGGAGCAGGGCGAAGATGGCGACTTTAATGCAAATCTAGCCGATGAGATGAGTGAAGGAGCTCTGTCAACACTGGCAGGAGATCTTGAAAAAGATATTAGTATGGACAAGAACTCCCGCAAAGAGTGGGAGAAAGCATACACAGAAGGCCTGAAATTACTGGGTCTTCATATGGAAGAAAGAACAGAACCCTGGGATGGAGCTTGCGGTGTCTTCCACCCCATGATCACAGAAGCGGTGGTTAGATTCCAGTCTGAAATGATCACCGAGACTTTCCCGGCTCAAGGTCCAGTCAGGACTAAGTTACTCGGAAAAGAAACCCCACAACTCAAAGAGATCGCAACCAATGTCGAAGATGACATGAACAATGAGTTGACGGAAGTGATGAGAGAGTTCAGACCGGAACACGAGAGAATGTTATGGTCTTTGCCTGCAACGGGTTCCGCGTTCAAGAAAGTTTACTTTGACCCCAATCTGGGAAGACAAGTATCTATCTTTATCCCTGCTGAAGATATTATCCTGCCTTACGGCGCGACGGATATGGACACATGCTATCGAGTAACGCATGTGATGAGAAAGACCAAGAACGAGATTTTGAAATTACAAAACTCTGGTTTTTATCGTGATATTGAATTGCCCGAGCCTTCCCGTGCAAAGGAAGATATTCAAAGTGCGAAAGATAAAGAGACTGGGTTTAACGACCTGAGTGACGATAGATATACTTTATATGAGTGCCATGTAGATTTGGACCTCGATGGATTTCAAGATGTTGACGAAGATGGAAATGAGACGGGGATTATGTTCCCTTATGTCGTGACCATCATTAAGGGTACGAATGACATTTTATCCATCAGGAGGAATTGGAATGAAGGTGATACGCTCAGACTCAAGCGCCAGCATTTTGTCCACTACCAATACATACCCGGCTTTGGCGCTTACGGGTTCGGCCTCTTCCACCTCATTGGCGGGTTTGCTAAATCTGCCACCAGCATCATGCGACAACTCGTTGATGCAGGAACTCTTTCAAATCTGCCTGGGGGACTCAAGTCCAGGGGCTTGCGTATTAAGGGCGATGATACCCCAATTGCTCCGGGCGAATTCAGGGATGTAGATGTAGCGTCAGGAAATATCCGCGACTCTATTCTTCCCCTTCCCTATAAAGAGCCCAGCCAAGTTCTTTACAGCTTGCTCAATAACATTGTCGAAGAAGGCAGACGTTTTGCTGCTACTGCCGATATGTCTATATCAGATATGTCAGGTCAGGCTCCTGTAGGAACGACACTTGCGTTACTCGAGAGACAGTTAAAAGTATTGTCCGCTGTTCAAGCGCGTACACACTTTGCTCTGAAGCAGGAGCTTAAGCTTCTCAAGAACATCATCCGCGACTATACCGATGAAGACTATAAATATGATCCTGAGTATGGCGGTAGAAAGTCTAAAAAATCTGACTACGATAAAGTAGATATTATTCCTGTATCAGATCCTAATGCAGCTACAATGTCCCAGCGCGTTGTGCAGTATCAGGCTGTGATTCAAATGGCTCAGATGGCGCCACAGATTTATGATCTGCCACAACTGCACAGATCCATGTTAGATGTTTTGGGGATTAAAAATGCAGAAAAACTGGTTCCATTACCCGATGATCAAAAGCCTACGGATCCAGTATCTGAGAATCAAGCGGCGCTTAAAGGCAAGCCACTGAAAGCGTTTTTGTTCCAAAACCACCAAGCTCACATTGCGGTCCATCAGTCTATGATGCAAGACCCAATGATCATGGCCATCATTGGACAGAATCCCCAGGCCAACCAAATCATGGCGGCTCTTCAGGCTCACATGGCCGAGCACGCTGGATTCTTGTATCGTCAGAATATCGAGGAACAGCTCGGAATGGCATTGCCTCCCGAAGACGAGAAGATGTCTCCTCAACTCGAGACTGCATTGTCAGGCATGATGGCCCAAGCCGCTCAGCAAGCAGCCCAGCAACACCAGGCATTGGCCGCTCAACAGCAGGCCCAACAGCAAGCACAAGATCCTGTATTGCAAATGCAACAACAGGAATTGCAAATTGCTCAGCAAGAAGTCCAGATCAAAGCGCAAAAATTGCAGCTTGATGCACAACTTGCGGCGCAGAAACAGCAACTTGCAAAAGCTAAAGCTGCATCTGAATCAGCTGTTGCGATGGCAAAAGTACAACTTGAGCAAGAGAAGGTTGGTGGAAATCTAAAGCTCGAATCCATGAAGGTTGGAGCCGGGATTAGACGTGACCAACACAGAGTAGCAAGTCAAGAACAGCAAGCCGGATTGAAGGCTGGAATTGACATTGCAAAAAGCAAAGCTCAAATCAATCATGAAGCCCAGCAAAACTCCATGCAGGTTTTGAAGGACATCCATGAAAACGCGGAAAACCGCGCAAACTCGTTGAGGCAAGCTGCCCTCAATCGCAATCAACCAAATGAGCCAACTAAAGAATGATAGATCAATTCGCTAACGTATTGCGCGAGAAAATACGAACTGACATGAACAACTATGCCGATGATATGGCTGGTGGTGCGTGTCGCTCTTTTGAAGAGTACCAAAAACTTTGCGGTGTTATTTCGGGTCTAGCCATCGCAGAGCGTTATTTACTTGACCTGCTTAAAGAAAGTGAAGAAGATGAGTAATTTGATACTCCCCCCAGGCGTTTCTATGCCTGAAACCATCCAACCCGTGGAGGCCCCACAAGAGGATGCAACGCCTGAAGAAAAGGCAACCGTTCTGCCAGAGCCAGCAGGTTACAAGATTCTTTGCGGAGTGCCAGACATTTCCGACAAGATTGACGGTACCGACTTGGATTTGGTTAGACCCTCCCAATTTGCAGCGCAAGAACAACACGCCACAACCGTATTGTTTGTGTTAAAAGTTGGCCCAGAGGCGTATACAGATAAGACCCGTTATCCATCAGGTCCTTGGTGTAAGCCAGGCGACTTTATCTTAACTCGTACTTATTCTGGTACGCGATTCAAAATCTTCGGCAAAGAGTTTCGTCTAATCAACGAAGATCAAGTCGATGCAGTAGTCCAAGATCCCCGCGGAATTAGCCGCGCATAAAGGAAAATCATGAACGACCAATTCAAGTTTCCCGATGAAATTGAAAATGAAACTCCAACTCCAGAGGTTGAAGAAGAAATTGAGATTGAAATCGTAGACGACACTCCCGAAAGGGACAAAGGCAAACAGCCCTTAAACAAGGAAGTTGCTGACCCCACAGATGACGAGATTGCAAACTATTCACAGAATGTTCAAGCTCGCATTAAAGAATTAACTCACGCCAGACATGACGAGAGACGTAAGGCTGAAGCGGCTTTGCGTGAGAAGCAAGAGCTCGAAAGACTGACCCAACAACTTCTTGAAGAGAACAAGAGTCTCAAAAAGAACGTTAATACAGGTCGCGAGATCATTGTTTCTTCCGCACGAGAGAAGGCTGAAGCTGACCTTGTAATGGCAAGAAAAATGTATAAGGAAGCTCAAGAGGCTTACGATACAGATGCCATTATTGCGGCTCAAGAAGCTCTAGCAGAGGCCAAATGGAAGATCGAGAATCTAAAAAATTATCGAGCTACCCCTTTACAGGAAGACCAAACTCCTGTACAAAGTCAACCTAGACAGACTCAAACTGTACAACCGGACGAAAAATCCCTGCGCTGGCAGGCAAAAAACCAGTGGTTCGGATCGAATGGGTTTGAAGAAGTTACCAGCTACGCATTAGGGCTGCATCAAAAACTAGTCAATACGGGTGTAGACCCGCGTTCCGATGAATACTATGAACAGATAGATTCACGCGTCCGTTCAAAGTTCCCAGAAGTATTTGGTGAACCAGAACAAAAATCGGCACCTGCCGCAAAGCGTCCTTCAACGGTTGTTGCTCCTGCGTCAAGATCGACTGGCGTGAAAAAGGTTCAACTTACTCCGACGCAAGCTGCGTTAGTGAAGAAGTTTAATCTTGATCCCAAGAAATATTACCTTGAACAACAGAAATTGGAGGCACAAAATGGTTGATGTTAAAAAAACTCGTGATCTAGAAACCCGTGACAAGGAAGTTCGTAAGGACTATAAACCTGCGAGCACCCTGCCGGATCCTATACCGGAGCCTGGATATGTGTATCGTTACATAATGACGCACTTATTAGGCAAGCCCGACACCACTCGTTTGTCTCGCATGAGACGCGATGGCTGGGAACCAGTAAAGGCATCGGACCATCCCGAGCTGATGATTGAAGGAAATAACGAAGGCAACGTTGAAATCCAAGGATTGATTCTGTGCAAGAACACCACGGAAAACATGGAAGCCTACAATCGTTATTACGCCAAGCAAGCAGCAGATCAGATGGAGTCAGTGGACAATAGTTTCATGAAAGACAATGATCCAAGGATGCGCAAGTTTTCGGAGAGAACCTCCACGACTAGCCGTTCTGGATTTTGATAGTTCTTAATTCAAAGGAAACTTAAATGGCTTACCCAATCGTCTCAGCCCCTTACGGGTTTAAAGCGGTCAGTGAGTTTGGTGGTTTACCCTATGCTGGTTCTACTCGCATGTATCCCATCGCTACTGGCTACTCTACCAACTTGTTCAATGGCGACATTGTTCAGTTGTCTGGTGGTACTATTGTTACCACTACCATGTCTGCTGCATCCTCACCCGGTACAGCAGTTGCAGGTACTTTAGGTATCTTCGTTGGCGCAGAGTACACAAACTCTTCAAGCCAAATCGTTCGCGGTCAATACTGGCCAGCAAGCACATCATCTAACTACGCAGTTGGATATGTGATTGATGATCCAAGAACCGTGTTCAAAGCTGCTGTTGTTGCTCAAGGTACTTCCTTGTCTAACACTGCTTCTACAATCGGCTACATCAACCCAACATTCATTGGCACCAATGTATACGCTATCACTGGCGGTACAGGTAGCACCATCACTGGTGATTCAGCAATGGCCATCTCTGGTGGTGTTGTTAGCTCTGGTACTTCTGGTAACACTCGCGTTACATCAGGATTGCCTTTCCGCGTTGTTGGCGTTGTACAAGACACAGCCGTTACCGTTTCAGCTACTGCTTCTACTTCTGGTTCAAGCACAACTGTGACATTGACTGCTGCTAATACAGCTATTCAACCTGGTATGCAACTGATCGCTCCAAACGGCACAGGCTCTGCACAAGGTAACTACATTTATGTTGTTACAGTGTCTGGAACTACTGTGACTGTTAACAGCGCAGTAACGTTGGCTGCTGGTTCTTCAGTGGCTTTTGTAGGTTATCCCGAAGCATTAGTCGTATGGAACCAAGGTTTCCAGGGTATGACTAATGGCACTGGCGTTTAATTAAGGAGCACATAAATGGCTATTTCACGCGCACAACTATTGAAAGAGCTGCTCCCAGGCTTGAACGCTTTGTTCGGTTTGGAGTATGCACGTTACGGCGAAGAGCACAAAGAAATCTACGAAACAGAGAAATCTGAGCGTAGCTTTGAAGAAGAGACCAAATTGTCTGGTTTCTCTGCTGCTCCAGTCAAAGCTGAGGGCACAGCATTGTCTTATGACAACGCACAAGAAGCCTTCACAGCTCGTTATAACCACGAGACCATTGCTCTTGGATTCTCAATCACTGAAGAGGCGATTGAGGATAACTTGTACGACAGCTTGTCTGCTCGCTACACCAAAGGCTTGGCCCGCGCTATGGCTTATACCAAGCAAGTTAAGGCAGCTGCCGTATTGAACAATGGCTTTAACCCCACCGTCGTTGGCGGTGATGGCGTGTCTTTGTTCTCTACAGCTCACCCCTTGGTTTCTGGTGGCACTAATGCCAATACGCCCACAACTCCTGCTGACTTGAATGAGACTTCTCTTGAGAATGCCGTTATTCAAATCGCAGCATGGACAGACGAGCGTGGCCTTTTGATCGCTGCACGTCCCAAGAAATTGATCGTTCCTCCAGCATTGATGTTCGTTGCTACTCGCCTCTTAGAGACCGAGTTGCGCGTTGGTACAAACAACAACGACATTAACGCATTGAAGAACAACGGTTCAATTCCTGAAGGCTACACTGTCAACCACTTCTTGACAGCGCCCAATGCATGGTTCTTGATCACTGACGTGCCTAACGGCCTCAAGCACTTCGAACGTACACCTCTCCAGAATTCAATGGACGGGGACTTCGACACCGGCAACGTGCGTTACAAAGCCCGTGAGCGTTATAGCTTTGGCTATTCCGATCCACTCGGCGCATACGCTTCTTACTAATCAAATCAGGCGTAAAAGCTTGTTTGGAAGGGCCCTCAAAAGGGGCCCTTTTTTATGATATAAATACGCATGACCACAAGAGACCCATTAAAGAAAAAAGCCGCAAACGCTAAGTGGCGCAAGGCTAATTTAGAAAAAGCAAGGGCTGCTTGGGCCGCTTGGGCGGCAGCAAATCCAGACAAAATAAAAGCTGCAACTGCTAAACGATATAAAGAAAATCCAGACAAACAAAAAAAAGCAAGTTTGGCTTGGGACAAAGCAAATCCAGGAAAGGCGGTCGCAAAAAATAATAGACGCCGAGCTGCAAAATTACAAAGAACACCATCATGGTTAACGCCATTTGATTTATTAAAAATAAAATGCATTTATCAAGTTGCAGCTATGCGCACTCGGGAATCAGGCGAATCTTGGCATGTTGACCATATCGTTCCATTGCGAGGAAAAATTGTTTCAGGCTTACATGTTCCATCAAATTTACAAATTATTAGAGGAGTTGAGAACATGAAAAAACAAACAAAATTTACCCCTTGACTTTAATTCAAAGTAGTGTATATTAAAAACATCTAGGATTTCATGTATGCCGCCAGCCCGCCTAGGGGTCATGTGCAATCAATTGGCATACTACTTATTGCAGAGGAATTATCATGGCACGCAGCACCTTCGAAGGCCCAATTCTATCGGGCGACAACCGTTTTGGCCCACTACGCAACGTAGGCTATTCTGTCTTGGTTCAGAACGCTGACCTAGATGTTTCAAATGCCGTTAACGGCACCCCCACTTTTGCTGGTAGCTCTGGCCAGTTTGTAACATCAAACACCATCCCCAATCTACCCGCTACAGTTTTTGTACCATCAGCAACTGCCACACCAACGGCACAAACAATTCCTGCTGATACAAACACAAACATTTATCGCGGTGCGGTTTTCTATTTGCCTACAGGCGCAGACTTAGACGACACATTTATTGATATTGCTACTGTATTTGCAGTCGCAGGTGGCACCGCTTCTTTGACCAGCGTACAGTTCTTGGTTTCAAACAACTACACTGCCGCCGCTGGTACAGCCGCGTACATGCAGACTGCCGCGTTGACAAATAACGCCGTTGGCCGTCAAACGTTGTCCACTTTCACTGGCACACAGATCATCAATCAATCAGCCACTTCAACTGACATTTACCAAGGCGGTACACAGCCTAACTTGTCACAAGTTGTTTTGACCGTTGCTTTGGTTGGAACCAATCTGTTGTCTGCTACAGCAATTACAGGACAAGTGAACTGGACTTTGCGTTACAGCCAGCCCGATAATAACATCGGCAACTTGACAACTTACCCCTACGGTAACTTCGACTGATCTTCTGGGGGCTTCGGCCCCCGTCTTTAATTAAGGAGATTATTTATGGCACAAAGTCCAAATGGTGTACCCAGCACGGGCAACATCGTTAATTCAATTACAAGACAAGCGCTTTACGAACCGTTTGATTTACAGGTTGCGCGTGGCCAAATTTACGGACATAGTGTCCTAAACATTTATGGCTATCAATCAGCAGTAGGCACATCGTTTGTTCCTGTGTGGGAAGGCAATACCACCTACACTTTTCCATCGTCTGCAATTCAAATGCACGTTGCTAGTTCTGTTAACAGTGGCGATGACAAAACAAATACGTTTGTTCTTATCAATGGGCTGGATGCAAACTATAACCAAATTTCTGAAACTATAAAGTTGAACGGAACGACCGCTGTGACTACAGTGAAATCGTACTTTCGTATCAATAGCATGTCAGTAACCACCGGCGCACCCACTGGTAACATCACGCTAAAAGATACATCTGATACAACTTTGTATGCGGAAATTTTAGCTGGCAACGGTCGCACTTTGATGGGCATCTATACCGTCCCTGCGGGCTATACGTTTTATTTAAGCCGTATTGACATCAATACTAGCTTGAATGCTAATCCTGCTGGTTTTGCGACGTATCAAAATTACCAAACAACTAACACTGGTGTATCCACTGTTACGATCATTGCTCCGTTTACAAATAACTACCATACGCAACGGGTCATGCCCAGAGCTGTGGCGGAAAAAACGGACATCCAATTGCAAGCAAAAGCCAGTACCGGTACTGCGGCCTTAACGGTTTCGCAAGAGGGCTATTTGATTTTGAATGGTTAATCATGAGCACTCCAGCATGGCAACGCAAAGAAGGGAAGAATCCGAACGGTGGCTTAAACGCCAAGGGTCGGGCATCCGCAAAGAAGGAGGGGATGAATTTAAAAGCTCCCCAACCAGAGGGCGGATCAAGGAAGAAATCCTTCTGTGCCAGGATGGAAGGTATGAAAAAGAAATTGACGTCAGCAAAAACAGCCAACGACCCCAACAGCAGAATCAATAAGAGTTTGCGCGTTTGGAAATGTGCCGATGGCTGCGCTGTAAGAGGACACACTAAAGGCAGGATGGTTTAACATGGCTACAAAAAATGCTGGAGCTGGTAGAGGTTTTGTAAACCCACAACGTACCGACGAGCCCGATGAAACGTATGTAACGCCTTCACAGCGTTATGAGATGGAAAAAGAACGTCAAGAGCAAAAAGAGCAAGCTCAAAACGAGGCGGCCTACAATGAAGCCAGTCAAAGTATGGGTAAGAAGCATGGCGGGAAAGTCAAACATCACGTTAAGCATCACGCCAAAGGCGGATCAGCTCATCACAGAGCAGACGGAATTGCCGAGCGTGGACACACCAAAGGCAGATACTTATAATGGACTCGACGATATGGAATGCGGTTCTCTCCTTACTTGTCGCCTTGCTAGGCTGGGTGTTGAGAGAGAAATCAGCAGAATTGCAACGCGTAACTATTTTGCTGAACAAGACTCGGGAAGAGATTGGCAAAGAGTATGTGAGCAGAGCAGAAGTCCATGCCGATATAAACAGAGTTCTGGACCGGTTGGATCGTCTGGAAAGCAAGATTGATAGATTGATGGAGAGCGCACATGCCGTCAGTTAGCAAAAAGCAGCACAATTTCATGGAGGTGGTGGCTCACAGTCCATCTTTTTCCAAGAAAGTAGGGGTCCCTCAAAGTGTGGGGCAGGAGTTCAGTAAAGCGGACAAAGGCCGCACATTTAAACAAGGTGGAGATATGGAAAAGAAACACGAAATGCATCATCATCATATGAAGATGGCTCATCATCACTTGAAAGAAGCGATGAAACACGGTGGTACAGCACATCACAAAGCTTACGCCAAAGGCGGTGAAGTTACTGGTATGCACGGCACTGAAGAAAAGCGCGGCATGACTACAGCCAAGATGGGCAAAGTCAAAGAAGGCGGAATTAAAAAGCACGGCGAGCACTCAGTTCAAGAGCGCGGTCATACAAAGGCCATGATGCCTAAGATGGCTGGTTCTACAACTGGTATGAAGCGCGGCGGAGCTGCTAAACATCATCACAAAAAGTGAGGCATACCATGCACAGCAAACATCACGAGCACGACAAGCACGTTCACCCAGCTGGTCATGAGCATCCACATGAGCACAAGCACCATGTGCATCACATGAAGGAGCACGAGGCTGGTGGTCACGTTCATCACCATCATCACTACAAAGAACATGCTGCTGGCCACAAGCTGCACCATGAAGTTGTAGAGCACATGCACAAGCACCAAAAACACGCCGGTTAAGGAGTTAATCATGCCAATGATGCCAAGAATGCGTAATGCGATGGCTGCACCTACTGTTGCAGCTCCTATGGCTGGACGTATGCCTGTTAATCCAATGTTAGCAGCGCGTCGTCCCGGTGGTATGAAAAAAGGTGGCATGACTCACCGAGCACATGAGCGTGCTGATGGTTGCTGCGAGCGCGGCCATACCAAAGGCACAATCGTAGCCTGCAAAGGTGGGATGTACAAATGATGGCTAGTAGGGGTATGGGTGACATTAACCCGTCAAAAATGCCTGGTAAAAAGGTAATACATCGCAAGGATAAACCAAACGATGTAGATGTGTATGCTAAAGGGGGAGCAGTGTGGAATACACCAAACCCCAAGAAAAAACACAAACACTTGAGCCCAGCCAAGAAAGCTGCCGCGAAAGCATCAGCCAAAAAGGCAGGGCGTCCCTACCCCAACTTAATTGACAATATGAAAGCCGCAAAATGAAAAATGAAATCGTTAGCTTTTTAAGCGAAGCCGGACATTCTATTTCTGGTTACGAGCACAAGCTCTTAGAAAAGTTTGCTGCTTTTATGAGCAAAGCCAATGAACCTGTCGTTGAGACTCCTGCACCTGTTGTCGCTATTGATCCTGCTCCTGTTGCTGTTGAAGCACCTGCGGAAGTAACTGCTGGTAATAGTACCAATACTGAAGACAAGTAAATGGCAACAACATCCGGCGTTGCAGCGTTCAATCTACAGCTTCCCGAGTTAGTCGAGGAGGCTTTTGAGCGTTGCGGTGGCGAATCCCGTTCGGGATATGATGTTAGGACGGCCCGTCGGTCATTGAATTTACTCTTTGCCGATTGGGCCAACCGTGGCATCAACATGTGGACGTTTGAGCAAGACGCCATTACATTGGTTCCTGGACAGCCCACATACGCATTGCCTGACGATACAGTTGATTTGCTTGAACACGTTATTAGAACGCAACAAAATGTGGCCAACAACCAGGCCGATTTAACAATTACACGCATCAGTGTTTCAACTTATGCGACCATTCCAAACAAACTTATTCAAGGGCGCCCTATCCAAGTATGGATTCAGCGTCTTTCAGCCAATGATCAAGTCACTGCTGCCACTGTATATTCCGCTGTTGGCACAACGGACACCTCGATTGCCGTTAGTACCCTCAATGGACTACCAAATGCTGGTTTTATTAAGCTCGATTCCGAGCTGATTGGGTACAACGAGCTCCAGCCAGCTGCAAATGGAAACCCTGCTTACCTCTTGAACTGCACTCGCGGCCAAGGAAACACCACAGCTGCTACACACAACGCTGGAATTGCAGTCATTTTGTCGCAGAAGAACAGTATTACCGTGTGGCCAACCCCTGATTCATCGCAGGTTTACCAGTTTGTGTACTGGAGAATGCGCCGCGTCCAGGATATGGGCGGCGGTACCAACATTGCTGACGTGCCATTTAGATTTGTTCCATGCTTGGTGGCTGGACTGTCCTATTACATGGCGTTAAAAGTACCAAATGCGCTGGAAAGATTACCAATTTTGAAGTCTCAATACGATGAGGCTTGGGAATTGGCAGCTGGTGAAGATCATGAGAAGGCGGCGGTGCGTTTTGTGCCACGCAGGATGTACATAGGCGGGAGTTACTGATCATGGGCAACAGGTTTGCCTCTGGTAAGAATGCGATTGCGGAGTGTGATCGTTGCGGGTTTCAATATAAGTTGACGGTTTTAAGAAAAGAGATCATTAAAACCAAGAATTACAACATATTGGTATGCCCCTCTTGCTGGGACCCAGATCAGCCTCAGTTGCAATTGGGCATGTACCCTGTAGATGACCCACAAGGACTGCGAGATCCGCGCCCTGACACCACCTATTACGCTTCTGGCGTGACTGCTGATGGAAGTATTGGCGGCGGCAGTAGAGTTTTTCAGTGGGGTTGGAATCCAGTTGGCGGAGCCAGTAGTTTTGATGCAGTTTTGACGCAAAACTATTTGATTCCAAACGTACAAGTGGGTACAGTTACAATAGTTACAACGTAGGAGCTAAAAATGGCTAAACATGACGA